>Ga0126381_100002948_pt1 | contig 18513 bp, 19 predicted proteins | sample PanSoiMetPlot_28_FD_96465 | JGI IMG/M metagenome (GOLD analysis project Ga0126381, IMG submission 96465) | Tropical forest soil microbial communities from Panama - MetaG Plot_28 | ecosystem: Environmental > Terrestrial > Soil > Tropical forest > Bulk soil | place: Panama | collected 2016-02-17
CGACGCTGGCGACCGGGATCATTGGGCCGCGGCGCTGAGTTCTTGGTTTAGGGAGGGCGGAATTCGGTCAGCGCCGATGAGGAAACGCCTCAACCGCTACGGCGGCCCCGTCCTCCCAACACCTGGTCGACGCCGCCCATCAGGCGCGCCGACCCTTAATTGCCAGAGCTCGTCCGCCTCAGCCATCATCCCGTCACTGGCCCTTTCAAACGCCGCTTCGAGGTCCTCGATCGTTATCGCCGGCAACGCCTGGCGAACGCGACCGTCGATCGCGTCGGTGGGAATGCGGTGCCCCCAGCCGTGCCTGATGATGGCAACGGCGGCTTGCATCTCCGTTTCGGTCATTTCGCGCTGGTGAACGTCGCATCGGCACGAAGGTTTCACGCGGGCGATCCTCGCCGTCGCTTACCGTATCCTCGACGTCGAGCATCGCCGAACTTCCGCGTTCCCGTCGGGAGCCCGGTTCGATCAATCGCGCTGGCTTTCCTCCGCTTCTTCTGACGCCTCCCCAACGTCAATCATGCCTTGAAACGCCGCAATAATGCCGAGTTGCTGACGCACGAGGTTGTGGGTGTATTCGCAAGCCTCTTCCGCCCGCGCGACCAGTTCATCTAATTCGGCCAACTCCCGAAAAAGCTTCAACGTGCTGTTATCGTCTTAAACTTGCAGGGCCGGCCCTGCAATGAGGTGGAGCATGCACATTGTGAAGGACACGGTGGCGGATGCCTGTTGGTGCCGCCTGATGGCAGAAGAAATCCGGACGGAGGCTGAGGGGTTTGGTTCGCGTTCGGCGAAGGAGATCATGCGCATCGCCGCTGAGAGTTGGGACCGGATCGCCGAAAGTATCGAACGGTCGCTTTCTGGTGCTCCGCAGCCGGATGCGGTCGCGAACCAGCCGGTCACGCATCCAGCATGGGGCCGTTAATCTTTTGCGCCGGGTCCGCTGGCGCACGGATCACCCGGCGCTCGCGCACAGTTGATTCTTTCAGAGGGCGGCGCCCGGTCGCTGCCGCAGAAATTAAGACCACAGCCGGCTGCGGCAGTCTCTGCCATACCGGCAGCCGCCCTCATTTCCGCACGGGACTTCACCGTCTCTTGTATCGACCCTTCGATGGCGGCTCATAGATCCTTGTCGGCGGCGAGGATTGGCGCGGCCGTTGCTGCCGCAGCGTGGCGAGGATCGCCTCCAGGGTCTTGATGCGGGGCGAGCGGAAATAGTGCGCGCCGAACGTGATGTCTGTCAGCTCGCTGATCAGGACGGTAGTTTCTTCGTCGGTTAGGTTCAAGGTGCATGACCTAGCAGATGGCCCCGCGTCGGGGCATCTAAGCTATTGGTTTTTATGGCGTCCCCGGCAGGACTCGAACCTGCGACCCACAGTTAGAAAACTTGAGCGCGCTCGCAAATATGTTCGTGAATTCAGGTATTTAGGTGGGAGTTTTGATGAACTTTCCGAACATGCCCGTGTTGTGTCCGGCTCTGGAGACTCCTCGCAACCCCGTCCGCGCGCGAGATGCGCCCGGAGATTTGCCGAGGGCCTCGTCGAGTTCGGCCAGCGAAGCGGCCGTTTGTGTTCCGCGGCACATTCATGCGGCGTGAAGAGAACGTCAGTGGCATTACCGCGGGCCGAAGCCGACGAGCTCGTAGCGCCACCGCAAATTGTCGAGCCCGGCGAAGATGACGGCCATCTCGTCTGGATCGGCCTCCGGGTCGAGCAAAAAGCGAAGGTGCGCTTCGAGCCCATCGAAGCTGCTGGCGGGCGTATCGAGGATCTTGCCGTAGATCTCTGATCGCACCTCCCCGATTTCTTCGGTCTGCCGCTCGAGCGCGGCGATACCGCAGGCCTCCTCCGCTTCGGCGATAACGGCTTTGTAAGCCGCCGGCTCGGCGCGACGCGCAGCGGCGGCCAGTTGTGATCAGAACCAATGCAAGCCGCGAGCGAGCAGCGCGAACATCCCGACAAAGCCGCCGATCGTGAACCGCAGCAGCCAACGAAAATCGCCGCGCAGTTCCTTACCCTGTTGCTGGATGTCATTGCGCAGCCCTTGCATCTCGGTCCGGATTAGCCGCAATTCGGCGCGAATATCAGCCAGCCCCGTCGCGGTGTCGCGCGCGATCTGCTCGAGCACCGCCAAGCGCCGGTCGACATCGTGAAGTTCGCTCAAATTTTGCGCCTCCGCTCAGCGCTCCGCATTGCTATGCGCGGCGGAAGGCCGGTGCGGAACCGGCCGTGTCGGGGTCGACACCCTATCCGTCGCAACCTTCAATCTTAAGCGCGCGGCGGGCGGGCCGCGACCAATTTCCGACGGCGCCCGGTGTATCGCGGCGGCCACTTTGCTTTAGCGCATTTGGTTTAAGCGATTTGAAGCGGCGAGCTCGGCGATCAGCGGCGCATCCCGATATTATCGCGCCGGCGGCCGAACGGCTGCAGCACGGCCCGGTCGAGCGCCTCGAGCGCGCGATCGCCGACAGCGCCGGCGCCGTCGCGCGGCCCATACCGCGCGGTCGATACGCTCGCCGTCATGGAGCGGCGCGGCTCAATTACCGCCGGCACGCGTCAGGCCGGCGAACAATTTCGCAGCCTATTCCGAGTTGCCTGTTTCGATCCGCTGCGGGCGGCGGCTCTTGTCCGCGACCCGGCTGGCCGCAACGATCCGGTGAGCGAGCGCGTGCTCGCCGCGCGGGAAAGGATCTGGCAGGCGATCTGCGCCGTCGGCGGCCTCGCCTCGCCCGGCGGCTCCTGGCTGTGGCACGTCATCGGCTGGGAGCGGGCGCTGAAGCAATGGGCGCTCGAGCGGGGCGGCTGGCGCAACCAGCCGATCGGCGAGGAGCGCAGCTCCGGGATCCTGACCAGCGCACTAGGCACTCTCGAGGCGCATCTATTCGGCGCGCGCGCCGAATAGCCGCGCGAGTTCGCCGAGGCGGCGCAATAACGCCGCCTCGTTCGGAATGACCTCGATCTCGGTCACCCGGCGGCCGCGGCGGTCGACGCACCAGACCGATTGTAGGATCACCCGGCCCTCTGCATCGAAAGGCCTCTCGCGGTCTTTCGGGTGGATATGGGGGTGGTCTGAGCGATGGCTCTCGAAGGCCTTCGCGGCACGCTCCGTCAATTGTCCGTTTCAGATTGAGTCGCGCTTTAAAGGCCTTCGCCGGCCGCAGCGGCGCCCGCCGGCGCGTTGACGAGCGCGGGGTTGCCGGATGCCTTGGCAAGCGGGCGAGCGCCATCACGCGGGCCCGGCGCGCGCGAGCAAAAGCGATCGAGCCCTCGCCTCTCTTGGTGCCATGACGCGGTTTTGCGTCGAACCTGCTGTAAAATCTGCTCTAAGGCTCTGATGCGCCCGCGACTTTCCCCTGCGCGGGCCCGGAGCCGCGGCGGGGTCGCCCCAGAGGGCCGGCCCGGCCGCCGGCCGCGTTCTTCAAGCCCCTTCGATCTCGCGCAGCCAGGATGTCGCCGAATGTCCACGAGTGATCGCGAATGTCTTGATTTATATAGAGGTTTATGGCGTCCCCGGCAGGACTCGAACCTGCGACCCACAGTTTAGGAAACTGTTGCTCTATCCTGCTGAGCTACGGGGACCGCGGGAAAGAATACCCTGCCGCCGCGGTTGGCGCCAGCGGGCTTTGCGGACGCCTCACGCGGCCGTTCCAGCAGTCGCGTCAGAACCCCTCGACGCTGTCCCAGGAGGCCGGGAAGCTGTCCGGCCGGCGGTTCACGACCGCTCGCTGTGAAAATAACTGACAGCGATCTCAATGGCACGTTTGATAATCCGTCCCTGCCGATTCACACTTTCCTCCAGAGCGCTGACGCGTTGCGCGACTTGCGCAATCGAGTCCAATCCTCCATTGGGTTCGCCAGGTGTGCCGGCCAGGGTCGTGTTTGTGGCAACGGCTGCGAGTTCCTCGCGCAGATCCTTGGCCACTTTCTCGACAGCAACCTCTTTGATCGTATGGAGTTCTTCCAAAAAGCCGAAAAGCAGAAGTCTCGAACAGAGCATATTGATCTGACGCGGCACGCCGCCGGTGTGCCGGTAAATCAGCGGAAAACATTCGTCGCCGAATTGCGGGTCGTCCTTCCAGTCGGCGCGGCGCAATCGATGCTCGATATAGGCCCTGGTTTCCGCTTCATTCAGCGGGCCCAAATGATAGGCAGCGGTGACCCGCTGCCGCAGCTGCTCGAGCTGGGGGCTCGCGAGCGTCACGCGAAACTGTGGCTGGCCGAGCAAAAAGCTCTGCAACGCCATCGTCTTATCGACCACGATATTGGACAGCATGCGCAATTCCTCGAGAGCTTCGAAGGAAAGGTTCTGCGCCTCATCGACGATCAACAGCGGGCGTTTTCTGTTGCGATGTTGCGTGAGGATGAAATCGCTGATGCGCTGCAACAGTTCGCCCTTGCGCAGCCCTTCTTTGGCGATGCCAAATCCGCCCGCCACCAAATGCAGCAGGTCGTCTCCGCCCAATTGCGTCGTTACTATCCTGGCGGTGATGAAATTCACCGGATCGATCGTCGACAGCAGATTGTCGACGAGGATAGTTTTACCGGCGCCGACTTCGCCAGTAATGATGATGAAGCCTTCGGCATGATGCAGCCCATATACCAGATAGGCCATTGCCTGGCGGTGCACGCTGCTTTCAAAAAAGAAGCGCGCATCGGGAGTGAGCTGGAACGGTGGCGCGTTCAGCCGATAGAATTTGGCGTACATGCGGTTACAAAGTCTTGCTCAATAAAAACCGTCTCGGCGAGTTAGCACATCTTCCGTGCGTTCACCAGCAAAGCTGCCGCTGTTGGTTGCAGCCCGGTCAGCAAACAACGCGCAGCACAGAAAGTTCGAAAGACGGGCTGATCCCGCCGGCACCTTGCCGGTGTAGCGCCGGGGTGAAGGTTGCAGCCGAACTGCGGCGATATCGAGAAGGAAGGCGCCGCCTCAGGGGATCCTCCCTAAGTCCCGGGGGGATCTTAGACCAACTTTCTATTGCGAATGAAGCGTAAAGCAGGCGGCAAGGCCGATGGACCTGCGCACCCTTGTGGGTGCGGGTCGATCCTGGCCAATCTATCACACGAAACACCAGGCAGAGAGCAACAAGGAGGAGCCGGATGCAGCGCGTATTGATAACCGGAGCAGCGGGAGGCATCGGGCGCGCGTTACGCGAAACGTTGCGCGGCGTCTACCCGATTCTGCGCCTTTCCGACCGGGTAGCCTTGGCGATGGCGCGCGATGGCGAAGAGGTCGACCGCACGGAGCTATCGGACTTCGCTGCGGTCGAGCGTATGGTGGATGGTGTCGACGGCATCATACATCTCGGCGGCATCTCGGGCGAGAACGAGTGGCCGGTCATCCTCGAAGGCAACATCATCGGTCTTTACAATGTCTTCGAGGGCGCGCGACGCGCCGGCGTGAGACGCATCGTCTTTGCCACCAGCAATCACGCCGTCGGCTTCCATCCGCGCAGCCAGAAGATCGATCATCGCGTCGTGCCGCGGCCAGACAGCCGTTACGGCGTCAGCAAGGCGTTTGGCGAGGCGCTGGCCAGCCTCTACTCCGATAAGCACGGGATCGGCGTGCTGTGCACGCGTATCGGTAATTTCGGAGTGCAGCCGATCGACAAACGGCGGCTGTCGATCTGGATCAGCCCGCGCGATTACACCCAACTGGTGCGCATCGGGCTCGAGCATCCCGCGGTCCGCTACGAAATCGTGTACGGCGTCTCGAACAACCGCCGCTCATGGTACGACAACTCAAATGCCGAACGCCTCGGCTACCGGCCGCAGGACGACTCTGAACCCTATGCCGAGGAGGTTCTCGCCGCCGAAGCCGGTCAGCCGGCCGACCCCATCGCGGAGCACTACCAGGGCGGTACATTCTGCGCCGCGGAATACACAGCCCAGCCCAGACGCGACTGAGAGCCGACCCCGACAGAGCACACCCAAGCTCCTCATTCCGGGGACGCGCAGTGCCCGCGAATGACCATTGCAGCTAAAGGACGGCCAAGACCGCCTCCGGCGGGCGGCCGAGCGCGGCTTTGTTGCCGGACACGACAATCGGGCGCTCGACAATGATGGGGTTCTTGACCATCGCCTCGATCAGCGCTGCTTCCGACAAGTTCTTCGGATCGATGCCGGCGGCCGCTGCCTCCTTCTTTCGCACCAGTGCGCTTGCCGGAATCTTCAGCTGCCGGAGAAGCCGTTTGAGCTGATCGGAGTTATAGGGCGTTTTCAGATATTCCACGATTTCGGGCTCGACACCCTTTTCGCGCAGTAGCGCCAGGGTCCTGCGCGAGGTATTGCAGCGTGGATTGTGGTACATCGTGACCGGCATTTCTTCTCCTCTGTCGCAGAGGCACGCGTACCGGTTGAACATACCACAAGCGAAAAGCTCCCAATGCCCGATTTATCAGGTGCCGAGTTGAGTAACGTCAAGCCGGGGCCTCTGGCCGGTACCAAAATCATCGACCTCACCACCGTCGTGCTGGGGCCGCTGGCGACTCAGATCTTCGGCGATCTTGGCGCCGACATAATCAAGATCGAACCGCCTGAGGGCGACATTATGCGGTATGCCGGGCCAGCTCGGCATCGCGAGATGGGGCATGTCTTTCTCAACCTCAACCGCAACAAGCGATCGCTCGTGCTCGATCTGAAACAGCAGGATGCCGGGCCGGTGTTGCTGGCGCTCGTCAGACAGGCCGATGTCCTGATGCACAACATGCGCCCGCAGGCAATGGCGCGGCTCGGCTTCGCCTGGGAGCGGCTGCGCGAGGTCAACCCGCGCCTCGTCTATTGTTCGGCGCATGGTTACGGCCAGGACGGCCCGTTCGCCGACCGCCCGGCTTTTGACGATATCATTCAGGGCGCCTGCGGACTGGTGGCGCTGGAGGCGGCAACGGGCGGCGAAGCACGCTTTGTCCCGACCCTGATCGGCGACAAGACGGTCGGGCTGACGATGGCTTATGCGGTAATGGCCGCGCTGCTGCAGCGCGAGCGCACCGGCAAGGGCCAGGCGGTCGAAGTGCCGATGCTCGAGACGATGACCGCCTTCGTAATGGCCGAGCATATGGGCGGACTGACCTTCGAGCCCCCGATCGGACCGCGCGGCTACTCGCGCATGCTGGCGCCGGACCGCCGGCCGCATCGCACCGCCGACGGCCATATCTGCATCCTCCCCTACACCGACCGCCACTGGCGGGAGTTCTTCCGAATGGCCGGCCGCCCCGAGCTCGCCGACGATCCACGTCTCGCCGATGCGCAAACCCGCAGCCGCCATGTCGCGGAACTCTACGCCCTGATCGCCGATTGCGTGTGCCACGCGCCGACCGCATTCTGGCTCGCCAAGCTGAAAAAGGCCGACATTCCGTGCGGACCCGTCAACCCGCTCGCGGAATTGCCGGCCGACGAGCACCTCGCGGCAGTCGACATGTTTCCGCAAAGCGAGCATCCGACCGAAGGTCCGGTCCGCATCGTCCGGCCACCGGTACGGTTTGGCGAGGCCGGCTGTGCGCTCCGCTATGCCGCGCCCCGATTGGGCGAGCACTCGCGAGAGATCCTGCGCGAGGCGGGGTTCGGCGAGCCGGAAATCGAGGATTTCCTCGCGCGCAGGGTTGCGACTGAAGCCGCCCAGTCATGAGGATTGCCCGTTTACCGGGAGCCCGCGTCGAGGCTAGGGTGTCGGAGAGAATCGGAGGATAGCGCGATGGATCCAATTCGTTCGAACAACGGACCCCGTTACAAGCACATCGCCGAGCAATCGGTCCCCTATGACACGATCACGGTCGACAAACTGACGCCGATCATCGGCGCCGAGATTGGCGAGGTTGACCTGTCGAGGCCGCTTGGAAACCGCACTTTTGACGAGATCCATCGGGCGCTTGCCGAGAACCTCGTGATCTTTTTCCGCGACCAGCACTTGACCGAGGATCAACACCTCGCCTTTGGCCGCCTCTTTGGCGAGCTGCACATCCACCCGGCGGCGCCGCACGCGCCGGGCAAGCCGGAGCTGATGATCATTCACGCGGACAAACACTCGCCGCGCGCCAACGGCGAGGGCTGGCACACTGATGTCTCCTGCGACGCGGAGCCGCCGATGGGCAGCATCCTTTATATCAGGGACTGCCCGCCGATGGGCGGCGACACGCTGTTCGCCAGCATGTACGCCGCCTACGAGGCGCTTTCAGACCGTATGAAGACATATCTCGAAGGGTTGAGCGCAATCCACGACGGCGAGCACTACCGAGGCCAATACGCCAATTACGGCATCGCCGACAAGCCGAGCTATCCGCGCGCCGAGCACCCGGTCGTCCGCACTCACCCGGTGACAGGCAAAAAAGCGCTTTACGTCAACAAGGGATTTACCCGCCGCATCCTTGGCGTTTCACGCGACGAGAGCGAGGGCGTCCTGCGCTACCTCTATGAGCATATGGCGAACCCGCTGTTCCAGTGCCGCTTCCGCTGGCGCCAAAACTCGATCGCGTTCTGGGACAATCGTTGCGTCCAGCATCATGCAATGTGGGACTATTGGCCGCACACGCGCTCCGGCCAGCGGGTCACAATCAAGGGTGAGCGGCCGTTTTATCAGGCTTGATAAACCCGCTGCTCCATCGCCGTCGGCCCCTCACCCTCCCACTGCGCGGCCCCCTCCTCGCCCCGCTTGCGGGGAGAGGGTTGGGGTGAGGGGCCGCTACTCTCTCATCAACTGCTGCTTTGCTTGCTCCGCGAAGTGCTCGAGTTCGAACCGGGCGCGCGCCGCGGTGATCGTTGGGTCCTTGGCGCTGAGATCGGTGGCCACTTTGTCCAGGACGCGCTTGTCACCCCCTGGTTCGAACTGGGCTTCGACGATGCGTGTGGCATATTCCTCGGCGGCGTCGCCGATGAGCCCCATGCGCTGCGCTGCCCAGAGCCCCAGCAGCCGGTTCCGCCGGGCAGTAACCTTGAATCTGAATTCCTGATCATGCTTGAACCGAGCTTCGAACTCTTTCTCTCGGTCCTCGAATGTGGTCATGGCGCTGGTTATTCCGAACGGTGCCGCAAGCCACGATATTACCACATCTACGGCGCTGGCAGGCCAAAGCGTGAATGTGCACACTCGTAATCCTTCGCCGGCCGGATCACCGCTGGCCGGTGCTGATTGGCGCAAACCGCGACGAGATGATCGACCGGCCGTGGAAGGCTCCTGGCCGGCACTGGCCGGATCGGCCGGAAGTAGTCGGAGGGTTGGATCTCCTCGCCGGCGGGTCCTGGCTCGGCGTCAACGACTGGGGCGTCGCCGCCGCTGTGCTCAACCGGCACGGCTCACTCGGCCCGGCGCCCGGCCGGCGTTCACGCGGCGAACTGGTGCTGGAAGCCCTCGACCATGCCGATGCCGCTGCCGCGGCGGAGGCGCTCACCTACCTCGATCCACGAGCCTATCGAACGTTCAATCTGATCATCGCCGACGGGCGCGACGCGTTCTGGTTGCGTCATGCCGGCCGGACCCGCGTCGAAATACACCCACTCGAGGAGGGCTTGTCGATGATCACCGCCGGCGATGTGAATGATCTCGGCACCCGGCGGATCGCGCTGGCGCTGCCGGCGTTTCGGGCATGGCCAGCGCCGGACCCGGACCGTGATGATTGGGCCGCTTGGGAATCGCTGCTTGGCAGCACTCGCGCACCATCCGGCGAGCCGGCGACCACGGCGATGCGGTTCCGCGACAACGGCTACGGCACGACATCGAGCGCGGTAATCGCCCTCCCCGCCCTCGGATTGCTGGATGGCAAGCCAATCTTTCGCTTTGCTGGATGGCTGCCGGACGCGACGCTATGGCGCCCGGTCGGGGGCTGACGAACGGGGGTAGAATGAAGGCGCGCATTCACGTGCGGCTAAAGCCGGGCGTGCTCGATCCGCAAGGCAAGGCTATCGGCAACGCCCTCGCCGGCTTGGGCTTCACCCGGATCGGCGAGGTCAGGCAGGGGAAGCTGATCGAACTCGATCTGGCGGAAACCGACCCGGCCCGCGCGCGGCAACAAGCTGACGCGATGTGCCGCGAGCTGCTCGCCAACCCGGTGATCGAAGACTATACGATCGAACTCGTCCCAGCCTGACCGGCTTGGGCTTCACCCCTTCCAGTCAGCACCTCCCTCAGCCTTTTCGCAAGCATTATCGGCCTGTAGGGCTTTGGGATGAACGGAAATTCGGCCTGCGCCGATCGAGATGGAAGATCTTCACGCGTATAACCCGAACTCAGCAGGATTTTGAGATCGGAGCGCAGGCGCGAGGCGCGCCGAGCAAGCTCGATGCCGCTCATGCCGGCTGGCATCACGATGTCCGTGAAGAGAAGGTCGACAGAGCGATCCTGCTCCAGGATCGCTAGCGCCTCGAGACCCGTCGTGGCCACCAGTGTCCGATACCCGAGATCCGAGAGGATGCCGACGATCATCTCGCGGACATCGCCGTCGTCCTCGACGACGAGTATCGTCGCGGCTGGCGCGGTTGGGGCCAAAGTCTTGCGCAACGCGACGTCGTCGACGGGCTTGCCGTTTGCTCGGGGCAGGTAGACGCGCACCGTCGTGCCTTTGCCGACTTTACTCTCAATGCGCGCAGTGCCTCCCGATTGTTTGGCAAATCCATAGACCTGGCTCAGTCCCAAGCCGGTGCCCTTGCCAGTCTCTTTGGTCGTAAAGAAGGGTTCGAACGCCCGCTCGATCAGGTCGGCGCTCATGCCGCAGCCGGTGTCGCTGACCGAGAGAACGACATAATCGCCGGCCGGCAGATCGATACCATAACCGCCCGCCGTCACGTTATCGGTTCGCAGCGTAAGGCGGCCCGATCTGTTCATTGCGTCGCGCGCATTGGCGGCGAGGTTCAAAACCGCGGCGCTGAACTCGGCAGAATCGATACGGCTGGGCCAGATATCCTCCTGCAGGAGAAGCTCGATCTCGATGCCCTCGCCGACGGTCCGCTGACACAGCATCAGCGTTTCGCGCAGCAAATCGTTGATGTTCATGATTTCAGGCCGGACATCCTCGCGACGGGAAAAAGCGAGCAGTTGTGAGGTCAGCTGTGCGCCCCGCAATGCCGCGCGCAAAGCCCCCTGTGCATAGCGTCTTGCCGCCTCTCCCGGCGGCAAGAGGCCGGCGAGCATCTCCAGATTTCCGACGATCGCCGTCAGCAGATTGTTGAAATCGTGCGCAACGCCGCCGGTGAGCTGGCCGATTGCTTCCATCTTCTGTGCGTGATGCAGCTGCGCCTCGGCCGCGAGCTTCTCGGTGAGATCTCGGATGAAGCCGTTGAAGACGTAGCCGTCGCCGCGCCGCAGCGCCGTGATACTAAGCTCGACCGTGATCTCGGTGCCATCACGCCGGATCGTCTGTAGCTGCAAACGGCGCCCCAGCACGCGCTCGGCTCCGGCGCGCAGGTATCGCTTTAGCCCCCTTCGGTGCGCGGCTCGCTTAGGAGCCGGCAACACAAGATCCGCAAGGCTCCTTCCAATCGCCTCCTGCCGTGCATAACCAAAAATCGCTTCGGCCTGAGCGTTCCACTCGATCACGTTTCCGGTCTCGTCGATCTGCACGAATGCATCGAGCGCGGTATCGATAATGCCGCGCGCGAGTTCTGTGCTCGCAGCCGCGGCTTCCTGCGCCTTCCGGCGCTCGGTAATGTCGCGTGTAATCTTCGCGAAGCCGATCAGACAGCCGTCTTCGTCGCGGATCGCATCGACGACCACGTTCGCCCAGAACTTCGTACCGTCCTTGCGTACCCGCCAACCCTCGGCCTCGCACCTTCCGGTCTGCCTGGCCGTTTCCAGGACTCTATTCGGGAGCCCGTTTTGGCGGTCTTCTTCGGCATAGAAGGTTGAGAAATGCCGGCCGATGATTTCTTCGCCTGTATAGCCCTTGATTCGCGCCGCGCCGGCATTCCAATTCGTCACAAACCCGTTCGGGTCGAGCATAAAGATCGCGTAGTCGGTGACGCCTTGCACGAGTATCCGGAACCGCTCATCGCTAAAGTGGAGCTCGGTTTCCGTTTGTGTCAGTTGATGCGTGCGCTCCCGAAAGCGCTCCTCGAGGGTTGCGTTAACCTCCGCTAGTGCCTGCTCGGCTCGCTTGCGATCGGTGATGTCGACCAGCACATTGACCGCACCGATGAGATTTCCGGCAGTATCGAAGAGCGGTGTCGGATAAGGGAGAAAATGCACGCGCAGGCCGTCGGGCCGTTCCAGTATCGCCTCGGCCCCTCTGACCGGCCGGCCTTCCTTTAACGCTACGGCCATCGGGCACGCGTCATGAGGCATCGGGGTCCCGTCAGGCCAAAACAAGCGCCAGGTGACGCACCACCGGTCTCGCCCCAGCTCCGGTTCGCGACCGGCAAGCTCGGCAGCAGCCTGATTGTAAAAGGTAATCCGGCCCGCTGCGTCGGTTACAAAGATGGCAACGGGAAGCGCCTCCAATACTTGGCGCGAGCCGATTTTGGTGAGCGGTTCCGCGTCCAGAAAAGCCGGCCCCAAGATCGCGCCATCCACTTCAAGTGACGCGCCGTGGACTTCGAGGGAACGCATTTGTGTCTTTTTCCTGTCGCCGTTGATCTGAGACGCCGAATGTGCTCAGACAAGATTTGCCATGAACAAAAAGTGAACCTTCGCAGCTCTTCTTCATTCGCCTCGTGAAACACGCTCCCGCTCACGTGGTTCCATCGATCTTCGGCAAGTCAGCCGATCTTGAACCCAGTGTGGCCGCAAAGTATCTGAGAGCCGTTCCCTTCGAAGGTCTGTGTTCTATGAGAGCGGTCGTTGTCATTTTTCCGGGCTCGAACCGCGAGCGCGATGTTTGTGCCGCGCTGGCACGCGCGACCGGACGCGAGCCGGCCCGCATCTGGCATCGTGAGGCAAATTTGCCGCCAGCGGATTTAATCATTCTGCCGGGCGGCTTTGCCTATGGTGATTATTTGCGTTGTGGGGCGATAGCGGCGCATTCGCCGATCATGCGCGAGGTGCGGGACCGAGCCGAGAAAGGCACCCCTGTTCTCGGCATCTGCAATGGTTTCCAGATTCTCACTGAGGCCGGAATGCTGCCCGGCGCGCTACTGCCCAACCGATCATTGCGCTTCACTTGCCGCAACATTCATTTACGTGTCGAGAACAGCCAGACCATTTTTACTTGCGGTTATGAAGCGGGTCAGACGATCCGGGTCCCCGTCGCGCATCACGACGGCAGTTATACCGCCGACCCTAAAACGCTCGGCCGCCTCGAGGATCGTGGGCTCATCGCATTCCGCTATTGCGGACCGAATGGGGAGCTCTCGGAGGAAGAGAACTTCAACGGTTCGGCTCGCGCGATCGCCGGGATCTTCAACGAGACGCGCACCGTGCTCGGTCTGATGCCGCATCCCGAAAACGCCACCGACCCGCTCCTCGGCGGCACCGACGGGCAGGCGTTCTTTGACGGCCTGGTCAGCGCGCTGCATTGATGTCGGTTATTTCGAGGAGCGGAGCGACGAAGCAATCTCGAGATTTGCTCCGCTCCGCTCGCAAAGACGAGACATGACCAACGCTAGTAGCAACGTCACCCCCGCTCTCGCCGCCGAGCACGGGCTGACCGCGGAAGAATTCGAGCGCGCCGTTGCAATCCTCGGCCGCACCCCGAACGTGACCGAGCTTGGTATCTTCTCGGTAATGTGGAGCGAGCATTGCTCCTACAAATCCTCTAGGGTCTGGCTCAAGACGTTGCCGACCACGGGGCCACGCGTGATCTGCGGCCCCGGCGAGAATGCCGGGGTGGTCGACATCGGCGGCGGCGATGCAGTGGTCTTCAAGATCGAGAGCCACAATCACCCCTCTTTCATCGAGCCCTATCAGGGGGCGGCGACCGGGGTGGGCGGCATCCTGCGTGACGTCTTCACAATGGGCGCACGGCCGATCGCGATCCTTAATTCGTTGCGCTTCGGCAGCCCGGACAATCCGCGGACGCGGCACCTGCTGGCCGGCGTTGTTGCCGGGATCGGCGGCTACGGCAATTGCGTCGGCGTGCCGACCGTCGGCGGCGAATGCGAGTTCCATCCGTCCTATGACGGCAACATCCTGGTGAATGCAATGTGCGTCGGGCTGGCGCGCGCCGACCGGATTTTTTATTCGGCCGCAGCGGGGCCGGGAAACCTCGTCGTCTATGTCGGCGCCAAGACCGGCCGCGACGGCATCCACGGCGCGACGATGGCCTCGGCCGAGTTCGGCGGCGATGCCGGCGAGAAGCGGCCAACCGTGCAGGTCGGCGACCCGTTCACCGAGAAATTGCTGATCGAGGCCTGCCTCGAGCTGATGGAAAAGGACGCGATCGTCGCGATCCAGGACATGGGGGCGGCGGGCCTAACGTCTTCCTCGGTCGAGATGGCCGGAAAAGGCGGGCTCGGCATCGAACTCGATCTCGATCGGGTGCCGATGCGCGAGCCGCAAATGACCCCGTACGAGATCATGCTCAGCGAGAGCCAGGAGCGCATGTTGATGATCCTGCGCCCGGGCAGCGAGGCCGAGGCGCGGCGCATCTTCGAGAAGTGGGAACTCGATTTTGCGGTGATCGGCCGCGTAACCGACACCGGGCGGCTCGTGTTGCGGATGCATGGCGAAATCGCTGCAGAAATCCCGGTCGGCCCGTTGGTGGCCGAAGCGCCGGTGTACAGCCGCCCTTGGCGCCGCCCGAAACCCGAAGCTGAGATCGACCCGGCCGCCCTCGCCGAGCGCAACCCGCTCGAATGCCTGAAGCGCCTCATCGCGGCCCCTGCCCTCGCCTCGAAACGCTGGATCTGGGAACAGTACGATCACCTCGTAATGGGCAATACCGTGAAACGCCCGGGCGGCGATGCTGCGGTGGTGCGGGTAGCGCCGAGCGGCAAAGCCTTGGCGCTGGCGACCGATTGCACGCCGCGTTACTGCCGCGCCGACCCGCAGCGCGGCGGTGCGCAAGCCGTCGCCGAGAGCTGGCGCAACTTGACGGCGGTCGGCGCATTGCCCTTGGCGCTTACCGACAACCTGAATTTCGGCAATCCGGAGCGGCCCGAGATCATGGGTCAGCTCGCCGGTGCGATTGGAGGGATGCGCGAAGCTTGTCTGGTCCTCGATTATCCGGTCGTGTCGGGTAATGTCTCGCTCTACAACGAGACGAGCGGCCATGCGATCCTGCCGACACCCGTCGTTGGAGGCGTCGGGCTGATCAGCGATGCAAAAGACGCAGTGGACCTCGCGTTGAAGCGGGATGGCGACGCGCTGATACTCATCGGAGAGACGGCCGGCCATGTCGGTTCCTCGCTCTATCTGCGCGAGATCGAGGGCAGCGAGGCCGGAGCGCCGCCGCCGGTCGATCTGGCGGCCGAGCGAAAGAACGGCGACTTCGTGCGCGCGATGATCGAAGCCGGGCGCGTCGCCGCCTGTCATGACCTTTCCGACGGGGGCCTCCTTGTCGCGCTCGCCGAGATGGCGATTGCCGGCGGCCGCGGCGCGACGCTCGCGTGCGTCGGCGACCTGCCGTTGAATGCCTGGCTGTTCGGCGAAGACCAGGCGCGCTACCTGATCGAGACCGCGGATCCCGCGCCGCTGCTTTCCGCCGCGCTCAGGGCTGGCGTCACGGCAGTGCGCGTCGGCACGGTGGGTCATGCGGGCGATGACGCCGCGTTGACACTCCGCAGCGCCGGTGCCATATCCGTCGCGCAACTCACGGCTGCGAACGAGGCTTGGTTGCCGAGCTATATGGCTTCGGATTGACGGTGGGGAGGCGGGCGATGGCGATGGACGCGTCGATGATCGAGCGGCTGATCAAGGAAAGCCTTCCCGACGCGCAGGTTTCGATCGAGGATCTGCGCGGCGATGGCGATCATTACGCGGCGCATGTCGTCTCCAACGCTTTCCGCGGCAAGACCCGGGTGCAGCAACATCAGATGGTCTATCAGGCGTTGCGTGGCCGGATGGGCAATGAGCTGCACGCCCTCGCGCTGCAGACGAGCGCCCCCGGGGATTGAGCCGATCGCATGCATTGGGCTCTCTGCACAGCATTTGTCACCCGCGCAAAAGCGGGGCTCCAGGGGTCGCTTGCAATAGTTTGCCGCCCTGCCCCCGGGTTTCGCTGGCGAGTGAGCGAAGTCGGGGTAGCCCGGGGGCGCTTCCCGCGGGAATGACGTGAGTATCCATCTCGAAACGAGGAATGAAAATGGACAACACGGTTCACGATCGAATTCGCCAAGATGTCACCGAAAATCCAGTCGTGCTGTTCATGAAGGGATCGCCGGTCTTCCCGCAATGCGGATTTTCGGCGGCGGTCGTCCAGATCCTGAGCCACCTCGGGGTGAAATTTAAGGGCATCGACGTTCTTGCCGACCCGGGGATCCGTCAGGGTATCAAGGAATATTCCAGCTGGCCGACGATCCCGCAGCTCTACATCAAAGGCGAATTCGTCGGCGGCTGCGACATCGTCCGCGAGATGTTCGAAACCGGCGAGTTGCAGCAGCTCTTCGAACAGAAGGGCGTCTCCGTTCGGGCATAAGCCGCACCCCGCTGCGCGGAGTTAGCTAGCTTAGCTAGGGGCGTGCTTGGTCGTCATTGTCGTTCGCGTTTGGATTCTCTCAGTTCGTCCAGGGACCGCTTCGCCGTTTTCAGATCGGCGCATCGGCCACGCGGCCTTGTCATAGGCGGCGTTGCCGACACTGCACAAAGGCCCACTTCAAAGGGGGATTCGGGTCGACGACTTCCCAGCGATGGCGTTCGTAGAGTTTGGGTGATTCCTCCTTGTCGATCGGGCGGCCGTAGCGCATGCGTACGCGCGGTCATCGACTGGATGACTCGCGGAACAGCGCCACGTGCTCGCCGGTGTCGTGTAGGTCGGCAAAGGGCAAGACCTGCCGGATTAGGTGCTTCAAAGAGCTCCGCCCCCCGGACTTATCACGGATGATAACATCCAATCAGTGTCTGAAACTTGAAGTCGACGCGCGATCGTTAGGGCTTGCGACTCCTCAGTCGAGGATGGAGATCGTCCCGCCGCTGTCCGAGCGAACTCGGTGAGGCGTTCCGTCATCGTCCGGCACATACCAGCTCATTCCGGCCGAGAGAGTGCGGTCCGGTTGGGTGTTCTGATGCTCGACAGCAAGTTTGCCGGCAATTACGTAGAGAACATGACCCTTTGAACACCAGTGATCGGCGAGATAGCCGGCAACGGACTCGACAACTCGCAGCTGAACGTCGCCGACCCGATGGACTCGGTCTTGAGCCGATCCCGATGCGCCCGGAATTAACGCCACTGGCATCGTCGACCAATCGGTCGTCCCTTCTGGCAAGTGTGCAAGTTTCATCGTGGCCTCACTCGAACCGCGCCCATTTGTCTCTTGACCAAGTGCGGGGCCGGAGCGATTTCTGAAAATACCTGTTTGTTTAACGCCTTGATTCAGTTTGAACTTGCACCACGGGGCGGCGGGCGGATCAAACAAGCGCAAAGCGCTCAAATCCAGACATCCGGCTCAGCCGTCCTCTCCCCGCCAGCATCGCCGGTATTGAGCACGCCGCGCGGCTCGATCAAGAGCAGCTTGACCTCGTTCTCGGCATATGGCTTGTGCTCAATCCCTTTTGGGACCACGAACATCTCCCCCGCTCGAATGTTGACTGCACCATCGCGGAAGTCAATCCGCAAGTCCCCATCGAGGACAAGGAAAGCCTCATCCGTGCTCGGGTGCTCGTGCCAGATGAAGTCGCCCTGCAACTTCACAATCTTGAGCTGATAATCGTTTAGCTCAGCAATCACCTTCGGTTGCCACTGCTCCTGGAAAAGCGTGAATTTTTGCGCAAAATTGATCGATCTGTATTCCATTGACGCCTCCGTATCTTTCCTCGTCGGACGGGAAACCGTGAACCCCTCGGCTTTGTCCATGTTGCTGGGTGCTCCCGCTCCGCGACGCCGGTGCCGCGATCGTGTTTCGGGAAACAAAGCCAGGGTATAGCTGGATAGCGCAATCGCAAGTTGCTTCAAGCCGCAAGCGTCGATCTTCGGACAGATCGCTCGATAATAAAGTTCAATCGGACGCCGAGCGCACTGGCCGCAAGTGGTGCGGCGGCGAATAGCATCGCCACCCAGAAAGCGGCGCGGCGTAGGGAATCGGTCTGCAGACCATCGACAAGACCGCTCACGTTCGCGATCAATCCGGCAGTTGCGGCACCTAACGCAAATCCAACCTGTTGAACCGTGGCGACAGACGCGGCGGCGACGGTTTCTTCGCCGGATTTTGCGCCACTCATTACTCGCTGCACAATAAAGGCCCACGAGGCACCGATGCCGATGCCGATCAGAGCGATCGCGGGGATCAGGCCAACTACCGGTCCTGGAACCATCAGCGCGGTAACACCAAGGAGGCCTCCGCTCATGGCAATGGGCCCCGTGACGATCAGCCGTCTTGGCCATTCTTCCGTGAGCGAGGCTACGGCAAGCGCGGCGCTTGTCCAGGCTAACGATGCTCCGGCCACCATATATCCCGCGATGAGCGGGTTGACCCCATGCAGTCTTTGCAGGAACAGAGGAACGTA
>Ga0126381_100002949_pt1 | contig 18505 bp, 12 predicted proteins | sample PanSoiMetPlot_28_FD_96465 | JGI IMG/M metagenome (GOLD analysis project Ga0126381, IMG submission 96465) | Tropical forest soil microbial communities from Panama - MetaG Plot_28 | ecosystem: Environmental > Terrestrial > Soil > Tropical forest > Bulk soil | place: Panama | collected 2016-02-17
ACCAGAGACTGGGGCGGGCGCGCGGTCTCAAGAGGCCGCTGAACAAAGAGGGCGACTGTTTCGTGCGAACCGGTGTGCCGTCCGTAACTCAGAGCCGAGTCGGCGCGGTACCGCGCAAGCTAACTGCGCGGCTCAGCGCATCCGACCGCGCATTCCGCACTGTGGCACGGACTGGCGGCCTAGTAGTCCTGGTCCTGCTGGTCCTCGTGGGAACGTTTCTCTTCTACCGCGCATCGCAGGCGCTGCATAAGGCGGGTCTTTCGTTCCTGACGACTGCGAGCTGGAACCCCAACGGCGGCGGCTTCGGCATTGCCGCGGTGATCGTCGGGACTGTGCTCATCGCGTCGGTCGCTGTCGTGGTAGCGATACCGCTCTCACTCGGCACCGCCCTCTACATCTCCGAGTACGCGCCGCGGAGCTTCCAGCGCCTCCTCATAGCCATCCTCGACCTGATGGCTGCTGTGCCGAGCGTGGTGTTCGGGCTGTGGGGAGCTTTCCTCATGCAGCAGCGGGTCGTCTCGCTGTCCCGGTGGATCCACGACTGGTTCGGCTGGATCCCGTTGTTCGCTGTCCATGGCGTGACGCCGCATGAGACCCAGCCGACCGCTACGGCCTATGAGTCCTCCACATTCATTGCCGGCATTGTCGTCGCGCTCATGATCACACCCATTGCCTCGTCGATCATGCGAGAGGCGTTCAGCCAGGCCCCGCCTGGCGAGCGCGAAGGAGCGTACGCCCTCGGGGCGACCCGCTGGGGGATGATCCGCGCTGTCGTGCTGCCATTCGGGAAAGGGGCGATGATCGGCGGCGTCATGCTCGGTCTCGGACGGGCGCTGGGCGAGACCATTGCGGTGGTCATGATCATCTCGCTGGAGTTCTCGATCCAGCCGCACATCCTGCAGCACGGGACAAGCTCGATCTCCGCCCTGATCGCGGCCCACTACTCAGAGGCGACGCCGTTCGAGGTCAGCGCCCTCATGGCGGCTGGGCTCGCGCTATTCGGGCTGACGCTGCTGGTCAACCTGATCGCCGCGGTGATCGTATCCCGATCCCGGTCCGGCGCGGTCAGCGAGGCATGAGCGCATGTCCGTTATAGACGAGCCGTTCCGCTCAGCACCGAGCACGCCTGGCACGGCGGCCGGATCGCCTTCAGGTCAGGCGGCTGCCTCGCGCACCACGGTTCCGTCCCGCGCCGCGCCGCGGCCGCCGCAACCGCGCCGCCAGATCGCCAGGGTGCGGCGCGAGGACGTTCTGGCGTTCGCCGGGTCTGGTGCATCGGCGCTGGCGGCCACCGCAGTGCTGTGGACGCAGCTGGCTCCCTTCACCGGGATACTCGGCTTCACCGTGGTGGGCTGGTGCTTGTGGGTCCTCACGTACGCGATGCTCGTCGCTTTCGACAACAACCGGCCGACTATGCGGGACCGGATCGCAGCCTTCGCCGTGCACTCGCTGGCGCTGCTGGTGATCATGGCACTGGCTTTCATCGCCATCTACACGATCTGGCGCGGCTGGACGGCTCTGACGCACGTCAACTTCTACACGAAGGACCTGCACACGACCAGGTCGACCGACCCGCTGACCAAGGGCGGCGTGCTGCACGCGATCTTCGGCACGCTCATAGAAGTGGGCATCGCAATGGCGATCGCTGTCCCGCTCGGTCTGCTGGCAGCGGTGTTCCTGAACGAGGTGCCCGGAGTACTGAACCGGCTGGTGCGCACCGTGGTCGACGCGATGACCGCGCTGCCGGACATCCTGGCGGGCCTGTTCATCTACGCCACCCTGATCCTGATCTTCGGCCTCGGTCTTTCCGGGCTGGCCGCTGGGTGTGCGCTTGCGGTCACGACGCTGTCGATCATCTGCCGGGCGGCCTACGTCGTGCTGCGGCTGGTGCCAGGGGGCCTCACCGAGGCCTCTTATGCGCTCGGCTCCGGCCACTGGCGCACGGTATGGCACGTCACGCTCCCGACCGCGCGATCCGGGCTGGCGACCGCGGTCATCCTCGGCGCCGCGCGGGCGATCGGCGAGACCGCTCCGGTCCTGCTGACGTCGGGCGTTACCAATTTCCTCAACTTCAATCCGGTGCACGGGCCGATGATGTCGCTGCCGCTTGCCGCCTACACGCTCGTGGCGACTGGATTGCCGAACTACATCGCGCGCGGCTTCGCGTCTGCGGCTGTCCTGCTGGCCCTCGTCGTGGTGCTGTTCGTGCTCGCCCGTGCCATCGGGGGCCGCGGCGCCGGCCAGCTGACGGCGGGTCAGCTGCGGCGCCGGATGGCCGCATCTCGTCGCGACCTGACTCGATACGACGCGCGGGTCGTGGCCGGACAGAACGGCACGCAGGCCACCAGCGCACTTGCCACCGACTACGGCGGTGCCGGCGCATGACTGTTGGATGTGAGGTCTTGAGTGCCAGCACGAACGAGATATGCGGAGTGAGCAGATGACGTGGGCGATCGGGATGCGGGCACGCCGGCTGGCGGTGGGCGTCGTGGTGGCATCGGCCGCCCTGACCACTTCGATATACCCAGCTGACCAGCCGGCGTCGGCAGCTACGTGCCCGTACACAACGATCAACGGCGCCGGCTCGACCTGGTCGTACAACGCGATCAACAACTGGACCACAAACGTCGCCCAGTACTGCATGACGGTCAACTACAACCCGGTCGGCTCCACCTCCGGCCGGCAGGAATTCGCGAACGGCGTCACGGACTGGGGCGCATCGGAGATCCCGTACGGCGTGAAGGACGGCATCAACGTCGACTCGCCACCGTCACGGGGCTTTGCGTACATGCCGGACACCGCAGGCGGCACGACCTTCATGTACAACCTGAAGATCGGCAACACGCGCGTCACGAACCTGCGGCTCTCCGGAAAGGCCATCGCCGGGATCTTCACGGGCGTGATCACGAGGTGGAACGACCCGATCATCGCCGCGGACAATCCTGGCCTGACGCTGCCCGCCCTGCAGGTCGTACCTGTCGTTCGCTCCGACGGCTCCGGCTCGACAGCGGAGTTCACGCAGTGGATGCTCGCGACCGAGGGGTCGTACTGGCAGGCGTACTGCACGAAGGTCGGCCGCAGCCCGTGCACTCAGACCTCCGCCTACCCGCTGCTGCCTAGTTCGGCGATGGTCGGCCAGACCGGCGACCTGGGCGTGTCGGGATACGTCAGCCAGCAGCAGGGTGACGGAGCTATCGGCTACGTCGAATTCTCTTACGCGCTGAATACCGGCTTCCCGGTTGCCAAAGTGCTCAACGCAGCCGGCTACTACACCCAGCCAACGGCCGGTCACGTCGCCGTATCGCTGCTCAAGGCCCAGATCAACATGGATAAGAGCAACCCGAATGTGTACCTGACGCAGAACCTGTCGCAGGTCTACACCGACCCCGACCCGCGCACGTACGAGCTGTCGAGCTATTCCTACATGATCCTGCCCACGAGCGGGAGCCCTCCCATGAACGCCGCTAAGGGCTACACGCTCGGTGCGTTCGGCGCGTACTTGCTGTGCCAGGGTCAGGCGCCGCTTGATGCCCTCGGCTACTCGTCGCTGCCTATCAACCTGGTACTGGCGGGCTTCCAGCAGCTCCAGCAGATTCCGGGCAATAAGGTGCCTACCACATCGACCGAGCAGGTCGCGAGTTGTCACAACCCCACGTTCGACCCGACCGACACCCTGGGGCACAACCTGCTGGCCCAGACAGACCCGTCTCCACCTGCCTGTGACAAGCAGGGCCCTACCCAGTGCACCACTGGCACCGGCGGCGCTAAGACACCGACTCCGGTGAACTCCGGCGCAGGCGGCGGCGGCAGCTCCGGTGGCACTGGCACCGCCGCGAACGCTAGCTCAGGAACGCTCGCGGGAACGGGCACTGGGTCGGCAGCGAGCGCGGCACAGCAGGGCTGCAACCCGGACTCCGGCACCTGCGGTACTGCTGCGCAGGCTAGCCAGGGCGGGGCCTCGACGGTCAACGGCATCCCCGTTGCGTCCCCCGTCAGCCTCGGCGACGCCCTGGAGGTTGCCCTCATGGCGCTGGCTGCCGCTCTGCTGCTCGGGCTGATACTCGCACCCCCGCTCATTGCACAGGTAACACGGCGGCGCCGGCCGCCCGGTGGCACGGGCTTGCCCGGAAGTCCGGGGGCGCCGCTGTGATCGTGCGATGGAACAGCAAGAGTGTCGCGTCGCGCCTCCGGTGGTCCGGCGCGATGGCCGCCGTGGCCGCGCTCACCGCCCTGCTGGCCATCGGGCCGCCCGGTAACGCGCGTGCCGCAACCGGAACCGGCTACAACCAGATCACCGGGGAGGGGTCGACGACCTCGGCGGTCACTGTGAACTGGACTCAGGGGCTGCTGGACAGCAGCAACAACCCCCTGGCCGCGAATGCCGACCGGACCAGCGCCACTCCGACAAGCCCGGCGTCGTTCATGTACCCGGACTTCAAGAACCTTCAGGTAACCGTCAGCCAGACGCAGGACCTCACGCACCAGGGCATCACCGTCAGCTGGACCGGCGGTCAGCCCACTATCAGTTCTAGCGGCGTGCCCGCGGGCAACTTCTTGCAGCTGATGGAGTGCTACGGCGATTTGAGTTCCGGCCCGTCACCGCAGGGCTGCGAGTTCGGGAGCGGCGGCCTTGTTCCTGAGGTCACCCCCTATAACGCGAATGTCGGCTCCCGCTCGGGCCCTCTCTGCGCAGCCGGCTCCCCAAGCACCTCTGACCCGCCAGCGGGGCTGGACGGCAGTTCTCCGCTAGTGGGGTGTGACCCGGAGGAGCCGGTATCGGGGGCTAACCCGCCCGACACCAATGACCTGTTCCCGCAGCTGTACGACATCCCGTTCGTCCCGGTGGCGAGCCCGACCAGCCCGGCCTATACGTTCTCCGATCTCAGCCAGTACTTCACCCAGTTCGACACCAATGAGGTACCCGAGGCGGTCACCAGCTCCGATGGCACCGGGCAGGTGCACTTCGTGACCCTGACGGGCATCGAGGCACCGGGCCTGGGCTGCGGGCAGCTGGAGACCAATGGCCAGACCCGGAATTGCTGGCTGGTCATCGTGCCGCGTGGCCAGTTCGAGCCGAACGGCTTCCAGATCAGCCCGGCGACAGCCAACACCGCTTTCCTCGCCGCCTCGCCGCTGAGCGCGTCGAACTGGGCGATGCGCATCCAGGTCCACCTCGGCTACGCGCCGGTCCCGAACTTCTGTCCCATCGGCACGAAGGAAGTCGAAACGGTTGGCACCCAGATAGTCACCAGGGCGGTGCAGTCCTGGCAGGTTGCGCTCAACCAGTCCACGAACTGCCAGACGATCTACGGCTACTCTGCCGTCCCGGAAGCTACCAGTACGCAGCAGCTAGGGGCGTGGGCGGACCCGCAAACGGCCGGCGGAACCGCCGGGCTGGCGTTCACCACTATCCCGATCGGCAGTGAAGCCGCGCGCGATCAGAACCCCGCGACTAGCCTGCCGCCGATCTTGTATGCCCCGGTCGCAGTTTCCGCGGAAGGTTTCGGCTTCAACATCAGCCAGACAGGCGGCTTCGTCTCGACACCTGTCAAGCTCACCCCGGAACTGGTGGCCCGGGCTCTGACTCAGGTCTACCGCAGTGACCTGCCCGACTACTACCCGGACCCGGCGGGCCCGCCCAATGACAACGGCACCGCAAACCAGGGGCCGGCGTGGTCGACCGGAAACAGAATCAACATCTCCCAGGATGGGATGTTCCAGCAACTTAACCCGGAGGTTTCCCGCACACAGTGGGCTGGTTCCCTGGTCCCGCAGGCGCCGCTGCTGACGGAGGACCACTCAGCCCTTAACCAGCAGATCTGGCACTGGATCCAGGCGGAAACGGCCGCCAGCGCCTGGCTCAACACGGGCAACAGCGGCAACCCTGCGGATTTCTCTCCGCCCGCCGATCCGGACTACCTGGCACTGCAGCTCGGCACGGCGCCGGACAACGACTCCTTCCCGCGCGCTTATGCCGGAGTCCTCGATGAGGGCGAGTGCCTGGGATGTATTCCGCCGAAGCCAGTGACCAAGCGGTCCCTGGACTTGCTGCCGTACGTCAACAACTATGACCAGGCGGCCACCGACGTACTCACCGGGAACGACCCGGTGGAAGTCACCTGGAACAGCCAGGCCACCGCCCCGGACGGCTCGCTGGGCTGGTGGGATAGGAACCCCCAGGAAAAGGCCGGGAACACCTTCATGTGGGGGATCTCCGATACCCCGGACCTGGCCCGCTACGGCCTGATCGACGCTCAGCTCTGCGATGACTCCGGAGCCAGCTGTGTCGGCCCCAGCACCGCCAGCCTGGCGACGGCTCTCGACTCCGCGAAGCCCGACAGCGCTGGACTGCTGCAGGTCAACCCAGCTAATCCGGGCTCTGGGGGGTATCCGCTGACGCAGGTTACGTACGCCGCGGTGGCAACCAACCAGCCTGCGGCTGACCTCATCGCCGATGCCAACCTGATCGAGTACGCGGTAGGCAACGGGCAGACTTCCGGTGTCGCGCCAGGCCAACTGCCGCCCGGCTATCTGCCGTTTTCTGCCGCCGGCTCGGTAGGGGCCAGCCTCAAGGCCCAGGCGATGGACGTTGTTAAGCAGCTGCAAGCCGACGCCAACCCGTCGCCATCCGGCAGCACATCTGGCAGCAGCACGTCTGGCGGCAGCACATCTGGCGCAGCATCGTCAGGAGCAGCTGGGGGCTCCGGTTTGTCGGGTCAGCTAACCCCGGCGCTGGGCCAGCCGGTTTCACCCGCCATCACCGCGCCGCGAGCGCAGCTGGCAGCTGCGAGGACCGGGCGGCAGCCCGTCGGGGCCGTTCGCTGGGTTCTTCTGGCCGTGGTCGTGACTGGCGCGGCATGTGCAGCCGGCGGGACGGTGCTGCGGTCTGACGGCCTGGCGCGGTGGCTGCGCAGGATGCGGACATGAGCGCGGCGTACCGGAGTGCCACGGCGGCTACCCGCGGCACCCAAAGCTTGGCCGGCAGCGGGATGCCGGTCAGGGCCCGTCCACACTCTCGGCGGGCAGCAGCCGGGGCGCGCCACCACGGTGCGTCCCTAGTCAGAGGAAGGGAAACGATGCTTTCTAAACCCCCCATCGCCCGGACTGGTAAGTCCGGGTGGCTCGGCCAGCGGGCCACTAGGCTCAAGAGCCTGGTGGTGGTCGGAGCCGTCTCGCTGGGCTTCGCCGGAGCGGCCATCGCAGCCGCCGTGCCGGCGTCGGCCGACCCGGCCTTCCAGTTCACGGAAGTCGGCTCAGACACCATCCAGAACATGATGGACTTCTTCGCCGGCCAGGTCGGCGGGGGCATTATCGGCACCTACGATGCCGTGAACCCGCTCAGCCAGACCGCGGGCGAGATCATCACGCCGGGCATCGCCAGCGCTACGACGCCCGGTGCATCGCTTAACTGCAGCTACACCCGTCCTAACGGCTCGGGCGGGGGCTTCAAGGCGATGGACTTCTCCTACAACCCCAGCACGACCCTTGGGCAGGCTGCCGTCGCGCCGCAGGCGGGCTGCATCACGATGAGCCGCTCGTCGGGCGCTCCGGGCAGCGTCAGCGGCACCGCTGGCACTCCGGGCGCACTGCTCGGGACCGGCAACTTCGTCTATGTGCCGTTTGCCGTCGACGCGGTGACCTACGCCACCGGCGGGACAACGGCGAGCAGCCAGACAATCAAGTGCAACGGTCCCACCACGCCGACCGGGTTCACCTGCTCGAGCACCACCGGGCAGGGCACGGTCACCTTCACCACCACGCCTACCACCATCAGCCAGACCGCCGACTTCACCGTCGCCCAGCTGCAGACGCTGTATGGCACCTGCAGCTCCGTTACCGTGGGCGGCACCACCTTCAACCCCGGTACCTCGTTCACCTACAGCGCGACCGCGGCGAGTCCGGCTGTGTTCACCACCACAGCGGCCAGCAACCTCACGGCCGGCACCACGGTCACGCTGTCGGGGGGTACTGCTCCTACCGGGTTCACCAACGGAACGCCCTACTTCGTGGTCGCTCCCACCGCTACGACCTTCGAGCTCGCCGCCACCTCCGGCGGCACGCCGATTAACAGCACCACGACCGGCTCGGGCACTGTTACCGCAGCCGGCAACGTCGATCTGTACGCTCCGCAGCCCGGATCGGGCACGCTCTCGTTCTGGCAGACCACCATGGGCGTCACCGCGCCGCAGGCCTGCTGGCACCAGACGATCATTGCCGGCCCGGGCACCGGCATCGCCGTCGAGGAGCATGACGGGGCCGCTCTCGCCAGTGACCCGAATGGCATCGCGCCCAACTCGATCGCCAAGTGGGTCGCCATGAACAATGGCGTCACTACCCCCGATGTTCGCCACGGCTCGCTGCTCCAGTCGATCACCGTTGGCACGACCGTCGTGCCGCCGACCAGCGGCGGTGCGATGAACGTGGCTGGCTGCCTGACGGGGGCCAGCTTCAACCAGGCCACCTGCTTCCCCATCACGCGCGAGGTCTACAACGTGGTGGACTTCTTCGAGGTGGTCAACACGCCCCCGCCGGCCGGCCAGGTCGGCAACCCTGCCTTCAATCCGGTACTGGCCGGGCTGTTCGCCAGCACGAGTTCCACGCTATGCCGGTCGACGTTCACCATCTCGAACCTCGGCTTCGGCAACCTACCAACCGCGAACAGCGCGTTCGCTGACCAGTGCGGCGCGACGACGAGCCTCCTGCGGGTCCAGATGAACAACACAACGGCGCAGGGATAGCTGCTCCTGCTGCCGTGAACGAGAGCCGGCTGGGTGCCTGCCCGGACCCGGAATGCCCGGGCAGGCACCCGGTCATCGTCCCACACCAGGGACGACCCAACCGCGGGCGCACAACCCCGCGCGCCCGCCGACAGAAAGGGAGAAAACCCCTGCTATGAACGAGAAATGGAAATGGATAACGGCCCCGCGGCTCCGCCGCGGCGCCGTGATCCTCGGCGCCGTGGGCCTGACGGCCGGGGCGGGTCTGCTGACAGCGGGCGCGTCTCTGGCTGCCGTGGGCTCGCAGCCAGGCAACCTGGTACTGAGCGCGCCCACCGGCGCACTCACATCGCAGCCGACCTGGTCCACGACGACCGCGTGCCCGTCCGGCTTCCAGGGGTCGGCCGCGATCACCGAGTTCACGCTCAGCGGGACCGCGGGCAGCCTGATCTCTGCGGTGCAGGCTAGCCCAACGGCTCCGATCAGCGGCGCGCTGCTCGACAGTAACGTCGGTGCCCTGCTCGCGGCGGCCCCGATCGGGATCTCTGCCACGAACCCGGGAACGGCGGAGTGGGTAGTGGGCTGCTACGCCGGGGCTGGTGCAACCGGTGCCGTCTCGCAGGTCCAGTCCATCTTCATCTCGGTGGCTGCTGGCGCTACCACGTACACCACCAGCGCCACCCCGCCTGCGCAGACGGCGACGACGACGACCCTCGTCGCGTCACCGAACCCAGCAGCTGCGGGTGCCACTGTGACGCTGACCGCCACCGAGACCCCAGCCACGGCTGGCTCGGTGCAGTTCCAGAATGCCGGGACTAACATCGGCACGCCGGTGGCGGTGAACGCTAGCGGCGTCGCCACCACCACCTTCACCGCGCCGTCGCCGTTTACCTCAGCGGTGACGCTGTCGGCCATATTCACCCCGACGAGCCAAACGTTCTCCGGCTCGACCGGGTCAACCACTCTGAATTCCTCCAGCGTCCTGACAGCGACGAACAGTCCTGTCACGATCAATGTGACTGTCGCCGCGACGGGTGCGCTGACCGTTTCGGTGGCGACCCCCGCCACGGCGTCGCTGACCGTTAGCGGCTCGACCGGTACCGGGACGCTGCCGAACGTGACGATCAACGATACGCGGAACAACTTCCCAGGCTGGTCAGTCTCGGGCCAGGAGTCCACGTTCACCTCGTCCGCCACGCCATCGACCCCCATCTCGGGCAACCAGCTCGGGTGGGCCCCGGCGGCCGCGACCGGAAGCAACGCCTTTGACGGCACGCACGTGGTTCTCGGTGGCACTGTCGCTCCGGCAAGCCCGGGGCTCGGTACGACCGCAGCCGTGCTTGCCCTTGCCCACGCCGGTTTCGGCGCTACTCCCGGTGGCACCAGCTCCTGGATCGCCAACGCCGCCCTGACGCTGGCCATCCCGGCGACCACCACGGCGGGCGCTTACACCGGCTCCCTCGCCATCACCTATCTCACCTCGCAGGCCTAGTGATCGAACTGGGCTAGGGCTGCGCTGGGGCCGGATTGACTGTGCCGGCCTCAGCGCAGACCGGGGACTGGGCGCAGGCAGTGGTCATGCTGCCTGCGCTCTGCCCGGTCACCTCGACTGGACATGCGGTGCCAGCACCCGGCGGCACCGCTCCGCACTTTTCGGAAGGCCTGGGCTCACGCCCAGCATGAATGGACGGTATGCGCCGATGAAAACCCCCCACCCCAACCGCGCGCACGCAGGCCGCAGACTGATCGGCGAGCATCTGGCGAGGCCGCGGCGCATTGGTGACCGCTTCGTGGCCGGTTTCGTGCTCGTGGCGACGGCAGGCGCCGCCGTCCTGGCGGCCGGGCCGGCGGCTAGCGCCGCGCCATCAACGGATGCCGCCCGGTCCGCACGGCTGAGCGCAGCAACGCCGAGCGGATTGATCAGCTGGTCGGAGGTCCCGGCGAGCGCCACCGCGCCGGACACCCGGACCACTTTCAACTACGCCAGCGTGCAGCCAGGGGCAACGATCACTGACCACGTCGCCATACTCAACCGCAGCAATCAGTCGGTCGCGTTCACGATCTACGCCACCGACGCCGTGGGCACCACGGCGGCCGACACGCTGATACTCATGCGCTCTACCCAGACACCTGTGGACATCGGATCCTGGGTGGCTGTGGCCGGGCACGCCGGCCAGCTGCGGACCATCATCCCGGCGGACAAGGGCGTGATCGAGCCCGTCAGGATCTCGGTGCCGCGGAACGCTCGCCCCGGCGACCACACCGGGGCGCTGTTCGCCGCGGTAAGTTTCAATGCCAGGGCCAAGAACGGGGCGGTGGTGTCCGAGGAGCACCGGATCGGCGTGCCGATGTACCTCAGGGTGACCGGACCGCTGACTCTGGGATTGCGCGTCGAGGGGGTCTCGGTCGGCGCTCGTAGCACCTTCAGCCCGGTGGGCTCGAGCGCGACCAGTGTGACCTACACGGTGCGTAACACCGGCAACGTGCGGCTGGCGGGCACCGCGCTGGCGTCCGTCAGCGGGCTCTTCGGCTCGCGGTCCACCGGCTCGAAGCCGCTGCCCACGGTGCTGCCCGGCGATTCGGTGCGCATCACCGTGATGCCCGGCAGCCTCTACCCGTTCGGCTCGATAACCGCCCACGTGCGTGTCGCACCGAATGCTCCGCGCGGCGGTATCCCGCTGGCGGCGCCGCTGGCTGCTGTGACCGGGTCTGCGTCCTTGTTCGCCGTGCCGTGGGCGCTGCTCGTGTTGATCATCCTGGTCGCCGGCTTGATCGTCGGCCTCTGGCAGTTCCTGCGCTGGCGGCAACGGCGCCTCGGTGAGACGCTGGTCGCCGTGGCTGATCATGCCCGCAAGGAGACCGAGCACCGCCTGCTCGATCAGTCGGGCAAGTCATCATCCGGCGAGCCGCAGGGGAAGGCGTGACGTTGGTCCAGGCACCCCCGCCAGGCGCGCCTAAGGCGCCGGGCAGGGGTGCCTCGCAGCGGCGGCAGCGCCGAGCGATTGCCGCTGCCACTGCTGCGCGGCGGCCGCGGCGCAGCGTCCCGCCAGTGCAGGTCGTCTTCTCATCGACAATACTGAGTCTGGCTGTGAGCCTGCTCGGGTTCGCCGTATGGATCACGTTCGCGTCCCACCTGTACTACGACCGGGCCCAGCATGACGCGTATGCGTCGTTCCGCGCCGAACTCGCTCAGGCGATCGCGCCGACCGGCCCGACCGATCCGAACAACGCGAAGAAGCTGCTCGCGGCAGGCTCGCCGGTCGCAATCCTGACCATCCCGGAGATTGGCCTCCACGCGGTGGTGTTCGAGGGCACTAGCGGGGAGGTGCTCGAAGGCGGGCCCGGGCACCTGCGGGACACCCAACTGCCTGGCCAGCCAGGGCTGAGCGAGATCATGGGCAGGCGGGCGACTTTCGGGGGGCCGTTCGCCCGCTTGTCGAGCCTGAGCGCGGGCCAGCTCTTCAGCGTGACCACCGGGCAGGGCGTGTTCCACTATCGCGTGCTCGACGTGCGCCGGGCCGGGGACCCCGTTCCGCGGTTCTCGGGTGGCCAGGGGTGGCTGATCCTCACCACAGCCGACGGGCCGGCGTTCGCGCCCTCCGGAGTCGTCCGCGTCGACGCTAACCTCATCTCTAAGCCACAGCCAGCTCCGGCGATGGTTGTGTCCGCTGCCGACATCGGACCGAGCGAGCTCGTCATGGGGGCCGACTCGCTGGCCTGGGTGCCGCTCGTGTTGTGGGGCCAGGGGCTCGTGCTGGCCGCTGCGGGGATTGGCTGGCTCGGATCGCGCTGGGGCCGCTGGCAGAGCTGGGCTGTTGCAACCCCCGTTCTCGGTTACTTTGGTCTGGAAGTCGCCGACCAGGTAACCCGGCTGCTCCCGAACCTGATGTGATCCCCCGCAGATGGCCTCACCGTCGCAACTGTCGTCGCACTCCCCGCGACCAGACAAGGACCAACACGCTGTGATCGAGCAATCAGACAACGACGCAAACGCCACCCCGCCGATGGACGCGGCTGCGTCGGTCAGGCCGCGACGGATCCGGCCCGGCGCAGGGAAGCCGAACGGGTCGGTGCCTGGCCGGGTCCCGGCGGCGACGTACGACACCGTGGAGTTCAATGCTCCGCTTGCTGAGCTACAGGCTCGCGAGATTTCGGCGTGGTTCGGCGATCACATGGTGCTGGAAGGCGTGTCGCTGACCATGCATGCCGGCCAGGTGACTGCGCTCATCGGGCCATCGGGTTGCGGCAAGTCCACGTTCCTGCGCATCCTCAACCGGATGCACCAGCTCGTGCCCGGTGCGGCGCTCGCCGGAGAAGTTCTGCTCGACGGGGTTGACATCTACGACCAGAGCCAGCGGCTTACCGAGGCCCGCCGCCAGATCGGCATGGTGTTCCAGAAGCCCAACCCGTTCCCGGCCATGAACATCTACGACAACGTGCTCGCCGGCCTCAAGCTGACTGGGGTCAAGGCGAGCCGGGCCGTCAAGGACGACCTCGTGGTGGAGTGCCTGACCAAGGCGGGGCTATGGCGGGAGGTCCGGGACAGACTTCGCCAGCCAGGCGGCGCGCTGTCCGGCGGCCAGCAGCAGCGGCTGTGTATCGCCCGGTCGCTGGCAGTCCGGCCCAGGGTGCTGCTGATGGACGAACCGTGCTCAGCGCTCGACCCGACCTCGACCAGGGTGATCGAGGAGACGATGGCCGACCTGGTCAAGGAGGTCACTATTGTCATCGTCACCCACAACATGCAGCAAGCGCAGCGAGTGTCGGACCAGTGCGCATTCTTCCTCGCCGAGCTGGGCACCCCTGGCTCTATCGTCGAGCACGGCCCCACGGATGCCATGTTCAGCGATCCGCAGGACCCCCGCACCTCCGACTACGTCCACGGCCGCTTCGGGTGACTCAGCCTGGCCGCAGCAAATCGCGTGGCTCAGGCGCCAGACACCCAGTCAGGAGTTCTCTGCGTAGGCCTGACCCAGCAGGTCCAGCGCTTCGGCGTCTAGATCCGCCACCGACTGGAGCGCGATGCGGACGTTGAGCCCGCCACCGGCCGCGTTCCGCCCGTCGAGCAGCCGGCCGCCGGGCTCGGCGCCGTCGAGCCGGAGCACCAGGTCGGACCTGGTCTTCGTCGTCGGCCGCACGGCCGCGAAGGTCCGGCGCGGAGTGAGCAGCGACGTATACGTCTTCCGAGCCTGCACGTCGACCGGGCCGAAGGCCTGCGCGGCCATCACGACCGCGTCCAGGATGGGGCGTAGCTGCGGCCGGTCGGCGTACTGTCCCGCTAGCAGCGCGTCGGCCGACGCCAGCAGGTAATCCGGGTAGCCGAACCGCTCCATGACCAGCAGCATCTGCTTGTAGCCGGTAACGCCCTGGTCAGTCAGCCACGCCCGCAGCGTGGTCTCGTCCGCTGCCGACGGCAGCGCGGCTATCCGCTCGTTCCACCACTCGACGCCGTGGCCTGTGTCGCGGACCAGCATGGCCGTGATCGACTCCCGCATTTCGGCCCACGTACGCGGCGGCATAGCAGCATTGTGCCGCAGCAAGCCGGGACTGCGCTCGGCTAAGCCCCGCGGCGGCGGCGCTGCGAACGGCAGCCTGTGCGGGCGGCCCCGTTACTTCGCTGGCAGGTGATCGATACCGGAGAACGCAAACGCCGCCTCAGCCTTGCCAGAGGTCGCGTGCGCGAGCAGGCTCAGCGTGCGCCGGCTGAGCGGCGGCAGCGCGCTGAGCGGATGCCACCCGACCTCTAGGGACTCGGCGTCGTTGACCCGCGCCTGTCCGCCGACGGGCCGGCAATGGAAGGTGAGCTCGAGGTACTGGACCTGGTCGCCGTTCGGGTACGTCATCGGTGGTGACACGGTCGCCGCGACCAGGCGCTCCGGGACGGCGAGCACGCCGGTCTCCTCGAAGATCTCCCGGGCGGCGGCGTCGGCGGGCTCCTCGGCCGGGTCGATGATGCCGCCCGGCAGGGCCCAGCCGCCCGTGTCCCTTCGCCGTCCGAGCAGGATCCTGTCGTCGGAGTCGACGACAACCCCGGCGGCGGTGGACAGCCACAGCATGTCGTGGCCGATATGGGCGCGGAGCGCAGCGACGAAATCAGGGGTCGGCACGCGGGGAGACTACCCGCTGGCGCGCACCCGTGAGGCATCCAGCCAGCCGCACGGCTATCGTTCCCCGCACGGGCATGGTTCCGGATTGTGCTGGCCGGGCAGGACGAGCCCCGTATTAGGGACCTTCGTCCGTGACGCGGAGGGTGGCTGACCCGGTTAACTCTCTTGCCATGTTCGTGCGCGAGGAGTTGCAGCTCAATGCTGCGTTCCTGGCTGCCCGGGACCGGCTTGCCGCCCTGGCGCACTCTGGCTCGCTGCTGACCGCCGCGCAGGCGGCCAGCAGCGGCGAAGGCACCAGCGACGGTAGTACCGGCCTGACCAGGGTTGGCCCGCTGGGACCAGTCCGTGGGCTGTCCAGAGTGGTCGAGGTGCAGCTGGGCGACCTCGTCGCGCACGACGACTCGGCTCAGCTGGCGCTGCGCTGGGAAGTCGCCGGGCCGGGCGGCGGGCTCTTCCCGGCCCTGGATGCCGACATCACGCTGGGCAGAGTGGACGATCAGGCCACAACGCTGACGCTGACTGGCGTCTACCGCCCGCCTCTTGGCAGCGTGGGCGCCGGGCTCGACCAGGCCATCCTGCATCGCGTGGCAGTGGCCACCATCCACGACTTCCTCAGCCGGGTCGGTGCCGCGATCTCCTCGCCGGAGGCGACGGCCGGGCCCAGGTAGCAAGACCGTCGGCCGCCGGGCTCTCGAGTGGCGCGAGCCTGGCCAGGCTGTCGGCGATGAGCGGGGGCACCCGGTGATGGCGGGTGCCCCTTTTAGCTGCACTGGCCGACTGACCTCGCGCTAGTCCTGCCATGGGTCAGAGGACCTGGGCTGATTGTGACTAAGGTCCGCAACCGCAGTGACCGAGAGCACTGGGGCCTGGCGCGCGCCGACGCGAATCTGAGAGGGCCTTGGCGCTTGCCAGGCGGCGGATAGGGACAGCTCGCTAGGAGCCTGACATGCACCAATCAGCACTCAGTCACGCGGGCGACGGCCTCACGGCCCTCGCCCACGCAGCCGGTGGCGCGGCCAGGCCGCTGGCGCTGGACCTGAATGGTCCGGGCAGGTACCTGCACTGGTCGTTCATCGAGATATCGCTGGCGAACCTCATCGTCATCGCGGTGATGATCGTTATCTTCGGAGCCGCCCTTCTGATCCGGTTTCCGCACAAGGCTGCGGCCGACCTGCCGCCTGCCGAGCCGGCGGATGATCCGACGATCGCCGCAGCAGCGCCAGAGTCAGGCGACGAGCAGATGTGGACCGCGAAGGCGCGGGTCGCCGTCGTGAAGCTTTTCGCGCCGAAGAAGCTGCTGCCCGACCGCCAGCCGGCGTATGTGTCCTCGTGGATCTACGTGTTTGGTGTGGCGTCTCTGGTGGCGCTCGGCATCGTGATCGCCTCCGGCTTCGCGCTCGCGCTCGGCGGCTCGGACTGGTGGCACACCAACCCGGTGGGCCACTTCTTCAACAGCTTGCACCTATGGTCGGTGGAGCTGTTCATGGCGTTCCTGGTCATTCACCTGTGGGGCAAGTTCTGGATGGCGGCCTGGCGCGGCCGCCGGGCGATGACCTGGATCACTGGCGTCATAGCCTTCCTGGCGTCGGTCGTCACGTGCTTCACCGGCTACCTGTCGCAGCAGAACTTCGACTCGCAGTGGATCGCGACCAACGGCAAGGACGCCTTCAACGCGACCGGGGTCGGCTCGTTTTGGAACGTGATGAACTTCGGCCAGATGTTCATGTGGCACATCGTGCTGATGCCGCTAGTGCTGCTGGCCGTGATCGGCGCGCACATCCTGCTGGTCCGGATGCGCGGGGTCAGCCACCCGCTGCCCGAGAAGCCGGCCCGCGGCCGGGCCGCGCGCAAGGTGGCAGCGGCCGCTGATGCCGGGCCGTGGCGCGGGCCGACCCGCCGCTACGACATCCTCAAGGAGGGCACCGTCGCCGCGGTGATCGTAGGCGCGCTGGTGGCGGTGATGGCTGGCGTGCTCTCGTCACCGGACGTCCCGTCGCTGACCATCAAGACATGGGGCACGGTCGACTCGGTCGGCTTCGTCAACACCGCGGCAACAGAACTGGACGGCGGCAGCCTCTCGGCCAACTACGGGCCGCCCTACAACAACGGCACCGGATCGGTCCAGCAGGTCGGCCCCGTCAACTTGCAGAAGTTGTTCGGCATCACCCAGCCAATCGACTCGGCGAATCTGTTCGTCCTCGACCCGCTCGCAGTCCAGGCGAAGAGCGACCCGCAGCTGGCGACGGCGCTGACCACCTACACCAGCGCGACCGCCGCCGAGCAGCTGAAGTGGGCCACCGCCTACGACAAGGCGACAGCCCCGGGCTCGACGAAGGTGCCGTTCAACGGCGGCAACCTGAACCTGCCGGCCGCCGGACCGGTGCCGGTGATGATGGCCGGCGAGCTGACCATGGCCCGCAGCGGCGCCCTGGACTCCGACCTGCTCGCGCAGCGGCAGTTCTACGGCAGCGATTACACCAAGCCGCTGCTGTTCATCGCCGACGGCGGCTATTACAACCAGGTGGCAACGAACATGCACCTGACTGGCAGTCAGTGGGGTGTCATGAACGAGACCGGCAGCTACCCTGGCCAGCCGTGGCTGTGGCTGTACCAGATGTGGTACCACGTGGCACCGTTCAACAGCTCCGCCAGCGTCGACGTGTGGGCGGTCTACCTGACCGGCATCTGCACGCTGCTGCTGCTGCTCGTGCCGTTCATCCCCGGCCTGCGGGACATCCCGCGGGTGGTGCCGCTCTACAAGCTGGTCTGGCGGTCCTGGTACCGCCGGCCAGGCAGCTCCGGGCAGTCCACTCCGGCTGCCGAGCCAGGGCACGCTGTGCATCCAAGCTGACTCTGCCGAGCGCTCGCGACACCGTCCCGGGCCGGGCTTGCCTGACACCAGGCGAGCCCGGCCCCGGCTATGCAACGCCGCGCTTCCGTAGTGGGCGGAAGGTTGCCGGGTGATCGCGACTATTGTCCGGCTGTGCCGACCGTTCGGTGGGTCGATGGCGACCGTTGCCGGCTGATGCCGACCGTTCGGTGGTTCGATGGCGACCGTTGCCGGCCGATGCCGACCGTCCGCCGCCCATAGCGACCGTTGAGCGTGAAAATTTGCGTTGTTCGCGGCTTTTAGCCGCACCGAACGGTCGCCATGGCCCGCGAGCAGTCGCCTTGGCCCTGCGAGCGGTCGCCTTGGCCCTGCGAGCGGTCGCCTTGGCCCTGCGAGCGGTCGCTACAGCTTCCCGGGCTATATCGACGCGTCGTGTCTTGTCGGCGGTGCAGCAGGGCCGCCAAAGGCGGGCGCATCGAGCTCGGTCAGACCGAGCAGCGGCTCGTCGGCGGACCGGATGTCCGCCGTGGGCAGGCCGGCGGGATACAGCTTGCGCACTTGCTCGGCGACGGCTATCGCGATCTCGACGTGCTGCCTGCGCGAGGCAGCGTAGAAGTCCTGTGCATCGGCGCTGAGCTTCGGTAGTGCGTGCAACGGCTTGTCGCTGACCGCGAGCAGTGTCGCGGTGGGGATGCGATAGCGGAACCCGTTCGCCGCCACCGTGGCCGACTCCATGTCGACCGCGATCGCCCGGGACAGCCGCAGCCGCTCGGCGACCAGGCCCAGGTTCAGCTCCCAGTTGCGGTTCGCCGTAGTGAAGACGATGCCCATCCGGCTGCGCAGGCCCCGTG
>Ga0126381_100002950_pt1 | contig 18504 bp, 19 predicted proteins | sample PanSoiMetPlot_28_FD_96465 | JGI IMG/M metagenome (GOLD analysis project Ga0126381, IMG submission 96465) | Tropical forest soil microbial communities from Panama - MetaG Plot_28 | ecosystem: Environmental > Terrestrial > Soil > Tropical forest > Bulk soil | place: Panama | collected 2016-02-17
CCGCATGGACGGCGCCCTGGAGGTGTTGCGCAAGGAGTTCGGCGGTTTGCGGACTGGGCGGGCTTCGGCGAGCCTGCTTGAGCCGGTCACCGTCTCCGCCTATGGCGGAACCGTGCCGCTCAATCAACTGGCCAATGTCAGCGTGCCGGAACCGCGAATGATCACAGTCCAGGTTTGGGACCGCGCGATGGTCAAGGCCGTCGACAAGGCAATCCGGGAAGCGGGGCTAGGTCTCAACCCGCAAACCGAGGGTCAAGTCATCCGGGTCCCGATCCCGGATTTGAACGAGGAGCGGCGGCGCGAACTGACGCGGGTGACGGCGAAATATGCCGAGCAGGCGCGCGTATCGGTGCGGAATATCCGCCGCGACGGTGTCGAACTGCTCAGGCGGCGCGAGAAAGACGCCGAAATCTCGCAAGACCAGCAACGCAAGCTGCAACAGGAAGTGCAGCATCTGACCGACGACTACGTCAGACGCATCGACGAGGCCCTGGCGCAAAAGGATAGAGAGATCCTTCAGGTCTGATGAGCGCCGCCTCTATTCGGCGACCGGTGCCGCGGCATATTGCTATCATCATGGACGGCAACGGCCGCTGGGCGAAGGCCCGCGGGCTGCCGAGGATCGCCGGCCATCGGGCAGGTGCCGAGGCCGCCCGGCGCACCGTCATCGCCGCGGCCGAGCTCGGGGTTCCTTATCTCACCCTGTTCGGCTTCTCGTCGGAGAACTGGAAGCGGCCCTCTGCGGAAATTCGGGATCTGATGAGCTTGCTGCGACATTACCTTCGCGGCGAAATAGCGGAATTGCACCGCAACGGGGTCCGCTTGAAGGTGATAGGAGACCTGGGCAAGCTCGACCCCGACATCATCAGCCTGATAGAGCACGCCGAGAAAATGACCTGCGACAACAGCAGGATCGTATTGACGATGGCGTTGTCGTATGGCGGACGGGCTGAGATCGTCGCAGCGGTTCGCGCGATCGCACGTCAGGTGAACTCGGGCAGTCTCGGCGTCGACGCGATCGACGAGGAACTCTTCGCTGGTCAACTGTTTACGGCGGAACTCCACGATCCGGATTTGCTGATCCGGACCAGCGGCGAGCAGCGCATCAGCAATTTTTTGCTTTGGCAGAGTGCTTATTCCGAGCTCGTGTTTACTAAGACCTTGTGGCCCGATTTTTCGAAAACCGATTTGCAGAAGGCTATCCATGAATTCTGCGGTCGGGAACGCCGCTACGGTGCCTCCGTTGGATCGCGCTGAGTACCAAAGGCACCGTCTCCCGAGGCGCGGGTAAGTCGGGATCCGAAATGAGGGTTTTATTACGGCGATCCGTCGACAACCCGCTGTGGCTACGCATCGCCTCGGCGCTTGTGCTGGCGCCTCTCCCGGTAGCGGCGATTTGGTTCGGTTGGCCCTGGCTTCCGCTGCTGACCGGCGCTGCCGCCGCCGTGATGGCATGGGAGTGGGGGCGGCTCTGCCGCGGGGGTCATTTTGGCCATACCGGGATCGTGTTGGTCGCGGTCGTTTTGGCGGCCGTGGGAACCGCAGCGCTCGCCTCTACCGGGCTGGCTCTCGTGACTGCTCTGGTCGGAGCGGGTTTGGTGCTGTGGGCGGCTCGCAACTCAAGGGAAGTCGAGCCGCAATGGATGGCTTTCGGCGTCCTCTGGGTGGCGCTTCCTTGCGTCTGCCTCTTGTGGCTCGCGCGCGACGGGCCGACCAGCCGAGCGACGCTGTTATGGGTGCTGGCAGTCGTCTGGGCGACCGATATCGGCGCTTATGTAGTCGGGCGGACCCTCGGCGGGCCGAGATTGGCGCCTCGTTGGAGCCCTCGAAAGACCTGGGCCGGGCTCGCCGGAGGTACGGTCTTCGCGGCTTTGACGGGGTGGGCCACTGCGTCATGGCTCGGGATCTCCCCGGCTGCCCAGTTGGCAGGTGTGAGCGCGGGCCTTGCGATTGTCGAGCAGTTCGGCGATCTTGCCGAGTCCGTGGCAAAACGCAGGTTCGGGGTGAAGGATTCGAGCGGCCTCATTCCCGGTCATGGCGGGCTCCTAGACAGGCTTGACGGCCTCCTCGCAGTGGTCCCCGTAGTGGCTCTGCTGACCTTGGTTGGCGGCCTCAGGCCGTTGGCGTGGCGATGAACTCGCCCGACACCGTTGGCTACTGCAGCGGCGGGATCCGGCGGGTAACGATCCTGGGCTCGACTGGCTCGATCGGTCAGAGCACGGTCGATCTGCTGATGCGCAACCCGGTTGGCTTCGCAGTGGAGGCGCTCACAGCGAACCGGAACCCGGAGCGACTGGCCGAGCAGGCGCGAGCCCTACGGGCGCGATTCGTCGCTATCGCCGATCCGGATTGTTACTCGGTCTTGAAAGAGGCACTGGCGGGAACCGGAATCGAAGCGGCCTGTGGCGCCGAAGCGCTCACCGAAGCGGCCCTCCGTCCAGCCGAATGGGTTATGGCGGGCATCGTCGGAGCGGCAGGATTGGCTCCGACCTTGGCCGCGATCCGACGGGGCGCCATCGTCGCCTTTGCCAATAAAGAGGTTCTCGTCTGCGCCGGCGGGCTAGTCATGAAGGAGGTGAGCCGATGCGGTGCCACCTTGTTGCCGGTCGACAGCGAGCATAATGCGATCTGGCAATGCTTTGATCTAGAGCGCGCAGATACGATCGAACGGATCATCCTCACGGCGAGCGGCGGGCCGTTCCGCGAGCGAGCCTTCGAGGAGATGCGCGCCGTTACGCCGCAAGAGGCGGTCGCCCACCCGAATTGGCGCATGGGCGCAAAAATTTCGGTGGACTCGGCGACGATGATGAACAAAGGGCTGGAGCTGATCGAGGCTCATCATCTCTTTCGGCTGCCGCCCGAGCGGGTCGACATCGTCGTTCATCCACAATCGATCGTTCACGGCGCGGTTGTCTACCGCGACGGCTCGGTACTGGCTCAACTCGGCTCGCCCGATATGAGGACGCCGATCGCCTATGCGCTCGCCTGGCCCGGCCGCATCGAGACGCCAGCGAAACGGCTCGATCTGGCGGCGATCGGGCGGCTCACTTTCGAATCGCCCGACGAGTACCGTTTCCCGGCTCTGCGCGTTGCCCGCGAGGCGCTCATCCGCGGTGGCGGCTGTCCGACCGTGCTCAACGCGGCCAACGAGACGGCAGTCCACGCTTTCCTCGAAGGTCGCATCGGCTTTTTGGATATTGTCGAGACGGTCGAGCGTACGTTGGAGGAAATTCCGGAAGGCGCGCTTGAATCGCTCGACGATGTCTACAATTTCGACAGGACAGCGCGCGAGATTGCTGCCAGGTTTGCCTGCCTGCGGAACTCTGCGCCGACGACCGCATCAACGGGTCTGTAATGATAGAATTGATCAAAGGCCTAACCCAGCTGAATAACTTGTTCTATTCCGCTATGTGGTTCGTAGTTATCCTGACGGTGCTCGTGTTTGTCCACGAGTTTGGCCATTACATAATCGCGCGGTGGAACCGGGTGCGGATCGAAGTGTTCTCGATCGGCTTCGGGCCAGAGCTATTCGGCTGGTGGGATCGAGCCGGAACACGCTGGAAATTCAGCGCGGTCCCGCTGGGCGGTTACGTGAAGATGTTCGGCGACAGCGATGCCAGTTCGGGTCTGCCTGCTCCTGGCCTTTCGCGTCTCGGTGCGGCCGAAAGGGAGGTGTCTTTTCATTACAAGAGACTGGGCCAGCGCGCCGCGATAGTCGCTGCCGGCCCGGCGGCGAATTTCGTCTTTGCCATCGTCGCCTTGGCGATCTTGTTCATGACCTATGGCCAACCTTTCACACCGGCCGAGGTCGGGCAAGTCCAGCCGGGCAGCGCCGCCGAGCAGGGAGGCATTCGCCCCGGCGACGTTATTCTGCAGATAGATGGCCGGAGCGTTCATCGTTTCGAGGACGTGCAGCAGGCGGTGCGCCTCAATCCTAACGTGCCGATGACCATCGTGGTGCGACGCGACGGCCAGGAGCAGACGCTGCACGTGACGCCGAGCCGGACGGAGCTTACCGACCGCTTCGGCAACCATTACGAGATCGGGCTGCTGGGGATAGCGCGGAGCGGGATGGAGTATGTCAAGCGCGATCCCGCGACTGCTCTCACCCAGGCTGGGGCAGAAACCTGGAATCTCACCGCCGGCACCCTGCAGGCGATGTGGCAGATCATCAAAGGGACCCGCGCCACCGACGAACTCGGGGGACCGTTGCGCATCGCGCAAATGTCGGGAGAAGTCGCCCAGAGCGGGGTTGTCGCGGTGCTGTGGTTTATGGCGGTTCTGTCGATCAATCTCGGCCTGATCAATCTGTTTCCGGTGCCGGTCCTTGACGGTGGGCATCTGCTGTTCTATGCGGCAGAGGCGCTTCGCGGAAAGCCGCTGGGCCAGCGCGCTCAAGAATATGGCTTCCGCATCGGCCTCGCCTTGGTGCTGACCTTGATGGTGTTCGCCACCTGGAACGATCTCGTCCACATCGGGATCGGGAGTTGGTTCAAGGCGCCGATGTGATGTAGCGCGCGATTATCGATCCAGGGGATGGATCTAGAGCCGGGGTGGGGATGAGTTGCGTTGTTTTGGTTTGACCGCCGCGTTGGCGGCGGTGGTCGGCGCTGTGCTGCTGGCGGCATCGGCTCCGCTCGATCCGGCCACCGCCCAGCCGGTCCGCGGCCCATCGCTCGCTCAGTTGGGCGGCGGGACCGTTGCCGACATTCGGATCGAAGGGGCGCAACGGATCGAGCCTGAAACGATCCGGTCGTATTTGCTGATCCAGCCGGGCGAGGTTTGGGACGACGAGCTGGTGGACAAGTCCCTCAAGGCGCTCTTTGCGACGGGGCTCTTCGCCGATGTCAATCTGAGCCGGGTCGGAAACACGTTGGTCGTCAGGGTTGTCGAAAACCCGATAATCAATCGGATTGCTTTCGAGGGAAACAGCAAGATCGACGAGAAGGAACTCACCGCCGAGATCCAGTTGCGACCTCGAGTCGTCTATACCCGAACGCGCGTCCAGAACGACGTCAAGCGGATCCTCGATCTTTATCGGCGGCACGGCCGCTTCGGCGCGACCGTCGAGCCGAAAGTCATTCAGCTGTCGGAAAACCGGGTCGATCTCGTCTTTGAGATCAACGAGGGCGAGTTCACCGGGGTGCGCAGCATCAATTTCGTCGGCAACCATCAGTATAGCGACGGCAAGCTGCGCGGCATCATTCAGACGAAGGAGAGCCGCTGGTATCGTTTTCTGACCAGCGACGACTCATACGATCCGGATCGATTGACCTATGATCGGGAGTTGCTGCGCAGGTTTTATCTGACCGAGGGGTATGCGGATTTCCGCGTGATCTCGGCGGTCGCCGAACTGACCCCGGATCGCAACGGGTTCATCATCACCTTCACCCTGGACGAAGGCGAGCGGTATCGCTTCGGCAAAATAGATGTCAACATCAAGATCAAGGATTTGCCGCCTGAGGCGGTGCTGCCGCTTCTGACAGTTCACACCGGCGATTGGTACAACGCCGAAGCCGTAGAAAAATCGATTTCAGTATTGACAGATGCGCTCGGCAATCGCGGTTACGCCTTTGTCGAAATCAAACCGAATGTTACGAGGAACCGGGAAGAGCGCACGGTTGACATAACCTTCGACGTCCAGGAGGGTCCGCAAGTCTATGTCGAGCGCATCGACATCGTCGGCAATGTCAGAACTCTCGACAAGGTCATCCGCCGCGAGTTTCAGCTCGTCGAGGGTGACGCGTTCAACACCACCAAAATGCAGCGCTCGCAGCAGCGGATCAAAAACCTCGGCTTCTTCAAAAAGGTGGAGGTGACGAATAGCCCGGGATCGGCGCCCGACAAGACCGTGGTGACTGCCGAGGTCGAGGAGCAATCGACCGGTGAATTGTCGTTAGGCATCGGGTTCTCCACCACCGACGGTCCGCTCGGCGACATCAATATCCGCGAGCGTAATTTTCTCGGACGGGGTCAAGACCTGCGTATCGGCACGGTAGTCTCGCTGCGGTCGCAACAGGTCGATCTCAGCTTTACCGAGCCCTATTTCCTCGACCGCAACATCGCCGCCGGGTTCGACATCTTCGAGGTCAAGACAAGCCCAACCGCCAATTTCTTCAGCGGGGTGACCCCCCCTTACCAGCAATTCTCCTATGGCGGAGCGCTCCGCACCGGTTATCAGATCACCGAGAATCTGCGGCAGACGCTGAAATATACGGCGCGATCCGACAATATTACCGACCTTCAGCCCAACACTTCGCTCTTCATTGTGCTTCAAGCAGGCCAACATACGACCTCCGAACTCGGCCAAGTGCTGCTCTATGACCGCAGAGACGATCGGCTGGATCCGAGTGGCGGATATTATGCCTCTGTCGGCAACGACTTTGCCGGAGTAGGTTTCGGGGTCGATTACGTACGCAACAAAGTGAGCGCCGGATATTACTACTCGGTAGCACCGGAATGGGTTCTAAGCGTCACCGGGGAGGCCGGCTATATCTTTGGTTGGAATGGACAAAACGTACTCATTCAGGATCGCTTCTTTGTCGGCGGCGACAATTTGCGGGGCTTCCAGAGCGCTGGCATAGGGCCCCGCGACTCAGTCAGCGGCGATGCTCTTGGTGGTCAGAAGTATTATCTCGGTTCTGTGACCTTAGGGGTGCCGCTCGGCCTACCCAAGGAATTCGGGGTGAGCGGACGCGTTTTCACCGATTTTGGGACGCTCTATCACATTGAGCCGACGAATATCGTGCTCACTCCCGCCCAATTGGTTTCGACAGGGGGAGTGCAGCCAATGGTGCAGCAGTCGCCGGCCATTCGTGCGAGTGCAGGCATAGGCGTCTCGTGGAAATCCCCGGTCGGCCCGATCCGACTTGACGTCGCGTACCCGATCAGGAAGGAACCTTTCGACAAAACCCAGTTCTTCCGGGTCAGCTTCGGGACGAGGTTCTAATGTTGGTGCAGCCTTTCAGGCTTCAGATTATTCTATTGGCACTCCTATGGGGCCTCGCCGGCAGCGCCTTTGCGCAAGCTCCTCCGGCTCCTGCGCCCCCGGCTCCCGCACCTCCCGCTCCTCCGACCCCGACCGCTGCGCCGATGCCATTGACGGTCCTGGTGGTCGATGTGCAGGCGCTTTTGCAAAATTCCAAAGCGGCAAAGATGGTGCGCAGCCAGATCGAGCAGAAGCGCAATGAGTACACCAAGGAAATCTCTCACCAGGAGGAGACGCTGCGCACCGAACGAGATGCTTTGCAGCGCCAGCAGGCATCGATGTCGGCGGACGCTCTCAATCAAAAGGGCCGCGAATTCCAGCAGAAGGTCAACGATCTCGAACGCAATGTTCAGGGCAAACGTCAGGCCCTGGAGAAGTCCAACGGCGATGCTCTTTCCAAGATCCAAGAGCAGATGTTGAAAATCATCGCGGATATTGCGAAGGACCGCAAGGCTAATTTGGTATTTCAGAGAGCGGATCTGGTGCTCTTTGATCAAAGCTTCGATGTGACAGACGAGGTTTTGCACAAGCTGGACGAATTGATGCCGACGCTGACAGTCGATTTCGCCGTGCCTACTCCTCCCCCTGCCAGCCCGGGTCCCGCCGCCACCGCCGCGCAGCCGGCTGCGAGTGCACCCGCCAAACCAAAAAAGAAATAAAGGCTCTCGATCGCCGGGACCGAACCGAGATGGCGGACCGACGCTTCTTTAATCGAGCCGGACCATTTACGCTTGATGTGCTGTCCGCCTTGAGCGGGGCGAGATTGCTGAACGTCGTGGACGGTGGTCGGCTGTTCACCGATGTGGCACCACTCGAAACAGCGGGACCGGAGGATGTTAGTTTCCTCGAAAACCGGAAGTATATGGAAGCCTTCGTCCGCTCCGATGCCGGCGCCGCTTTCGTCGATGATAAGGCCGTCGAACGAGCGCCGCCCGGCATGGCGCTCCTTGTCAGCAAAGAGCCCTACAAGGCCTATGCGCTTGCCGCGCAGGCCTTCTATCCGGCGGCCGAAGTGGTCGCGCGCCGCGCGCCGTCGGCGATAATCGATCCGACCGCCGTCCTCGGCGACGATTGCGACATCGGCCCGAATGTGGTTGTGGAGCGCGGGGTACGGGTCGGACGGCGCTGTCGGGTTGGTGCAAACACGGTCATCGCCGCCGGAGTGGAGATCGGCGACGACTGCTGCATCGGCCCTAATGTGACGCTCAGCCATTGCGTGATCGGCTCGCGGGTCGTGCTCCATCCTGGTGTGAGGATCGGCCAGGCCGGGTTCGGATTTGCACCCGACCCGCGAGGGCCGATCAAAGTACCACAGCTGGGTCGGGTTCTGATCGGCGACGACGTCGATATCGGCGCTAATAGCACGATTGACCGGGGATCCGGGCACGATACAGTTATCGGCTCGGGCTCGATGATTGATAATCTGGTGCAGATCGGGCACAACGTGGTGCTAGGCCGTTGCTGTGTCCTCGCGGGTCAGGTTGGGATCTCGGGGAGCACGAGGCTGGATGATTTTGTCATGGTCGGAGGGCAGGGTGGGCTCGCCGGCCATTTGCATATTGGGAGCGGAGCCCGGATTGCCGCCAAGAGCGGTCTGATGCGCGACGTGCCCGCCGGAGAGACGGTATGCGGCAGCCCGGCAGTCCCGCTGAGCGAGTTCATGAGGCAGACCGCAATGCTGCAACGACTTGCGAAGAAGAAGGGCAGCTCGTGATTGATCCGGTCGGCGCGGTCGAAGGGGGTGCGGAGATTGGCATAGAGCGGATCATGGAAATGATCCCGCACCGTCAGCCGTTCCTGATGATCGACAAGGTTGTCGACGTGGTCGCGAACCAGCGGGCCACCGGGATCAAGAATTTATCGAACAGTGAGTATTATTTTCGGGGCCATTTTCCGGCGCGGCCGGTGATGCCGGGCGTATTGATCATCGAAGCGATGGCGCAGACCGCCGCCGTCCTAGTCGTCCATACGTTGGGGCCGGATTCGGAGGGCAAGCTCGTCTATTTCATGAGCGTCGATAACGCGCGCTTTCGACGGCCCGTCTTCCCTCCGACCAAACTCGAAATCCACGTCATCAAGCAGCGCAACCGCGGGAACGTCTGGAAGTTCGAGGGTCGGGCCAAAATCGGCGACGATGTGATGGCCGAGGCCGTGTTCGCGGCCATGATCCTGGACGATTAGACGAGCCGCCGATGCCGCAGATCCACCCTACGGCCATTGTCGCGCGGGGGGCGATGCTTGCCGAGACCGCCGTCATCGGGCCCTTCTGCGTCGTCGGCCAGGATGTTTCTCTCGGCCCGCGGGTCACGCTTCGCTCGCATGTAGTGGTCGGTGGCCGCACGACAATCGGAGAGGGTTCGCGGCTGTTTCCTTTTGCCTCGATCGGGCTAGAGCCGCAGGACCTCAAATATCGCGGCGAAGACTCCGAACTTGTCATCGGCCGCAACAACACGATCCGCGAATATGTGACGATGAACCCCGGAACCGAAGGCGGCGGCATGGTCACTCGGGTCGGCGACGGCTGTCTCTTTATGGTCGGTGCCCATGTCGCTCATGATTGCCAAATCGGCGACCATGTCGTCATGGCGAACAACGCGACACTGGCGGGTCATGTCGTGGTCGGAGATTACGCTATTCTCGGCGGGCTGTGTGCCGTCCACCAATATGTCCGTATCGGCAGGCACGCGATGATCGGCGGGATGTCCGGGGTCGAGCGCGACGTCATCCCGTATGGCCAGGTGATGGGTGACCGGGCGCGGCTCTGCGGTCTCAATATCATCGGAATGCAGCGCCGTGGCTTCAGCCGCGATGACATCCAGGGGCTGCGCAATGCTTACCAGTTTCTGTTCGCTGCGGACGGGACCTTGACTGACCGGGTAGCCGAAATCGCGGAGCGTTTCGGCGGGCTCGATCCGGTCGACGACGTCATCGAATTCATCCGCGCCGATTCAAGCCGCGCCATTTGCCAACCTAAGGGGGCAAATGGCGGATAGGCTCGGGATTGTCGCCGGATGCGGCGAGCTGCCGCGCCGCCTCGTCGAATTCTGCCGCACCGCCGGACGCGATGTCTTCGTCCTCGCTCTTGAAGGAGCAGCCGAGCCGGCGACGGTGGAGGGTGTGCCCCATGCCTGGTGCCGACCCGGGGCCGCGGCGACCGGCCTTGCGCTGTTGCGTGAAAATCAGGTCACCGAACTGGTCCTGGCAGGCGGCATTCGCCGGCCATCGTTTGCAGCGCTGCGGCCCGATTGGCGGGCGGCCAAATTGTTCGCGCGGATCGGCTATCGCTCGTTGGGCGATGACGGCCTACTATCCGCAGTAATCAAGGAGCTCGAACAGGAGGGTTTTCGGGTGCTCGGCGCCGATCAGCTGCTTGAGTGCGCCCTCGTGCCGGAGGGACCGCTCGGCCGCCTCCGCCCAGATCGGCAATCGCAAGCCGACATTGAGCGTGGGCTACGTGTTGCGCGAACCCTGGGCGCGCTCGATGTCGGCCAGGCTGTCATCGTGCAACAGGGCCTCGTGCTCGGGGTCGAGGCGTCAGAAGGCACGGACGAATTGCTGCGACGCTGCGCGGCGCTCCGCCGCGAAGGCCCGGGCGGCGTGCTCGTGAAGGTCGAGAAACCCGGTCAGGAACCCCGTGTCGACCGGCCGACCATCGGACTGCGCACGGTCGAATTGGCCATTGCAACCGGATTACGAGGTATCGCTGTCGAGGCCAATGCCACGATCGTGCTCGACCGCGCCGAGGTCGTCCGTGGCGTCGACAGGGCCGGGCTGTTCTTGGTCGGCGTCGGCCGATCGTGACTGCGAGCGATGCGACCTTCATCTTTTTCGTTGCCGGGGAACCGTCGGGGGACGCGCTCGGCGGCGCGCTGATTGCCGCGCTGCGGCAGCGTACCGGCGGAAAGCTGCGGATCGCCGGGATCGGCGGCGAGCGCATGCAGGAGCAGGGGCTCGACAGCCTCGTCCCGCTCGGCGATCTGGCAATCATGGGCGTGGCCGAGGTGTTGCCGCGCGCTCCGGTCATCCTCCGGCGCGTGCGCGAGACGGTAGCGGCGATCTGCGCGATGCGCCCTGACGCGGTTGTGACGATCGACAGTTCAGGGTTCAGCTGGCGGGTGGCACACGGGCTGCGCCGCCGCGGCGAGACCTTGCCGCTCATCCATTATGTCGCTCCCATGGTCTGGGCTTGGCGGGCCGGGAGGGCCCGGCGAATGGCGCGCTGGTACGATCATCTGATGACCTTGCTGCCGTTTGAGCCGCCCTATTTCGAGCGGGTCGGGCTCTGCTGCAGCTTTGTCGGTCATCCGGTTCTGGAAAGCGGCGCCCAGCACGGCAATGGGGAGCGTTTCCGGGCAGTTCACGGTCTCGCCGCCACCGACCTGCTGATCTCGATGTTGCCCGGCAGCCGCGGCGGAGAGGTCCGACGTTTACTGCCGATCTTCGGCACGGCGCTGGTTCAGCTAAAACATCTGGTCGGACCTTTCCGCGTCGTCGTGCCAACTGTCGCGACGGTCGCGGCGCCGGTCACCGCTGCGGTCCAGGCTTGGCCGGGAAACCCCATCGTCGTGCAGCAGCCGCAAGAAAAATACGATGCCTTCGCCGCCAGCTGCGCCGCGCTCGCCGCGTCCGGGTCGGTCGCGCTTGAATTGGCGTTGGCCGGCCTGCCGATGGTCGTCGGCTATCGGCTTAATCCGCTGACCGAGGCATTTCTCGACCGGGTTTTGAAGGTGAGGCAGGTCAATCTCGTCAATCTGCTACTCGGAAGACCGCTGGTTAGCGAGCTGCTCGGGCCTAACTGCACCCCGGCACGACTCGCCGCTTCGCTCGCCGAACTCGTCGGCGACGAACGGGTTCGCGCGGCGCATCGGCAGGGGTATGATGAGGCTGTCCGACGCCTTGCGGCGGATGGCGTGCCGCCGAGCCTGCGGGCCGCCGACCAGATTCTCGAACTCGTCGCCGCACGCCGGTGCGGCATTGCGGGTTCCCCAGCGCGGAGGAGTGCATAATGACGATGACCGATGCGGCCGAGACCTCGAAGCCGGTGCCCGACGCCGATAAGTTCCGGCTGTTGCACACGATGATCCGCGTTCGCGATCTCGATGCGTCGCTCGATTTTTACACGAACCTGCTCGGTATGAAGGTGCTGCGCAAACGCGATTACCCGACCGGCAAGTTCACGCTCGCTTTCGTCGGATATGGCGACGAGACCAGCAATACCGTGATCGAGCTGACCCACAATTGGGGGCAGACGGAGCCGTACAATTTGGGCAGCGCCTTCGGCCATCTCGCGATTGGCGTGCCCGATGTCTACAAGACCTGCGAGCGTCTTGCCGCCGCCGGAGTAAAGATCCCGCGCCCGGCCGGCCCAATGGCGCATGGCGGCTCGGTCATCGCGTTCATTGAAGACCCGGACGGCTATCGCATAGAGCTGATCGAGCGGTCGTAGTTCGCCCCACCAACATCGCCACCCGGCCCCGCAGAGCTGGGTGGCTTCTCGGTCGCATCCCATTGCCACCGCGGACGGATTGCCGCTAATCTCGGCTTGCGGCAGTACCGGGGAAGCAGTGCCGGCGGCTGAATTGCGCTCCACCAAAAAGAACAAGAAACCATTTTCGGAATGATGGGAGGTTATGATGATTGAACTGCTGGAACGGCAGAAGCGGCTGACCGCCAATCAGTGGAAGCTGATCGTCACCGGGAACCTTGCTGATCTGCTCGATTTCTTCGACTTCTTTCTGATTGGCTACGTCCTCGCCTTCATCACCAAGGAATGGCAGCTGACCTATTGGCAGGGGGCGGTGATCCTCTTGTCTTCGGGGATTGGTGCCGTTCCTGGGGCCTTTTTCTGGGGGTGGGTTGCCGACAAGATCGGCCGGCGCAAGGTGTTCATCGCGACGGCACTCAATGTCGCGCTGGCCACCGGCATTATGTATTTCACGCCTGGCCCGAGCGGCTGGGTCGCCGGCTGGCTTTACCTGAGCGTCATGCGCTTCTTCGTCGGCACCGGCAATGCCGGGCTTTACGCGGTCGATCTCCCATTGGTCCAGGAATTTATGCCGGCCTCAAAGCGTGGCTGGGTCAGCGCGCTGGTCACGACTCTGTTGCCGGCGGGCAGTTTGCTGGGAGCGCTGGCGGGCGCCTACCTGGCGCCGATCATCGGATGGCGAGGCATGTTCCTCTTGGGCCTTGTGCCGATCGTGCTGGTGCTGATGGTACGCTATTGGGTGCCGGAATCGCCGCGCTGGCTGATCCGCATGGGACGGCATGAAGATGCGCGCAAATCGCTCGCCTGGGCATTGCACGTCGACCCGAGCGAGATCTCTTTGCCTACCACCCTGCCCGAAGTAGAGAGGGTGCGGTGGCGCGAGTTGTTCAAGTATCCGCGCAGCGTCGTGGCCGGCTGTCTCACCGGTCTGACCCAGACTGGCGGCGTCGGGCTGTTTCTTTGGGGAGCGACCCTGTTCACGCTGGTGCTTGGTGTCTCGCCGGCGCAGGCGGCATTTCTTTACATCTGGGTGAGCGTGGCGGCAACCCTCAGCCGTTTTGTCGTCACCGCTCTGATCGAGCCGCTCGGCCGCCGCGGCTCCGGCATCTTGTGCTGTGTCGGCGGGGCGCTAACGACCGTCCTCGCCGGCTACCTTTACGATGTCTTTATCGGCGGAGTGTCGCTGTTCTATGTCCTGGTCATCGCCGCTAGCGCTTTCGGCAGCGCGAATTATTCGGTCGTCGGGCCATATATGGCGGAGATCTGGCCGACCCGCCTGCGGGTCAGCGGCATGGGGCTCGCTTACGGTGTCGGCAATTTCGGCAAAATCATCAGCCCGCTGGGGTTGGCGCTGATCATCGGCGCCGGCGATCTGATCAAGCCAGCGGCGAACCTCGAGTCGCTCGGGCTGGCATTCAGCTATTTCGCGTTCTGGTACGTCCTCGGCGCCCTCGCCTTCTGGCTCATCGGCATAGAAACCAAGGGCCGGAGCTTCGAGGAGATGGACAGCTCGCTAGGCCGGCCGGCAGGCGCTGCGGCGCGACCGGTGGCGCATCCCGCCGGCGACTGAGCCACGGGCTCGCGGGGGGCGCGACCGCTAGAATGTGTCGGCGACGTTGCTACCTTAACGGGTATAGGTGTTGACTATTCCGCATACCCGAACTACACCCAATTACGCTGAATGCCACCGGACGAGCAGAATACCGCCGTTGGTATTGAACAGGAGCGACACGTCGGTCCGGCGGCGAGAATGTCGCTGCCGTGGGAGGGCGAAATGATAGAGCTTTTAGAGCGGCAGAAGCGGCTGACGGCAAACCAGTGGAAGCTGATTTGCACCGCTAACGTCGCGGATCTGCTCGATTTCTTTGACTTCTTTCTGATCGGCTACGTCACCGCGGCACTGACCAAAGAGTGGTCGCTGCCCTACTGGCAGGGTGGCGCGATCCTTCTTGCCTCCGGGCTCGGCGCGGTCCCGGGTGCCTTCATCTGGGGTTGGCTGGGCGACCGGATCGGCCGGCGCACGGTGTTCATCTGGTCCGCGGTCACGATATCGCTGGCCACCGGCATCATGGTCTTCACGCCAGGGCAGAGTGCCGTGATCCCGGGCTGGCTTTTCCTGATGTTCTTCCGGGTCTTTGTCGGCATCGGCAATGCCGGCATCTTCACGATCGATCTCCCGTTGGTCCAGGAATTCATCCCGGCTTACAAGCGCGGCTGGGTCAGTGCCCTGGTCACGACATTGCTGCCGGGCGGCGGCATGCTGGCTGGCCTGATCGCATCATGGCTGTTGCCCATCATCGGCTGGCGTTATCTTTTCCTGGTTGGCCTGTCGCCGCTCGTGCTGGTCTTCATGATCCGCTACTGGGTGCCCGAATCGCCGCGCTGGCTGATGCGCGTGGGCCGCCATGAAGAAGCCCGCCGGTCGCTCGCTTGGGCGCTAATGATCGATCCCAAGGAGATCGACTTGCCGGCGGCCGTGCCTGCCCAGGACAAGACGCGCTGGCTCGACCTGTTCAAGTATCCGAAGCTGATTGCCGCCGGGTGTCTGACCGGCCTGACCCAGACCGGCGGAGCCTCGTTCGCTCTGTGGGGCGCGACGCTGCTGGTGATCGTGCTCAACACGACCCCGGCGCACGCCGCATTCCTGATGGTATTTACCGGCGTGTCAGGAATTGCCGGCCGGTTCTTCATCACAGCCTTAATTGAGCCGCTGGGGCGCCGTGGCGCGGGAACCCTGGCCTGCGGAATGGCGGCCCTGCTGACAGTGTCCGCAGGCTATCTCCACAACGTCTTTATCGGCGGTTGGTCACTGTTCTACATGCTAATGATCGCGGGAACTTTTTTCAGCAGCTCGATCTACACGGTCGTGGGGCCCTATATGTCGGAGATCTGGCCGGCCCGGTTGCGCTCCAGCGGCATGGGCATGAGCTATGGCATCGGTAATCTCGGTGGCAAGATCCTGGGGCCGGCGGGCCTCGCGGTGATCATGGGAGCTGGCGACATCATCAAGCCGGCGGCGCCAAATCTGGTCATGCTCGGCCCGGCCTTCGTCTATTTCGCCTGCTGGTACATTCTCGGCATCATCGGCTTCTGGGTGTTCGGCCCCGAAACCAAGGGCCGCACCTTCGAAGAGATGGACAGCGCGCTCGACAATCGTGTTGGCGCTGCCGCGCAACCAGTGGCGAATCCTGCCGGCAGCTGAGCGGAACCACCGGCCCAGCACGCAGCCCTTCTCGGGCGCGGCCGGACGACGCGACCGCCGGCCGCGTGGCCGGCTTTTTGGGGTGTCTGCTCGAGCCGGCGCGCGTCGCAGGTGCCTCGACTTCGGCTGCGACGGAGGCTCTACTGCCATTGCCGAAACGGAGATCGACCTGGGTCATCGCGCAGCCCCTGCTTTCAAGCCCAACAGCTCGAGCGCGGCACGCCCGAGCAGACCATATGGGTTGCCGAGGGTCTCGGGTAATTCGAAGTGGTTGTAATTCTCTCCGACCAACCGTTGCATCGGCTTGCCTGCGGCTTCGACCGCGGCGGCGAATTCGCGGTTCTGACGCTGGAATTCGGGGGTCTCGCAGGTGCCATAGGCGACGATCAGCGGCGCTTGCAATCGGTCGAGATGCCGTATCGGGCTCAACGCCGCGGTCGTCGCGTTGTCGAATTTGACATAATTGCTGCGCGCCGAAAGCCGCACCGGCGTCAGATCGTACATTCCGCTGATGCACATGCCACCTTTGATGATGTCCGCCGGCAGGCCGAAGTCGCGTGGCCAGTCCGTCGTCAGCGCGACCGCGGCGAGATGGCCGCCCGAGGATTGGCCGCCGACGTAGAGCCGGTTCAGGTCGGTGTTCAAATGCACGGCATTGTCGTATAGCCAAGCGATCGCGCGACAGACCTGATCTGCAAGCACCCTCAGGCTGCCGCCGACATCCTGCACCCAGGCGAAGTCGGGCACGACATAATGCGCGCCGGCCTCAAGGAACATCTCGGCCGGGGTTGCGAAATCCTTTGAGCGGCCGCTGCGCCAGGCGCCGCCATGAATGAAGATGAAGACCGGTGCGGCTGCGCGTTCGCTGCGGTAAATGTCGAGCCGCTCGATCTCGGCCGATCCGTACGCGACGCGCTCGGGCTCGCCGACGCGCAGGCGCACCAGTTCGCTATCGCGCACTCGGCGCTTGATCAACTGCTCGCGGTTCAACGCATAGGCGGCCTGATCATAGGCTGCATCGAGTTCGGCCTGGTCGTAGTCGAGGAATACTGGCGGCCCTTTTTCGGGCATCGAACCCCCGCTATTTGTGCCGGCTTTGGCGATTGGCCGCGACCGAGGGCGAGGAGAGATGAAGCTCTACACATATTACCGCTCGCAGGCGAGTTTCCGCGTGCGCATTGCGCTGAACCTGAAGGGCATCGCGCGAGAGGACAGTTTCCTGCACCTCGAAAAGGGCGACCAGTTCGCCCCCGCGTATAGGGCGATCAATCCGCAGATGGTTGTGCCGACCTTGATCGACGCCGACATCAAGCTGTTTCAGTCGCTGGCCATCCTTGAATATCTCGAGGAGCGATATCCGGAGCCGCCGCTGTTGCCTGCCGATCCGCAGGCGCGGGCCTGGGTGCGCGGGCTCGCAATGATCAACGTGGCCGACTCCCACCCGCTAATCGTACCGCGTGTTCGGCACTATCTCACGGACGTGCTGGAGGTCAGTGAGGACCAAAGGCTTGCCTGGATCCAGCATTGGCTCGGCGCCGGGCTGCAGGCGATTGAGACGCTCCTCGCCGAACATCCTTCGAGCGGGGACTTCTGCCACGGCGACCGGGCAAGCATTGCGGATATCTGCCTCGTCACTCAGGTAACGCCGGCAAAGACCTTCAACTGCTCCCTTGACCCCTATCCAAGGATCATGCGCGTCTACGACAGCTGTATGGCCATCCCCGCCTTTGCGGATGCCCACCCGGCAAAGCAGCCAGACGCGGAGTAGGGGATTCGGGGAGTTACGGCCGGGTCTTCTCCTCCGGCTTCCGCTCTCGGATAACCGTTCGTCGAGGTGAACACCGGATCACACCTCCTCGCCTTGCAGCATTGACGCCTCCGTGGGCGACAGGATCGTGTTCCATGCATTGGTCGGGATGTTTCCTTTCAACCGCTCATCGCGTATCACGTTCATCGGATCGAGGCCGTCACGGATTCGTTTGACCTGCTCGCGCAATATGTGCTGCAACATCGCGACACCCGTATCGCGAGGTCGCGAGGTTTTCGAGCCCATGCACGGCGATCGCGCGCTGACCTTCCTGGGGCCCCCAGATCATCGGGCTTGCGTTGACACTCTTCGTAGGTACGCGATAGGACCGAACCCGGCCGGATTTCCTGCACCGTGTCAGTTCCGGGCCGCCAATCTTAACCCAAGCTAGTTTGACGAACTGCTCGCAAACAGCCCAAAAATCACCAGAGCTGTTCCGGCGCACATCAGTGCAATGCTGAGAAACACGCCCACATTCCCCGTGCGGTGCAAAGTAATGGTGAGTCCCATCACGACGAAGCCTGCCAGGGTGAGAAGGTTCATGCCGAAGAGGATGTCCTTGGTGAGCATCGGGCTCCCTCCTATCGGCTGGGGTCTACCTCCATTAAACGCATCCCATGTGGCGTCACACGTCTCTCCGGGTTTCTCTGGCCACGCTGAAACCCAGAATTAACCGGCGGCGGGGGGCTTATAGGTCTTCTGTATCTGGCCGGCTTTTGTCATCGCCGCCATCGCGTCTTCCATGGTAAACAGCTGGACGGTCTCGACCGACGAGGACGCACCCGAGGCTCCGAGCATCATCGATACCGAGGCCGCAGTAATGGCATCAGGTGCCTCGTAGATCACGACCACGTCCGCCGGCCCGAGGGCAAAATAATACTCTTTCAGGGTACAACCGGCGGCTTCCAATGCGGCTTTGGCCGCTGGCCGACGGTCATGCGGCCTCTCGACGACCGCTTTCGTTGATTCGGCAGAAAACTTAATCGAAGCCATGAACAGCGGCATGCCAATCCTCCCCGATC
>Ga0126381_100002951_pt1 | contig 18496 bp, 16 predicted proteins | sample PanSoiMetPlot_28_FD_96465 | JGI IMG/M metagenome (GOLD analysis project Ga0126381, IMG submission 96465) | Tropical forest soil microbial communities from Panama - MetaG Plot_28 | ecosystem: Environmental > Terrestrial > Soil > Tropical forest > Bulk soil | place: Panama | collected 2016-02-17
CTCTACTCTACTCACCGTCATGTCCACACTGCCAACGCTCCCCTTCGACCTCGCCACCGCCGTTGCTCATCTGTCCAACTCCGATCCCTGCATCGCTCGCCTGGTCCAAGAGGTTGTCCCGTTTGATCCCGGGATCGACCACACCCAATCCCCCTACGAAGCCCTGTTGGAAGCCATCGCCTACCAATCCATCTCCGGCAAAGCCGCGGAAACAATTTTCGCCCGCATCAAAGCGCTGAGCACCTCCGGCAAAACTCCTACACCACAAGAAATCCTCAAACTCACCAAACGCCAACTCCGCAAAGCTGGTCTTTCCGGCGCAAAAATCCTGGCCATGAAAGATCTTGCCCAAAAAACGATCGAAGGTATCGTCCCCACTCACGACGAAGCTCTCAAACTCTCCGACGAAGAACTGGTCGAACGCCTTATCTCCGTCCGCGGCATTGGTGCCTGGACCGTCGAAATGTTTCTGATCTTCCGCCTCGGCCGCCCCGACGTACTCCCCATCCACGATCTCGGCGTGCAAAAAGGGTGGTCCGTCGCTTACGGCAAAAAACACATGCCCCGCCCCAAAGAACTTCTGGCCTTCGGCGAACGCTGGCGCCCCTACCGTACCGTTGCCTCCTGGTACCTGTGGCGCGCCTTTGAGCGCGCCGGCCACGCCGCCACCAACAAGATCCGCGCTCCCAAAGCGAAGAAGCCCACTTCCAGGCATATCGCCCGCCCTGCGGCCCAATCGCACGGCCAGAAGCGTTCGAGACCTAAATCAAACCGCAAAAGCTCTTGACAAACGCGCTATTTATGAACCTAGGTCGAGCTCGAATTTATCCCTGCGAAGACGACCCTGCGTGGATCGAGACTCCCGCTAATCAGACAAACAACTCCTTTGCTTTGATACTGTTCCGTTTTTCGGAGATGGACGATTCTTAGAATCGACGACTTATCTACTCACCCCGGGGGACGGGGTAGTCTCAAGGCAATCATACCTGAGATCCTGCCTACCGAACGGCCAATCACCGCGCCAGAATCTCCCTAACCATTAGAAACATCGCTGCCATGCCAGCCAATAGAACTCCGCTCTCCATCCCAACCGACACCGTGTGCAGCCGCCTAAACTCCCCCAGCAGCGGATTCCAGGCCTCTGTTGTCTCTATCGACACCATGCGCACCCGCAGCGCCACCATTCTCGGACTCACCGCCAACTGCGAAATCACAGTCAAAATCATCATCACCACAACACAAATCGCCGCAGGCGCAACCAGGCTCGCAAGACTTCGCATCCGCAGCCATCGCAGCAGCAGAATCACCGCTCCGCAAACTATCCCCATCCAATGCATGCGAGTAAGCGAGTATCCGACTATGGCGCCGGCCTGGTCGCGGCTGCCCAGCACCGCAAACGCACCCGGGGCCACCACAAAGCTCAAAAAGATATCGCTGCCCAGCCAGGCGCTGAGGCCAAGGAATTCGATCGCGCGAAGTAGTGTCATAGCTTCAAAAGAAGCGCTGCATGGGCTTTGTGCTTTCGATTTATTCTACGCTCTGCAGTGTGTGCCGCGCCGAAGTGTAACTCACCGTGTTTGTGACCAGATAAATAGGAGTCATAATCAGAGAAATCATGCCCCAGGGCCCCAACGGCAAATTCATGCCCTGATAATTCCAGAATTGCTTGTCCAGGCAGGTCTTGCACATTCGTGCTTGCAGCCGTCGTGTTTGGCGAAGCACCAGCATTCCAATATTTCGCTCGAACTTGACCGCCGTGGTTTGCCGCATGTTCCCGCACATTTGGCAAGCGCTCATGGCGTCGGCGTCGCTCAGGGAGTCGCATTGGTCATGGAGGTCTCTATGCCGGCTGGATTTCCACGTGCACTGGTGCCGGCCGATTACTCTTGATTTTCTGACCGTATCACGAAAGACATCGTTGGCAACCCTGGTTACGCTCAGTGAATAACCATCATTTGGACACAGGCATGCGAACTAGCAAACCGCGCTGGCCGGTAGTGCGTGAAGTTGATCGGGAAGTTGGTTAGCGGCGCCGAGTCGTCGGGGCCCATTGCGAACACCGTTTAAGCACACCTCCCGATTCCCGTTCTGTTGGACGCCGCGAATGATGCTAAAACTAATAGGGCAGTGGTGGGCGATAAAGGATTTGAACCTTTGACCTCTCGCGTGTGAGGCGAGCGCTCTAACCGCTGAGCTAATCGCCCGTCGGGAACGGGTGGGCTGTCTGACGATTCATTTCGCAGCATCAAAGCTGAATCGCAGCGCAGCTTCTCTTTTGTAACAGGATTAACCGGGGTTTTCAACCGATGCCGGCCGCTACCTCTCAAGTCGTCTCGCAGCTTCAGCGCTCGATCGCCCGCGCCATTTACGGCAAGGAAGAAGCCATTCAACTGGCGCTCATCACACTCTTCGCGCGCGGCCATCTGCTCATCGAGGACGTTCCCGGCGTCGGCAAAACCACTCTGGCCCAGGCTCTCGCCAAATCCTTTCACTGCAGTTTCCAGCGCGTCCAGTTCACTTCCGATCTTTTGCCCAGTGATGTGCTTGGCGTCAGCGTCTATCAGCCCGACGCGCGCGAATTTGAATTTCGTCCCGGACCGCTCTTTGCCAACGTGGTCCTCGCCGACGAAATCAATCGCACCACGCCGCGCACTCAATCCGCGCTGCTGGAAGCCATGAACGAAGCGCAAGTCACCGTGGACGGAAAAACCCACCCGCTGCCGCAGCCGTTTCTGGTCATCGCCACGCAAAATCCCGTCGAGCACCACGGCACCTACCCGCTTCCTGAATCGCAGCTCGATCGTTTTCTGATGCGCATCAAAATGGGTTATCCGTCGCACGAAACCGAGCGGGAAATACTGCGCCGGCGCGCCTTTGATAATCCCATTGAAAACCTGCAGCCCGTCGCCGACGTCAGCGAAGTGCTGGCTATGCAGGAATCCGTCACCCGCGTAAAAGTCGATGCCAGCCTGCACGATTACGCGCTGGAAATCGTGAATCGCACGCGCAATTCCGACCAACTCGCGCTGGGCGTCAGTCCCCGCGGTACCTTGATGCTGCAGCGCGCAGCGCAGGCCCGCGCCTTCCTCGAAGGACGAGACTACTGCGTGCCCGATGACTTCAAGCAATTGGCGGTAGCCGTTTTCGCGCATCGGGTCGTCGCCAGCTCGCGCCACGCTTCGCTGCAAAAGAAATCCGAAACCACCGAAGCCGCGCTGCGCGAAATCGTCGATTCCGTCCGTGTCCCGGTTTAGTCGTGGCCCATCAATTTAGAGCAGCAATTCAAATCAATCGCCATTCCGGGCGCAGCGAGCGAAGCAAACGCAGCGAGAAATCTCTCTTCGACTGTTGAAACGCGACGCATGCCACCGACCACCTCCACCATCGCGCAACTGTGGGCCAAAGCCGACCGCCCCGCCGTCCGCGCATTTTTCCTCTCTATTTTCGCTCTGGGAATCGCTCTGCTGCTCGCAATCTATTCCGGCTCGGCCGCCGAACTCGGCAATCTCGGCGTGGCCGCCAGTTCCGCTCTGATTGCGCTCGCAATCGCCGGTTGGGTCGGCGTCACCCTGGTGCCAACGCTCGCCAAACGCACACCCCTGCGTTGGCTCGGCCAGAAAGTGGAATACAAAATCAGCCGCGCCGGCTGGCTTTACTTCGGAGCCACTCTGCTGGTCGCTCTCGCCGCGCTGAACACCGGCAACAATTTGCTGTTCCTAATTCTCGCCTGTCTCGTCTCGGTCATTCTGATGTCGGGAATTCTTTCCTCGGTCGCGCTGGCCGGTGTTGATCTCCGCATCGATCTCCCCGAACATATTTTTGCCGGACAAACCGTGCGCGCCACTGTGGAACTTACGAACGGCAAGCTTGCGCTGCCATCCTTCGCGCTACGCGTGGAAGCGGTCATTCCAAAAAACGCGCAAGCGGCCACTCTCCTGGAGACTCCGGTCTATTTCCCGTATCTGCCGCGGCAACAAAGCCTGAAACAAAGCGTGCCCGTTACGTTTCTGAAACGCGGAGTACACGTTCAGGATTCCTTCCACATCGTTACGCGTTTTCCTTTTGGGTTTTTGCAAAAATCCCGGCACGTCACGCTGAAGTCCGAAGCGCTCGTTTATCCTTCCATGGAATCGAATACCGAGTTGAGCGAGATTTTCCCTGGCATCGAAGGCAGCATCGAAAGTCACAGCAAGGGTCGCGGTCAGGATTTGCACTCGTTGCGCGAGTACGTCCCGACCGATAGCGCCAGTCACGTGCACTGGAAAGCTTCCGCCCGCGCCGGCTCTTTGATGGTACGCGAATTCGCCCGCGAGGATGATTTCCGCATCTTGCTAGTGCTGGACCCACATCCAGGAAGTACGCCCAGTCCCGCAGGCTCAACCGCCGACGAACGCTTTGAACGCGCAGTCTCTCTTTGCGCGGGAATCGCTTGGCGTTTGTACGAGCGCAATGCTTATCTGCAATTCCGCAGTTTCGGCATTGAAACTCGTCTGGCTCCCGTGGAAGATCTTATTTTCCCGATTCTGCGACATCTCGCGCTCGCCGAACCGCAATCAGTCGCGGCGCAGAACGCCCTGCTGATGGATCTCGCCGCTTCTCCTGAACTCTTCAAAGTAATCGTTACCAGCCGCCCTCGCGGCACCATCCCCGCTGAATTGTGGCATTCTTCCTATGTGATTTTCCTCGAATCCCTCGAAGAAATTCGCCAGTCGCGATAGCATTTCTGTCTCAGGTGTGAATTTGGATAGCGGCGAGCTGAAACAATTTCGTGAATCACTTCTGAACTGGTTCGAAACCTATCGGCGCGATCTTCCCTGGCGCAAGAATTGCGATCCTTATCGCATCTGGATTTCCGAAATCATGTTGCAGCAGACGCGCGTCGCAGCAGTAATTCCTTACTACCAGCGATTCGTGGAACGTTTTCCAAACGTCAACGCACTAGCCGCAGCACCACAAGAAGAGGTATTGCGCCTATGGTCAGGCCTCGGCTACTACAGCCGTGCGCGCAATCTACAGCGCGCCGCACAGCAAATCGTCGCCACACACGGCGGAGTATTTCCACGCACACACGAAGAAATCCTGACCCTCGCGGGAATCGGCGAATACACGGCCGCTGCGATTTTGAGCATTGCATTCGGTGATACGCATGCCGTGCTCGACGGCAACGTCGCGCGAGTCATCTCGCGACTCGAAGCCATCCGCGGCGACCTTCGCCAAGCAAAGCTTTGGCGACTATTGCAAGAGAGCGCAGATCGCATGCTGGCGCTGGAATCGCCTGGCAGCTGGAATCAAGCTATGATGGAACTTGGCGCCACCGTCTGCACTCCGCGCTCGCCACGATGTCTGCTGTGCCCCGTCGCACAATTCTGCGAGGGAAGAAAACGGGGTATCGCTGAATCGCTTCCCGAAAAACGGACCAAACGAGCCACCGTGTCCGTGCAACTGGTCAGTGTAGTCCTGCTCGACGGCAAACGTAATTCGCTGCTTCTGCCGCCGCCCAAAACTCTCGGCAAAAACAAAAGCGATGATCACATTCCTTCCCTGGTCGCAACACTCTGGCATTTTCCGACTTTCTCCGCGCCGGCAAGATCGCAAAACGCGCTGCAACAGTTTCTTCGCAGCGATTTGCGCCTGAAATCGGCAGGACCCATTGGCACGGAACGCCTGGACCTGGTGCGCCACACGGTAACCTACCGCGCCATTTCCGTGGGGGCCTACATCGTCCGCCTAAAGCGCTTGCCAAGACTTGCCGGAGCGAAGCATGTGCCACTCGATGAAGTATCCTCACTGGCCATCTCCAACCTCACCCGAAAAATCACGGGAACCGCCATCAAATATCTTTCTCAGCGCAAGCACCCGCGCTGACGTTGTTGATGTATTGGACCGTCGCCAGTCATCTCCAACACGCCCAATGCTAGGATGAAAGTCCGGCCATGGCTGCCAGCACCCCAGTTCGCTTCGCGCCTGTTCTCCCCGCGGAACGCTTTTTTCGCGTGTCTCTTTTTCTTTTGCTGCTGACCGCTATCCTCACGCTCATCGGCACCGGAAGGATTGATCTCTTCACTTCGATCGTCGCCACCGTGGTCCTGCTGTTCCGCGCTCGCCGCTGGTGGTACGGCCACCAGCCCGAACTAAGCTCCCGCATGGCCACCTTGCTGGTTCTCTGCTACGTCTTGTTTTTCCCGATAGATATGTTTTTTCTTTCGCGAGCCCTTGCTGCCAATTCGCCGAATCCACCGCTGTATGCCGCCCTGATCAGTTCCGTCCACTTTTTGATTTTCGTTATGCTGGTCCGGCTGTACAGCGCGCGTACCGACCGCGACGCGCACTTCCTGGTAATGCTGGCGTTTGCTGCAGTCCTCGCTTCCGCGGTGCTCACCGTGGATTCAATTTTCCTTTTCCTGTTTTTTCTTTTTCTTCTGTTCGCAGTCGCGACTTACACCGGACTGGAATTGCGCCGCGGCGCCCAGGGCGCTTTAATGCCGTCCGGAGCGTTCTTGCCCCATTCGGAAAGAAAGCTGGCGCGAGCGCTCGGCCTTGCCGCGGTCAGCGCTTCCGTCGGCGCAATCTTATGCGCCACGGTTCTGTTTTTCTTGTTGCCGCGCGTGAGCGCCGGTTACCTGGGCAAGACCAGTTTCAATCCAACGTTGCTGAGCGGTTTTTCCGATCAGGTGGAACTTGGGCAGATCGGCGAAATCAAGAAAAGCGCCGCGATAGTCATGCGCGTCGAAACCGGTGCATTTGTCAATTATCCGGCGATGCGCTGGCGCGGCAATGCGCTGGCAAATTTCGATGGCAGACGGTGGTCGGCTCCGACGCGAAAGCCAGAAGAAATTAACGCCAATGCCGAGGGGTGGATCGCGCTGCGCGAACGGCCGAAGCCTGGCGAACCGCGCGGAGAGATCCTGCAATTCACGGTGTTGCAGGAACCCATGGCTTCCGACTCGCTCTTCGTCACCGGCACCATGCTGGCGGTGCGCGGCAATTTTACCGGTGAAACTGGTGCCATCAGTCATCACCGCAGTTATATCTATCGCGATATGGCCGGTTCGTTGCTGAATCCCTTTCACAATTTTGTCTCGATCCGCTACACCGGTGTTTCGCAGCTTCCTATTCTGGACCGCGCGCGTCTGCAAGCCGCGGGCACCGACTATCCCGATGAAATCAAGGCAACTTACCTTCAGCTGCCGCCAGAAATCGACCCGCGAGTCGGGGAATTAGCTGGTGCCGAAACCCAACGTGCGGCAACTCCATACGACAAAGCCGCCACATTGGAAGCATTTCTGAAAGCCAAATACGCCTACACCCTCAATCTCACGGGAAATCCCGGCAAAGACCCGCTAGCCCATTTTCTTTTCGAGACCCGAGCAGGACACTGCGAATATTTCGCGTCCGCCATGACGGTCATGCTGCGCACGCTGGGTATTCCCGCGCGCGAAGTGAACGGATTCCTGCCGGGCGAATTCAACGAATTGGGCGGTGACTACATCGTGCGGGCCAGCGATGCGCACAGTTGGGTGGAGGCGTACTTCCCGGGCAGCGGCTGGATCGCTTTCGATCCCACACCCGATGCGCCCGCGGTCACCGCAAGTTTTTTAACGCGCTTATCGCAACTCGCGGACTGGGCAGAATTGACCTGGAACGATTGGATCATCAGCTACGACTTCGCGCACCAGACGGCATTGGCGCAGACCTTTCAAATCAAGTCCCGCAACTGGCGCGAGCTGGCCACGCTGTGGTTTTTTGAAAAACAGCGCCACATGAAAGATTGGCTGAGTATGTGGCAAGTTCACCATGTGGACTTTTCTTATGCTCTGCCGCTCGTGCTAGTCGCTCTGCTGGTGGCGTTGCGCTACGGACGGATTGGCAAACTGCTCGGCCAACTCAGAATGACTCTGACGTTGCGCGGAAAAAATGCCGGAGCAGCCAGTTCACAGATGGCTTCGCGCATGTATGCGGAGTTGCTGCAATTGCTGGGACGGCACGGCTACGCGCGCGGCGAAACACAGACGCCATTTGAATTTGCCGCAGCAGTGCAGAGGCCTGGGCTGAACTCACTGGTCGAAGAGTTCACTTTACTTTATTCTGCCGCTCGCTTCGGCGGCGCGGCCTGCGATACGTCCCGCCTGCAACAGCTACTTGGCACCATTCGTGCCGAATTGAAAATGCGACAATCGGCGCTCTAACCTCTAAATATCGGCCGGCTCCGGACCGAGAGCCCGGGAGCGCGTGCTACAATAGCGAGTTGCGATATAGCGCATTTTTCTCCATGCCAAAGGTCGGATTCGTCAGTCTGGGCTGCCCGAAGAACCTCGTCGATAGCGAGGTGATGATGGGCATTCTTGCGCACGACGGCTACGAATTGACGCCGCGCGCTGAGGAAGCCGAAATTCTGGTGGTAAACACCTGTAGCTTTATCGAACCCGCGCAAAAAGAATCGATCGACACCATTTTGGAGATGGCGGAGCACAAGAAATTCGGCGCGGCGAAGAAACTGATTGTGGCGGGCTGCCTGGTGGAACGCTATCGCGACGAGATTCTCGAGCAAGTACCGGAAGTGGATGCGGTGGTCGGCACTGGGGAAGTTGAGCGGATACTGGAAGCGGTGCACGGCGACGTGCGTGTCCTACCTCCAGAATCGCCTAAGTTTCTGTACCACGATTTGACGCCACGAGTTTTGACCACGCCCAGGCATGCGGCATACATCAAGATCGCCGAGGGCTGCGATCACCCCTGCACGTTCTGTATTATTCCCCAACTGCGGGGGAAATTCCGCAGCCGGCGATTTGAATCGGTGGTGAAGGAGGCGGAAAATTTGGCCGCCGCCGGCACGCGCGAAATCACTCTGATCGGCCAGGACACTACGTCTTACGGTGAGGATCTTGGCCTTCGTGACGGCCTGGCAAGGCTTCTCGAAACCCTTGCTGGAATTGATGACTTGCTGTGGGTGCGTTTTCTTTACGCGTATCCGAATCGTGTAACGCAGAAATTGTTGGATACTCTCGCCGCGTATCCGCGTCTGGCAAAATACATGGATCTGCCCCTGCAGCATGCCAGCCGCAACATGCTGGCGCGGATGAAGCGCGGCTCGCATGGCGAGGCATTCCTGAAATTGCTGGAGCGCATTCGCGCCACGATTCCAGGCGTCTCGCTACGCACGTCGTTCATCGTCGGATTTCCCGGTGAAATGGAAGATGATTTTGCGGAACTGTGCGATTTCGTTCGCGCCGGGCAGTTCGACTGGATGGGCGTCTTTGAATATTCCGACGTGGACAACGCCGGAAGTTTTGCCCTTGACGGAAAAGTGGATGCCGAAATCGTGACCGATCGCCGCAATCGGCTGATGGCCATGCAGAAGAAAATCTCCCGCGAGCGACTGCGCAGCTGGAAAGGCCGCACCGAGATCGCGCTGATCGAAGGGCCTTCGGCAGAGAATCCGCTGGTGTGGGAAGCGCGTCTGCAGGGAATGGCGCCTGAGATTGACGGCAAACTGTATTTGACGGATATCGAATTGCCACACGGCCAGTTTGCCGATACCGGTGACGCCGCGCGCGTTGAAATCATCAAGAGCGACGCGTACGATTTAATCGGCCGGGTGGTCGAAATCCTGCCGCGGCCGGAAAAGCGCAAGCCCAGCGAACCTGCTGCGCACGAAAAGCTCCAGCGCATTACCACTGGAGCGGCGTTGCGCGTTTTGGGATAACATTCCCCCATGAAACACCGCTGTCCTATCTGCAAACGAGCGACGGATTCCGACTTTGACAAGGATTTTCCGTTTTGCAGCGACCGCTGCCGGCTGCAGGATCTCGGCGCGTGGGCCAGCGAGAAATACGTGGTCTGCGATCCGGTTTTCGACGAAACCGAGCTTGCAGAATCCGACGAACAGAACAAAGCACGACCAAAGCCCGATGACACCATCCACTGAAGCACTGAAGCAGAAGCCGAGTCTGGCGTTCGCGATTGCTACCGTGCTTGGCGTGGGCTACGCGCCAAAAGCTCCCGGAACATTCGGCTCGCTGGTTGGGGTGATCACGGCGGCGCTGACCGCACTGTTCTTTCTGCGGCCAAGTAATATCGGCGATTTGTTTTCCCAAGAACGACTGATGGAATCGACGCTGATGGACCATCACTTTCTGGTACCGGGCGCGAACATTCACAACGCGCAATTGGTCGTACCTGTTACCTGCGCGGTGTTGCTGGCGCTGCTGCTGTCCTTGATCGGAGTATGGAGCGCCGGGAAGGCCGCGGATTTTGCGGGAGTGAAGGATCCACAGTTCGTGGTTATCGATGAAGTCGCCGGCCAGCACATTACGCTGATCTTACCGCTGATTCCGGTGGCCCTGCCGCATCTTGCTAGTCATATGGATTTTTCGGACTACGCAATTTTTTCGGCGCTCAGTTTGTTGAACTGGAAATACCTGTTGGCGGGATTCCTGCTATTCCGGCTTTTTGATATCTGGAAGCCGTTTCCCGTTCACAGCCTGGAAAAACTTCCTCACGGCTGGGGCATCATGGCCGACGATTGGCTGGCGGGAGTCTACGCTGCCATTCTGCTGAAGGTCGGGTTACACTTTAGCGTGTTATGAAATTCGGGCTCGGCAGTTCCTCGGAAAAAAACGGCATTCCGCGCATTGAAAGCGTGGCGCCTGCAGCCGCGATTCCCGGCGGTGAGGTGGAAATACGCGGCTCCGGATTCGCCACCCGCACGAATTTGCATCCGGTGGTTCGGTTTGGTGAAGCGGAAGCAACGCTGGCGCTGGCCAGCCCGCACCGGTTGGTGGCGAGAGTGCCCGACGGCGCAACCGGCGGCGCGGTTCGCGTCGCGACCGCGGAGCACGAAAGCCAGCCATTTCCGATCGCCGTGGGCAGGCAAATCGCCGACAACCTGCATCCAGTTGCCAGCCCGGCCGTGGACGCAGACGGAAATATTTATGTCACGTTCAGCGGGCCGCGGGGTCAGCGGGTACCGGTTTCGCTTTACAAGGTCACCGCGAATTTCAGCGTCAAACCGTTTGTCACTTCCCTGATGAATCCCAGCGGTCTAGCCATCGACCGCACGGGCAATTTGTTCGTCTCCTGCAGAAACGACGGCACGATCCATCGTGTCACCGCCGACGGCCGCTCCGAACAATGGATCGAAGGCATGGGCGTAGCCACCGGCCTGGCGTTTGATCGCGATCATAATTTGTATGTTGGCGACCGCAGCGGGACAATCTTCAAAATCAGCCCCAGCCGCGAGATTTTTGTTTTTGCGACGTTGGAGCCTTCGGTCGCCGCATATCACCTGGCGTTTCATCCGAGCGGTGAACTTTTCGCCACCGGGCCAACCACTTCGAGTTTCGATCGCGTTTATCGCATCTCCGCCGGCGGCGAGGTGACCACATTTTTCCGCGGGCTCGGGCGTCCGCAAGGCCTGGCGTTCGATCGCGAAGGAAATTTATTTGTGGCGGCGTCGCTAAGCGGACGGCGCGGCATTGTTCGCATCACTCCCGCGGGGCGCGCGGAACTTGCGCTAAGCGGCGGCGGCGTCGTGGGAATGGCGCTACTGCCATCCGGCCGCGCGATTTTGACCACTTCCGGTGCCCTGTTCACACTGGATTGGGACGTGCGGGGTTTGCCGCTGCTCGGCTAGCCCATCGATTAGGGCATTTTCCTCTTCCCCTATAGAGTTTGCCCGCGACCGCCTGCAACTTGCGCTCAGTGAACGGCTCATGGGTAAAATAAGTTGTGATGAAAGCTGAAATCATAGCGGTCGGCTCCGAACTTCTGACCCCCGACAAAATTGACACCAACTCGCTTTTCCTTACCGAAGAACTGAACAAACTTGGGATTGAGATTGTGCGCAAGACCGTGGTCGGCGACGATCGCTCGCTTTTATTGGAAGCGTTTCGCGACGCGGTGAATCGCGTGCCGCTGACGATCGCATCGGGCGGGCTCGGTCCGACGGAAGATGATGTGACGCGAGAAGCAGTCGCGGAACTGGTGGGCCGTCAGCTGGTGCGCAATGATGCGATCGTGCGCGCGATTGCGGCGCGGTTCCGCTCCTTCGGACGTCCCATGCCGGACACCAACGTCCGACAAGCCATGGTGCCAGAAGGCGCAGAGCCTCTGGATAATCCGCGCGGAACCGCGCCGGGACTATGGATCGAAGACCGCGACCGGACAATTGTTTTGCTGCCCGGACCGCCGCGTGAGTTGCAACCGATGTTCCGCGAACAATTGTTGCCGCGACTGCAGCGCCGGGTATCCCGGGTACGCATGCATCATCGCGAATTGCGCGTGACGGGCCTCGGCGAATCGCACGTCGACAGTTTGGCCGGCCCGGTTTACATGCGCTATTCCGAAGTACAGACGACCGTACTGGCCTCGCCGGGCGAAGTGCAAATCCATCTGCGGATGTGGACCGAAGATGCCAAGCAGGCGGAAGCCACGTTCGCGGACATCGAACGAGGGTTGGATCTGGCGCTGACCGATCGCGTTTTCTCACGCGATGGCTCGCCGCTGGAGGTTGTTGTCGCGCACGAATTGCTGAAGCAGAACGCCACCATCGCCGCCGCGGAAAGCTGCACTGGCGGCCTGTTTGCCGAGCGCCTGACGACCATCGCCGGCAGCTCGGCATATTTTCTCGGCGGGGTGGTCTGCTACAGCAACGAAATGAAAACCGCATGGGCCGATGTGCCGCCAGAAATGATTGTTACAAAAGGCGCCGTTAGCTCAGAGGTGGCAGTCGCGCTGGCGGAAGGCATTCGCCGCCGCGTCGGAAGCACACTGGGAGTCGGCATTACTGGAATCGCGGGCCCGGGCGGCGGAAGCGAAGAAAAACCCGTCGGCACCGTACACCTTGCACTGGCCAGCGCGACCGGCTGTCGCGAGCGTGCGCTGCGCCTGGCGGGCGATCGCGAAATGGTTCGCCTGCAGGCTTCGCAGGCCGCCCTGGATATGGTGCGCGTGCATTTCCTCTACAACGGTCAGGCTCCGCCGAAACGGGCTTAGGCGATGCGCTTATTCGTGGCCCTGTCGATTCCGGCGGAGATTCGTGAAAACCTTTCTTCGCTGATTGACGGGCTGCGACGCGCGGATGGCAAACCCAAATGGATCAATCCGGACAATCTGCATGTCACCTTGAAATTCATCGGCGAGATAGTATCGGAGAAATTGTCCGCAGTCAGCGATGCCTTGGTTACCGTCCGAGCCGAGCGTCCGATCAGTCTTGATTTTCGCGAGATCGGATTTTTTCCCAGCGAACGGCGGCCGAACGTGGCGTGGGTCGGAATTCATTCTGCCGCCAACCTCGCACCGATGGTCGCGGAAATGAATTCAGTTTTGACGCCACTTGGCATTCCGCGCGAAGAAAAGTCGTTTGTGCCGCACTTAACGATCGCGCGATTCAGGGAAACGCGCCTCTCACCATCCCTCCAGACAGAGATTCAGCAATGGAGAAGTCGAAGTTTCGGCACATTTTCCACGGGGGAGTTTCATCTCATCGAAAGCAAGCTAAAATCCGCGGGAGCGGAGTACACTACGCTGCGTTCGTTTCGCTTCGTGCCGCAATCGCCGGAAAGCCAGCCATCGTGACGCTATCGCGTACAGCACTGCTCTTGCTCCTGATTTCCTACCTCCTGGGGTCGATTCCTTTCGGCTTGGTCATGGCGAAACTCTTTGGTGGAGCCGATGTGCGCAAAGCAGGCAGCGGCAATATCGGCGCGACCAATGTCGCGCGAGTTGCCGGACCGTGGCCAGGAATTCTGACTTTGCTGCTTGACGCAGGCAAGGGCTGGCTCGCGGTATGGCTCGCTGGCCGCGTTTTGAACGGGGATGCGGGAACGATGGTCCTGGCGGGGTTTTTCGTGCTGCTGGGGCATTGCTTCCCGATGTGGCTGCGCTTTCGCGGCGGAAAAGGAGTGGCGACCGCCGCCGGGGTTTTCCTAGCGTTGTGCCCGCAAGCCATGCTGGCGGCGATGATCCTTTTTGCGTTGGTGGTTTGGTTCTGGCGCTACGTCTCGCTGGGCTCATTGACGGCCGCGGCCGCGATTCCCGTGCTCGTTCGCTTGCTATGGGCACCGCATTTTGCGCCGCCGACCATCGTCAACCTGGGTTCGCTGGCGATCGCGCTGCTGGTCATCTTCCAGCATCGCGCGAATATTGGCCGGCTGGCGCGTGGAGAAGAGCCGCAATTTTCGTTCAATAAGAAACAGGACAAAGTGTGAGAGTCCGGCATGAAAAAAATCGCCATTCTCGGGGCGGGCGGTTGGGGAACGGCATTGGCCATTGTGCTGGCGCGCAGCCGGCAGCCGCACGCCATTTCCTTATGGGTCCGCGATCCGTCGTTGGCGGAATTTTTGCGCCGCGAACGAGAGAATCGTGCTTACCTTCCCGGCCTGAAGCTGCCCGCATCGGTGGGAGTGACTAACGACATCGCTGAAGCCCTATCCGAAGCGGACATGGTGGTCGGCGCCGTTCCTTCCGCCTATGCGCGCAAGGTGTACACGCTGGCTCGGCTACACTGGCGCCCGGAGATGATTGTGGTCAGCGCGACGAAAGGGCTGGAGCCGGTCACGCATGCGCGCATGAGCCAGGTGATTCATGAAGTGTTGGGCGATGCCGCCCTGGCGCGTGTTGCCGTGTTGTCCGGACCTTCGTTCGCGCTGGAAGCTGCGCGCGGCGAGCCCACAGCCGTGGTCGTCGCCGGGCACCCGGTGCTTGAGTTCACGCGGGTATCTGGCCGCCATTACACGGACCCTGCCGGCGAAGCGCAAGCCGAATTTGCCGGGCCGGGATTTCGGCTGTACACCAACAAAGATGTGCTGGGCGTTGAACTGGCTGGCGCGATGAAAAATGTGATCGCGATTGCGGCGGGAGTATGCACCGGGCTGGGCCTAGGCTCGAATTCCCTGGCGGCGCTGATCACTCGCGGATTAGCGGAGATGTCCCGGCTCGCCACACAGTTGGGCGCAAAACCGGCGACCATGAGCGGGTTGGCAGGGCTTGGCGATCTGGTTCTGACCTGCACCGGCACGCTCAGCCGCAATCGCTACATCGGGGTGGAACTCGGTAAGGGCCGCAACCTGAAAGAAGTTCTTTCGGAAATGAAAATGGTCGCGGAAGGAATAGGAACCGCGGCCGCGCTTCTCGATCTGGCGACCGACGCAAACGTGGAGTTGCCCATCAGCGAGCAAGTGAACGCCGTTCTCTACCAAGGCAAGTCGCCTGCCGACGCCATTCGTGATGTGATGGAGCGCCCGTCGAAACGCGAATAGACCTGTACTAACGGCCAGTTTCTTAAGGGTCAATGCCAATCGAGCACTTTTCGCCGCCGGGACAGGCCATTCGGCAACCACAATCGCTAGAATCAATTCTGAAATATGTCGGAAAATTTCAGCGCGATAGTGGGAAAGCTGCGTGCCGGCCGCCTCCGCATTTTGTGGCTGGTGCTGGGCGCGATGCTGCTGGTCAGCGCGCTGCCGTTGCTGTTGTATCACCGGCAAGTTCTGAAATTAAGCCAGGATAAACTCGCGGACACCGAGCGCTTACAGCAAACCGAACTAACCCGCTCGGTGGCGCAGGAACTCCAGCAATATGAAGCCAATGTCACTCAGCAATTGATGAGCGAGCGTCAGATCCTGGCGCTGACCGGGGCCATTCAGGACGTAGAAGATCCAGCTTCGGAACCCAAGGTCACGCGACTTCTGGAAAACTCTATCGAAAGCAATCCCTCGACATTTCTGTACTTGACCGCGGTGGGCAAGTCCGGCAAAGGCACCAGCGCTTCGCAGGGAAATTTCCGCGCGGAAAAAGATCCCTTCGTCAGCAAAGCGCTGCAGCGTGCTTTTATTACCTGCGTGCAATCGCCGCAACTAGGCTCAGTAAAATTCCGCAGCGATCCTCTGGCACTGGAGCCTGATAACCAGCCGGCGTTCGTCGTCGCGATTCCGTTGAACGTGGACCAGCAGTTCACTGGAATGATCGCCGCGGTGGTTTCGTTGAATCCCATTCTACATCGACTAAAGGACGCCAGCGTGCGCGGCCGCAGCATGTTTGTGGTGGATCATCAGGGGCACATCGTCGCGCATCACGACACCGCGAAATTCACCCCCGGCCAGGATGTAAGCTCCAATTCGCCGGTGGTGGCTCGCGTACGTTCACTCCCCCAGGAACTGCGCAGCACGGAAACCATTCGCTTCTCCGATGTCGAAAACAAACATCAAGTGGAAATGATCGGAACCTACAGCACTTTCCCCGAGGTGAACTGGGCGGTGATTGCGCAGCGCAGTCTTTCCCAAGCCCGCGCGGACGCCGGAGTGCCGGAATTAAATCGCCAGGCGCTGACGTTCGTGAGCTTTGTGGTGATGATTGCTATTATCGTCGGTTATTTGTTCGCCTTCGCCATCAGCCAGCCAATCCATGGTCTTGCCGCTTCCACGCGCGCTATCAGCCGCGGTGAATTCCACCAACGCACCAAGGTACGCGGCGCTTCCGAAATCAGCGAGCTGGCGGAAAATTTCAATAAGATGGCCGGCGACATCGAAGAGTACATCGAGAAGCTGAAAGAAGCCGCCGAAGCTAATCGCGAACTGTTCCTTGGTTCCATCCGCATGCTGGCCGCGGCCATCGACGAAAAGGATCCTTACACCCGCGGCCATTCCGGCCGGGTGGCAAAATATTCCACGCTGATCGGCCGCGAGCTTGGCCTTTCCGACGAAGATCTCGATAAACTACGCATTGCCGCGCTGTTGCACGACGTCGGAAAAATCGGCGTGGACGACCGCGTGCTGAAAAAACCGGGCAAGTTGACCGAAGAAGAATTTGAATTGATGAAGCAGCACACCGTGAAAGGCGCCAACATCATGCGTCCGGTTTCGCAGTTGAAGGAAATGCTGCCCGGCATCGAGCTGCACCACGAACACATGGATGGCCACGGCTATCCTTATGGCCTCACCGCGCCGCAAATTCCAGTGATGGCGAGGGTAATCGCAGTCGCCGATACCCTGGACGCCATGACCACCAATCGCCCGTACCAGAATGCTATGGAACTGGATTATGCACTGGCGCGCATCAAGGCGCTAACCGGCGCGAAGTTTGACGGGGTCATCGTTAGCGCCCTGGAAGCCGCTATTGTCAGCGGGAAACTTCGCTTGACAGCAGTGGAAGTGCCGGTCTGAAACGCACAACCACTCATCTTCCTTCCAGCCTGTGAACTGGGTATCGCCTGAGCTGACGCGACGGCTCCTTCTGTTACACTTCTAGCGAGACATGATTTCACTTTTTGGCAAGCCCGAAACAGCAGAGAAGGCTGAACCGTCCCTGCTGGAGCGTCTGAAGGCTTCGGTCACCAAAACCAAGGCAGCGCTTTCCGAGACCGTCGATAACATCTTCCTCGGCGAAAAACAGATTGATCCGGCAGCGCTGAAGCATCTGGAAACCGCGCTGCTCTCGGCCGATCTAGGCGTGAAGACCACACGCGAAATTCTCGATTCGGTGACGGAAAAGCTGCATCGCAACGCGTTGTCCGACACGTATCAACTAAAGCGCGAGATCAAGTCGCACGTAGTGCGCATCCTGCAATCGCCGAACGGCACGCATAAAGATTTGGCCGCCGCCAATCGGGAAAACCAGCCGCGCGTGATTTTCATTGTCGGAGTGAACGGCGCCGGCAAGACCACTAGCATCGGAAAGCTAGCCAATCGCCTGCGTCAGCAGAATCTCAACGTGGTGCTGTGCGCCGCCGACACCTTCCGCGCTGCCGCTATCGAGCAGCTGGAAATTTGGGCGCAGCGCAACGGCATTGAAATGATAAAGCAAAAATCCGGAGCCGATCCCGCAGCGGTGGTGTACGACGCCATGGCCGCGGCCAAGGCTCGCCATGCCGACGTGGTTCTGGTGGACACCGCCGGCCGCCTGCACACCAAATCCAATTTGATGGCTGAACTAGAAAAAATGAAGCGTACCGCAGCCAAAGTCATTTCTGGCGCCCCGCACGACATTCTCCTGGTGATGGACGCGACCACTGGGCAAAACGGACTGGCGCAGGCGCGCGAATTCACCGGAGCCGTGGGCGTTACCGGAATCGTGCTCACCAAACTGGACGGGACCGCCAAAGGCGGAATTGTGGTTGCGATTTCGCGCGAGCTCGGCCTGCCAATCCGCTTCGTCGGGACCGGCGAACAGATCAACGACATGGTTCCGTTCGACGCCGAAACCTACGCAGCTTCCCTTTTCGATTAGCTCATGAATGAGCATGACATTCGCTTCATGCGGCGCGCGCTGGAACTGGCGCAGCAAGGCGTTGGCCTAGCCAGCCCAAATCCAACCGTCGGCTGCGTGATCTTGGCAGGCGATGCGCAGAAAGGACAAATTGTCGGCGAAGGTTTCCATCAATACGACTGGCGAGATCACGCGGAAATCGTCGCGCTCAAAACCGCTGGCGAAAAGGCGCGTGGGGCCACCGTCTACGTCACGCTTGAACCTTGCAACCACACCGGCCGCACCGGCCCATGCA
>Ga0126381_100002952_pt1 | contig 18495 bp, 13 predicted proteins | sample PanSoiMetPlot_28_FD_96465 | JGI IMG/M metagenome (GOLD analysis project Ga0126381, IMG submission 96465) | Tropical forest soil microbial communities from Panama - MetaG Plot_28 | ecosystem: Environmental > Terrestrial > Soil > Tropical forest > Bulk soil | place: Panama | collected 2016-02-17
ATGCCGGGCGAGACTTTCAAGACCGGCACGCCGCTGATCATTAATCGGCTCGATCCGGCGACCGTACCTCGTGAGATCTATGCCAAGGCATCCGGTGAAGGAATGAATTCTTTCTGCGATGTTGCGCTAGTCAGCCATGGTCGGATGCTGGGCGTATTAGCGGTGGCGCGACGCGAAGAAAACACATTCGACGGACGCGAGGTAGCGTTTCTTTCTCAAGTTGCCAAACAAGTTGCCATCGCAATCGAAAATGCACAGTCCTATGGCGAAATCACCGATCTCAAGGACCGGCTCGCGCAGGAAAAGCTCTATCTGGAGGATGAGATCCGCGGCGAGTTGGATTTTGAGGGCATCGTAGGACAGAGCTCAGGTCTGCGCCATGTACTGACTCTGGTGGAGACGGTGGCGCCCAGCGACTCAACGGTCCTGCTCTTGGGGGAGACGGGAACCGGCAAGGAATTGATCGCGCGGGCTATTCATGATCGCAGCCGGCGCAAAGACCGAACACTGGTGAAGCTCAATTGCGCAGCCATTCCAACCGGCTTGCTCGAAAGCGAGCTGTTCGGCCACGAACGCGGAGCATTCACCGGCGCGATTGCTCAAAAGATTGGCCGTCTGGAATTGTCCGATAAAGGCACCCTCTTCCTGGACGAGGTAGGAGACATTCCCATCGAGATTCAACCGAAGCTACTCCGCGCACTGCAGGAACGAGAGTTTGAACGACTGGGCAGCTCTCAAACCAAGAAGGTTGACGTGCGTCTGGTGGCGGCCACTAACCGGGATCTTGAGAAGATGGTCGAGGATCGCGAGTTTCGCAGCGATCTATATTATCGGTTGAACGTTTTCCCCATCCGCATCCCGCCTCTCCGTGAGCGGCCCGAAGATGTCCCCTTGCTGGTCCGCTACTTCACCCAGAAGTATGCACGTCGCATGGAGAAGCGGATCGAATCCATTCCTGCGGGGGCTATAAAGAAGCTGTCGAACTGGCACTGGCCAGGCAATATTCGGGAACTAGAGAATTTCATCGAGCGCTCGGTCATTCTTACTCATGGCAGCGCCCTACAGGTCCCCGTCAGTGAACTGACCAACAATGGCAGGAACGCTCCTCTAGCGGGCACGCGAGAAGCCGGTGAGCGCGATCATATCCTGCGTATTTTGAAGCTGGCCAATGGCCGGGTTTCGGGTCCCGAGGGGGCGGCGGCGCGCATGGGACTGAAACGCACGACTTTGATCTCCCGCATGAAGAAGCTCGGAATCGATCCCCGAAAAGTGTTGTGAATTCCTAGCGCAAGTTTCTAACCAGCAGCCCTGCTCTTTTGGCGGTGTCGTCAGAATTGACAAGTGTCGATTTGCCTTCGACACTTGTCGACATCTCCGCCTCGACATCGCTCGACCTCCAAATGAAATCAAGGGCTTACGCGCTGGTTATTCAACTATCGGATTTGGCCGCCCTCGTGCTCCAGCTAGTTTTCGGCGGGCGCCATGTTCAAAATCTCGATCACCGAAACTCCCTCTAAGCGGACGCTCCTGGTGGAAGGAAAACTAATCCCACCGTGGAGCGCGGAGCTCGAGCGGGTCTGGCGAGAGGCCAACAAAGATCTCAACGGACGAAAGCTGGCCATCGATCTATCCGATGTGACCACAATTAACCCCGAAGCCGAGGACACACTCTTCGATTTGATGAAAGAGGGTGCGAAGTTTACCTGCGCCGGCGTTCTGACCAAACACGTTCTGAAAAGGCTTGCGCGCAGGAGCCACAGCAAGTTTCGCGACGTCTTGCTGACATTTTCAGGAAAATCCGAAGCGTGACGGAGAAAAAGATGCTACCGGCGACTCACATCAAACAGGCAAATGAATTCGAATACGCGACCGCTTCTGAGTTCTGCAGAATTTTCGGCCAAGACATGAAGAGTCTGTTCCTGCTAGCGTTACTGCTTACCGGCGATGATGAGAAAGCCGAGAAGTGCTTCCTCGCCGCCCTAGAGAACGCAACCAACCGAAGGACAGTTTTCAAGGATTGGGCACGCTCTTGGTCCCGCCGGGCGATCATTCAAGCTGCACAATGCATGCTCAACCCACGACCGCGCTCCGCGGTTGAAGTTCTGACCACGGCGTCAGACACCATCACTACCAAAGCATCGCGGGAGCGTATCGAAATTTCTGCGGTACTTGGTCTTGAGCACTTTGATCGATTCGTCTTCGTAATGTCGGTTCTCGAAAAGTACTCCTACCACGAGTGCGCCATTCTCCTAGGCACCACGCCGAAGGAAGTCATTGAGGCACGAAATCGAGCACTGGAACGGCTCGGACGCGAAGTCGAATCTGCATTCGACAACAATCGCGCTCACGGCGGAACCGCTGATGAAAAACCGGCACTCGATTTCCGCGCGTTTGCGAGGTCGGCCTAGCCGGAAACAGTTTTTGTGTTCTTACTAACCACGAGGCGCATGTGACTACGCAGCTTTTAGTAGATCAACCTGTTGGGACGGCCATAGGAGTAAAGGATGCCGGTCCCAAGCCCGAATCTAGGTTGCGGGCCGGCATCGCAGGGTTCGTCATCGCCGTCCAGTCGGTCCTGTTCCTCGCACACTGGTTTGTGTACTGGACATGGACAGCTTTCCAAACCACCGATCCGGTCACAGCAACGACACTGAAAGCTGCCCTCGCGCTGCTCTCCTCGACCTTCGTTACCGCGAGTCTGCTCGCATTTCGCTATTACAACGCTCTAGTGCGGGTGTTCTACCGGATCGCGGCAACCTGGTTGGGTCTTTTCAATTTTTTCCTCCTAGCGGCGGCCGGATCGTGGGTGGTTCTGCTGGGAGTGCGGCTTTCCGGGGTTCGGCTCGGGCAATCGGGGATCGCAGGCTTGCTATTCAGCCTTGCGGCGGTCGCTGGTCTGTACGGCGTGCTTGACGCGCGTCGGGTACGGGTGACCGAAATTACGGTCAATTTACCGAACCTCCCGCGCTCCTGGCGCGGCCGCACTGCGGCACTCGTGTCGGATGTTCACCTCGGGCACGTCAACGGGGCAGCATTCTTGCGTCGAGTTGTGGCCAAGATCGAGCAGATGAGTCCTGACATCGTTTTCATTACCGGCGATCTGTTTGACGGAACCAAAGTTAATATCGAAGATGTCGTGAGCCCACTGAAACAGCTATCGGTGAGGTACGGCGCTTATTTCGTTACCGGCAACCACGAAGAGTTTTCTGACCCGATGAAATATATCGAAGCGATCAAAGGGGCGGGCGTTGGAGTCCTGGACAATCAAAAGATCGTCGTTGATGGCCTGCAAATCGTTGGCGTGAATGACAGTGACTCAGCCAAACCTGCTCACTTTCGCTCCATTCTGGCGCAAGCCGGTATTAACCAGAACCGAGCGAGCATTTTGCTCTCTCATGCTCCACATGCTCTCGCGGAGGCAGAGAGAGCCGGTGTGTCGCTTCAGCTGTCAGGTCACACCCACGGCGGTCAGCTATTCCCCTTCACATGGTTTGCTCGAAAGATTTTCGGCAAGCACACCTATGGTTTGAGCCGATTCGGCAAGGTGATGGTCTACACATCGAGCGGCGCTGGAACTTGGGGTCCGCCGATGCGTGTTGGCACACACCCAGAGATCGTCCTGATCCGGTTCGAGTGATTGGCCGGCAAGAAATAAACAAGATGTCTTTTGCCGCCCAACGTAACTGCTGAAAAAACCCAACTCGTATCTGTGTCGAATAAATCTCGCGTCCTTAATGCCGCAGCAGCGCAACACGCCCGTGCGAATTGGGGGCGAATCATGGTAATTGCCGCGTCGTGGATTTGACCTAATCGCTCGCAGGCGGCGAGGGTCCGCTTTGGGAGACCGAATTTTCGGTGGTTGTGGTAAGGCTAGTCTTGGCTCTGAGCCACGATGCAAGAACTTAGAGGCTAGTATTCTCCCGGCGTAACCTGACCGGCAAGCGTGTTGAATGTCCCGGCGGCATCTTCGGCAGTGTTGAACAGCTCAAAAATGGTCAAAAGCCTGGTCACGCCGAGCACATCGTACAGGTGAGGCTTGACATTGGCCAACTTAATGTCGCCTCCCGCCTTACGTGCCGATGTATGTAACCCGGCGAGCATGCCCAGCCCGCTGCTATCGATGTGGCTGACTCCGCCGAGATCGAGGACAATCCGATTGCACTCGGATAATTCTTCTTTGATCACTTGACGCAGCTTCGCCGAGTCCTCCCCGAGCACAATTCGGCCGCTACAACAAATAACCGTGGCCCCCGCAACGCTGCGGGTCGTCAACTCAAGCGGCATGTTTCAACTCCTGGGCCAGCCTGACCGCCGAAAAGAATACCTTCTCCCCAACCTGCATGCAAGTAGCCGTCCCTCTCATGTGGCATGCATAATGTTACCGCAATGTTAAAAGACGATGAATACTCCTATTGCAAATCCGAGCAGTTTGGGGATATGCTCTGTCCCTCACACGGAGCTTGGGTAGAAGCTCCGCTGGCAGCCCCGCAGTCTAAATCGTTGCTGCACGATTTCAGGTTGCATCCGCAGTCGGGAGAAAGCAAATGAGCACGGGAGCCCCGGGTCGCAAGCAGCGGCAGTGGGTGAGCCTGATTCCCTACGGCATCACCGAGCAGCACCCAAACGCTTATAAGGACATCGCAAGCGTGATCTGGGAAAACCGGGACAACCTCGGTTACGCCTGGCGCGTTTTGAACCACGGCTGCTGTGATGGTTGCTCTTTAGGTACCAAGGGCATGCGCGATTGGACCATGAAAGGGGTCCATCTGTGTGCCGTGCGCTTGCAATTGTTGCGCTTGAATACCATGCCTGCCATGGACTGGCGCAAGCTGGAGAACGTAGACAGCTTGCGCGGGATCTCCGAGAAACAGTTGCGCAAGCTTGGCCGCTTGGCTGTCCCGATGATTCGCCGTCACGGCGAACCAGGGTTTCACAGAGTCTCCTGGGATGAAGCGATCGCCACCGTCGCGGAAGGTTTAGGTGCATTTGATCCACATCGTATTGCTTGGTATCTCACCTCGCGCGGACTGACCAACGAGGCTTACTATGCCCACCAGAAAGTCGCGCGTTTTCTCGGCACGAATCATGTGGACACCAGCGCCCGTATTTGTCATGCCCCCAGCACTGCTGCGCTCAATGCCACCGTGGGCTGCGCCGCTACGACCTGTTCCTACAGTGACTGGATCGGAAGCGATCTCATCGTATTCGTGGGGAGCAACCCTGCCAACAACCAACCGGTAACCACCAAGTATCTCCACTACGCCAAGCAGCAAGGGACCAAGGTCTTTGTAGTAAATCCTTACCTGGAACCCGGGCTTGAGCGCTACTGGGTACCCTCAGTCGTGCGCAGTGCGTTGTTCGGCACCCGCATCATGGACGATTTCTTCCCCATCCATGTTGGCGGCGATATTCCTTTCTTCTATGGCGTTCTGAAAATCCTCATCGAAAACGATTGGCTGGATCGAGAGTTCATTCGAGAGCGTACCGTCGGTTGGGCAGAGCTGGAAACCAAGGCGCGCGCTCTTTCCTGGGAAGAGCTCGAGCGCGGCTCGGGGCTCCCGCGCGCCGACATGTTCCGGTTCGCGGAGGCGTTCGGTAAGGCGCGCAGCGCGGTTGTGGTGTGGAGCATGGGTATAACGCAGCATCGCTACGGCAGCGACAACGTGTGCGCACTCGTCAACCTGCAGCTCGCCAAGGGCAATGTCGGACGGCCGCACACCGGTCTCATGCCGATTCGCGGCCACAGCGGGGTGCAGGGGGGCGCGGAAATGGGCGGCATGCCGGGCGCTTACGTGATGGGATCGGCGGCGACGGAGGAAAACGCACGCCGCTTCGCGCAGCCAGAAATGTGGGGATTTGCGCCACCCGCGTGGAAGGGCTTGAGCGCTGCACAAATGGTGCTCGCAGCTGAACGCGGAGAAATTGATGCGCTCTGGCAAAGCGGGGGGAACTTCAAACAGACACTGCCGGAACCTGACCGGGTGCACCAGGCTCTCGGCCGCATCAAGCTGCGCATCCATCAGGACATCGTGACCAATCCCACCATGTTGGTCGATCCGGCGGATACCGTGGTTCTGCTGCCCGCGCGTACTCGCTACGAGCAGCGCGGCGGAGGTACAGAAACGAGTACTGAACGCCGCATCATCTACAGCCCGGAAATTCCGGGGCCGCGGCCGGAAGAGGCTCGCGAGGAATGGGAAATCCCGGTCCTCGTGGCGCGCAAGATAGACCCGGAGCGCGCGAAGGAGGCTTTCCCCTGGAAAGACACGCAGGATATTCGCGACGAGATTGAACGGGTATGTCCTTCCTATAAAGGGATTGCCAAGCTGCAGAAGGAAGGCGACAGCTTCCAGTACGGCGGTCCACGCCTGCTAACCGAGCGTTTTCTGACCGCGGACGGTAAAGGCCACTTCACAGCCGTGGGTCTGCCGGAAGAGAAAATCCCGGAGGGGCACTTCCTCCTGTCGACGCGTCGTGGAAAGCAGTTCAACAGCATGGTATTGGCGGATAAGGATCCTCTGACCGGGGCTGCGCGTGACGAAATACTCATCTCCGAAGAAGATGCGCGGCGCCTGAGCCTGCGCCAGGGCCAGAGCATAACGCTCCGCAACGAACTGGGCCAACTGCATGGCCGGGTAAAGATCGACAGCATCAAACCTGGATCCCTCCAGGCGCATTGGCCCGAAGCCAACGTGCTGATTCCCGCGGGGCGCCTTGATCCGAGCGGCGTGCCCGATTACAACGCAACCGTGGAACTGGAGGCGGGGAGCTGCCACGAGTCAGTGGCAAACGCTGCAGAGTAGTGGGTATCTGAACTTCAGAGCATAGTGGGTCAGCAAAGTATTGCAGAGATGAATCGTGCAGGATAAACAAGGAGCATTCTATGACTTCTGACAGTCTGCCTAATCGATGGGGCATTGCTGTTGCCGCCGTCATCATGCAAATCTGCCTCGGCGCTGTGTACGGCTGGAGCGTGTTCAAGATCCCGCTGATGCGAACCGAGCATTGGTCGGAAACGCAGGTGCAGCTGAACTTCACGCTTGCCATTTTCTTTCTCGGTGTGGGCACGATTATCGGTGGCCTCTGGCAAGACAAGGTCGGGCCGCGTAGAGTAGCCACAGTTGCCGGCGTCCTGTACGGCGTTGGCTACGTGCTCGCTGGACTTTCGGTAACGCGCCATTCTCTGGATGGCCTGTACTTCGCCTATGGCGTGCTCACCGGCATCGGCATGGGCATGGGCTATATCTGTCCGGTAGCCACGCTGGTGAAGTGGTTTCCAGAGCGACGTGGATTGATGACCGGAGTTGCGGTATGTGGATATGGCGCCGGCGCCCTCCTCATGAGTCCGATCGCAGCCCGAGCCATCGTGGCTTACGGACTGCCGCCGACGTTCTGGAGTCTCGGCATTGTGTACCTGATATTGGTCGTGGCGGCGGCGCAGTTCTATGCCAATCCGCCGCAAGGCTGGCGGCCAGCCGGCTGGGAGCCGCGGTCTGCTGTTGCTAAAGCGGCCACCACCTACGACTACACGGTTCGCGAGGCGATGGGAACGTGGCAGTTCTGGCTATTGTGGCTGATGTTATTCCTGAACGTCTCCGCCGGCATCATGATTATCAGCCAAGCTTCGCCTATGGCTCAACAATTGGTGGGCATGACGCCGGTAGCCGCAGCCGGCATGGTCGGACTCATTTCCATTTTCAATGGCACCGGGCGCGTGTTTTGGGCCTGGGTCTCCGACCACTTGGGACGAGCACGAGTGTACTTTCTCCTGTACGCCATTCAGGTGGTCATCTTTTTCTCGTTGCCGAGAATTCACAACTTGACCTGGTTTAGTGCAGCCTTTGCCATTATCGGTTTGTGCTACGGTGGCGGTTTTGGCACCATGCCCTCATTCACGGCAGATTTCTTCGGAGCCAGGTTTATGGGTGGGATCTACGGAATTATCCTGCTGGCTTGGGGGGCAGCGGCGATTCCTTCACCGATCATGATTGCGAGGCTGCATCAGGCCACTGGCCGATTTGATACTGCTTTGCATGTAATCGCCCTTGTCATGCTGGTCTCGCTGGCGCTGCCGTTATTAGCCAGGCGGCCTGACAAAGTTCCGAGCTCTGCCGCAGCTTCGCCGGGTACCGTAGCCGCGGCTTGAGCGGATGTCTACCAAGATCTGCTGAGGTTTCAGGCGATTCGTCAATCGGTTCGGGCGTAAAATGTCCGGCGAGCACGCTGGCCGTCGAGGGTCGTGCACCTATACGTCCGGACCCGGAGGCGAAGATCTCCTGCGGGCCGCGTTATGAGCTTTTATGCGATCTCGTTTCAGGGAGTCGCACCGTTTGGCGCTGTGGCCAGCCGTATCGGAGCCCCGTATACCTTAATAATCGGTGGCGCAATGTGCATTCTAGGCGCGTCGGCCTTCGCGCTAAAGTTGTCGGCTCTGCGCCAAGCCGTGCGCCCAATCTATGCGCAGATCGGCATCATCCCCGAACTGGTCACTGGAATTAACACGGCATCAGTTCTGCAAGAACCGCCCGAAGATTAAGCCCGTAACTTGCCGAACTCATTCCAAATTCCGGAGCAGGGGCTGGCAAGCTTGGACTACGCATGGGAGTTCGCAACATGGAAAACGCGGCAGCCTAGTACCGCGGCGATTCCCAGACTAGTTCCACGCCATCCTGCTTATAGACGGTTCCGCCCTTCATCACAAAGCTGGCTTTGCCCATCACACTGATATCGTTCAGCGGATTTCCTGGTACCGCCGTGACATCGGCAAGCTTGCCGGGCGCTATGCTGCCGAGCTCCTTATCTTTCTTGAGCAACTCGGCGGCGTTGATAGTAGCGGTTTGCAGCGCATAGATTGCAGGTATGCCTGCTTGAACCATGGGGGCGAAGTCGCGCCAGTTCTGTCCGTGAGCATAGACACCCTCGTCGGTTCCGTATGCGATCTTCACGCCGGCTTTGTAAGCCGCGGCGAGCGTTTTCACGATCTGCGGGCCGACTTGCTGCGCCTTCTGCACGACCTGTGGCGGATAGGCTCCGGGAACCTTGGCTCGTTCGGTGACAAACTGTCCGGTATAAATGGTGGGAACATACCAAGTGCCGTGCTCTTTCATCAGCTCCATATCCCGCTGGTCCATGAAGGTACCGTGTTCGATGGAATCGACGCCGCCGATCACCGACCTGCGAATGGCTTCGGCTCCGTGCGCGTGCACGGCGACGGTGTAGCCATAGTCGTGGGCTGCAGCAACGATGGCATCGATTTCTTCTTGGGTTAGCTGCGGATTGTCTGCGCTGCCCGAGAGATCGAGTACGCCACCCGAAGCCATGATCTTGATCAGGTCCACACCCTCTTTGTAATGTTGGCGCACGGCTCTCCAGGCATCGTCGGGGCCATTGACGATGGACTCGGCGGGGCCAGAATCGCCCTGCAATTGCAGGTTCAGGCCGTCCGTCCGATCGGCGTGCCCACCGGTCGACCCGATCGGAGGACCGGCAGTGAAGATGCGCGGACCTACCACCCATCCAGCATTGATCTGGTTGCGAAGCGAGACCGAATTGTAGTGGTCGTCGCCCACGTTGCGGACGGTTGTGAATCCCGCGAGCAGTGTTCGCTTTGCCCACAGCGTAGAACGAATCGCGTAGTCCGATGGATTCAGGGTCGCTTTCTCCACTAGGTGATTACCGGTGTACTCATCTGTGAGGTGAACATGATCGTCGATCAGACCGGGCAGGCAGGTCTGGTTGGGGAGCTCGATTACCTTGGCTCCCGAAGCCGAGTGATAGCCGCTATTCACCTCCTCGATTCGCTCGCCCGAGATCACTACTGTTGTCTCGCCCAGCATCTTTCCGGAGACACTGTCGAACAAGTTGGGACAATGCAGAACGATCGACGTGGTTTGTGCATGGACCGCGATCGAGAAAACAGCGAGACCGAGCAGAAACGCAGATAATCTGATGCGCATAAAGCCCCCGCGTTGTGGAATGGCACAAAGAAGTGTACCAGCGCGAAGCGGCGGAACCTGGTTGGGCATCGGGCAATGGTCGTTAGCGGCCGGCACGTCATTTCGCCCACCCAGGCAGAGTTAGCAAATCGACCAGGTCGATTGGAAAGGCCGCTGCCAGCTGCCAACGGAAACGACGTTTAGACTTAAAGTGCTGCTAAAAGATGCCCGGCTGGATTCGCGAGATTTCGGCGCTTTGCCTCATCCTCGACCGTTTCACCAGTTATTGATTCCGGCCCGCTGCGAGCATTTTCTTCTCCATCGACCCTGAATCCGGCACTTTCGAGTAGTCGATTTGTGTGGATTTTTGCGATGAATTTTTACGTTTGTTGATGCGGTATTAACGTTGTGTTCACCTGCCTTTCCCTACAATACGGCTCACCTCAACACTGAACTAAATCCCAGCGACTCTGGAGGCCATATGCTTTCCTCCGTTCTGCGAGTCTTCTGCTTGTTCGTTATTTCCATGGTTCTTCTCACCTCAGCCGATGCACAGACGGCGCGCGGCGCCGTGGCTGGGCGCGTGACGGATACGAGCGGCGCGGTTCTGCCCGGGGCCAAGGTGGCACTGCAGCCTAGCGGCCTCACCGTCGTCAGCGATGCTAACGGGCAATTCATCATCACAAACGTTGTGCCCGGCGACTATACCCTGACCGTGAACTATGTTGGGTTCGCCCCCTATTCGCAGCAGCTAACGCTGACGGCGGGGCAGGTGAACCGCATCTCAGCTGCGATGAAGGTGGCGAACGCGAGCGAAAGCATCGTAGTCACCAGCGAACGTGGGCACGGCGAGGCAGCAGCCATCAACGAGCAGCGCGAGTCGGACAACATTCTTCAGGTTTTACCTGTTGATGTGATCACAAGCTTGCCCAACACCAACATCGCAGACGCAGTAGGCCGGCTGCCCAGCGTCACGCTGGAGCGCGATGAGGGCGAAGGCAAATACATCCAGGTTCGTGGGGCCGAACCGCGATACAACAATGTAACCATCGACGGCGTGGAGGTTGCTGCACCGGAAGCTAGTGTTCGGCAGATCAAGCTGGACGCTGTGCCAGCGAACCTGATCGAATCCGTGGAAATCAACAAGACGCTCGCTGCCAATCAGGATGGGGACGCGATTGGCGGGTCAGTGAACCTGAAGACCAAGGCTGCGGAGCGGCCGACGTTCTATATCAATGGAATCGGCGGCTACACCCCGATTAGCGGTGGCCGACCCCTGACTGAGATGGATTCTTATGTTGGCCAGCGGTTTGGAGAAAGCAAGAAGCTGGGCATCTTAATCGGCGCTAGCTATGACTGGAATGGCAGAGGAATCAATGACGTAGAGCCTGTCCCTACACCATTAGCGTGCGGCGGCGGCTGCGCTAACCCGAACGCCACGGCACCTTTTGTCCCATCCTATGTAACCGAAGATATTCGTGATTACCGTTACAACCGCACCCGCTATGGATACACAGGGAATATCGACTACAAGTTGAGTGATATTTCCGGTGTCTATGTCCGAACGTTGTACTCGCATTTCGATAACTATGGCAACCGCTGGGTGTTTTCGCCGACCGTCAACCCCGTAGTAGACACAGCGGGAAACACGATCGGCAGCGGCTGGCTGAGTCCAACGCTCAGCGCTCCTACGGGAACGACTTTCTACAATTCCTCATCGCGCCGTCCCATCGACGTAATTGGTAGCCTTCAGATTGGTGGCAAACACGTACTCTCGCCAAAATGGCTTTTGGTCTGGGATGCAGCTGTTTCACGCTCGAGCGAAACTAATGAAGGTTATTTATCTATCGGCTTCAACGGAACCGGCCCCTCCTTTCAGGACCCTACGACTGGAAACGGGCTTATACAGTATGCGATCAACCCCAACGACCACCACGTCCCTAATTTCACCGCCTTGAACGGTGTAAACCTTTTCGACCTTTCTCAATATAGCCTTAACCAATTTGATATCGACTACAGTTACAGCCCGCAAATCAACCTTGAAGGCGGCTTCGCCGCCTCGCGAACCTACAACTGGAACGGGCACTTCGGAACCTTCGAGTTTGGTGGCAAGTTCCGCAATGCGCATAAATTTCAAGACACGATCGATCCTGCGTACACCTCCAACAACACCCTTCTGGCCTCGAACTTCGTAGGCACATACACCAATCCCACGTATTATGACGGCGCCTTTCCCGGCGCATTCACCAGTCCTCAGTTTGACGACGGAAAATTTATTTCCGATTTTAAGTCCAATCCCGGAGCCTACAGCCTGGTCCCGGGCTCAACCTTTTTGAATTCCTACTCCAACGACTGGGACATCTTAGAACGAGTTGGAGCCTGGTATGGGATGAACACTCTGCAGTTCGGCCGGGTCCGCATTCAAACTGGATTGCGTTTTGAAGAAACGACCGAGAGCTTGTTCGCGTACAACGTTGGGGGCGGCCAGACGCTGCCTGACGGATCTACAGCTCCTCCGACATTTTCACCTTTAACCCGCAACCATTCCTATCTCGACCCCCTCCCCTCAGCACAGGTCAAGTTCCAGCTGGGTCAAGATTCCGCTATTCGAGTGTCGTACGGACGAGGAATCGCGCGGCCGAATTTTGGCGATCTGCCTCCCGCCTTTGGAGTGAATGGTGTTCAGCCGGGCGTGCCTGGTCAATCTATCTCCTACGGTAATCCAGACCTTAAGCCGACCCACTCCAACAACATCGACGTGCTTTTCGAGCAATACCTGAGGCCGTTGGGTGTGATTGAGGGGGGCTTCTTCTATAAAAACATTTCCGACCCCATCTATGAAGGGGTGAAGTCGCCGATAACTGCGGCGACCGCACAGCAGAACCCATTGCTCACACCATTCATCAACGACATTTTGTCAGCACCCGTCCAGGGCACGAACGCGCACCTGTGGGGCTTCGAGGTGTCATACCAGCAGCACTTGACCTTCTTGCCAGGATTGCTCAACGGCTTTGGCCTTTCCGCCAACTATAGCTACACCAACTCGACGGCTTTAGGAATCCCGTTACGAACCGATCAGCCGGCGCTCCAGCGTCAGGCTCCGAGTACAGGCAACTTCAGCCCGACCTATGACAAGGGTCGGCTTTCGGCCCGGTTGGGCGTTTCCTACAACGGTCCGCAGATTTTCCAGTATGCCTACCAGAACCAATCGGTTACGCTCAATGGCAACAATCAGCCTGTAGTCACTACGGTTCCAGTGCCGCTAGGCGTAAAAGGCCCCCTCGGAGATACCTACCTTTATCAGCACACGCAGGTCGACGCGCAGGCCGCGTTTCGCATGTATAAAGGTCTGCAATTCATCTTCGCGGGATTGAATCTGACGAACGAGGTTTTCGGGTTCTACAACGGCAGCCCGCAGTACCCGATTCAGCGCGAGTATTACAAGCCCAGTTATGAGTTTGGGCTACGTTACACGCTTGCAAGCGAGAACAAGTGAGTTGCCTTTTCAGGCCGGCTTCTCCCCAAAGGCTTTCGGAGCGTTCGGGATTCGCCTAGAGGTCCATTCCTCTGAAACGCTGAGCCGGCTCTCGACACTACTGTAATGGTGCGATTTAGAGCGTGGACCGTTGGTTTAGCGCAGGCAACCTGTCTCGCGCTTTACTGGAGAAAGTCGAGAAGATAGCGGGCGTCGGAGACTACCACCTGCATCGCTGGACTTTTCTTGCGCACCAGAGCGACCTTCGGGAGTGTCTCGACCGGCGCCGGCTCGGGTTGGTACGGCGCGTTTTCCATTTCAGAATAAGAAAATTGCCCCCCCCTGACAAAATCCTCCACTGATTTTCGCCTACATAAATAGCGGACATGGGGTGTTCAGTCAGTCGGCTGGATCTCAAGGCCGCACAACGGAAATTCGATAGCCACAGCCCCGCAGTGAGTGTCGTTACACATAACTTCGTCGAAAGGAGGGCCCAATGACCTACAAAGGTACACTGGTCACGGACCTGCAGACTATAGTAGAGGCTTGTTTCGAACGTAACAGCAATTGCAGTTTCGCGGAGCCGAAACAAACGGAAGAGCGGGCCATCCGCCGATCGCTGAATGACGAATCCGCAGGATATTTTGCGGACACAGAATGAACTCACATTCGAAATTAACCAGCGTGTTCTTCATCGGTATCACCGGCTTGAGCTTGACGTTGGTCCAGGCCGCTCACACACCGGAGCAGCCACCGCAGAAAGTAATGTCGCGGCCAGTGCGGTCGCAATCTTCATCGAGCGTTAGTTCGACTCTGGCGGCCGACGGCTCTCGACTTCTAGAAATCCGCAATGTTTCCTACGAGGTGACAGGATCCGACATTCCCGGCCTGGCGAGAGGCGAGCGGCTGCTGCTGAGAAAAACCACGCATTCGAAGGAGACGATGGGGGACATTGGCGTGGATGCCACGATTCTGCTCGAAGCCTGGCTTTTGGGCGACGACCTCGCCCAAAAGCCCAGATACGCCATCTCCGTTTCCGGAACCGGTGGGCAGACCATGGACAACGCCATCTTCATCGCCTCGCGGGGTCTCGAAGAGGTGGACTGGTGGTCCGTCTATCGCCTGGGAACGGGCCAGCATCTATTCGATACCTACGTGCCGCTGGTCAGCTTTTCCATTTCGAAACAGTTCCTCACCATTCGCTATATCGGACTCGATGTTCCGTCAGACGAAATCTCCGACACGCGACTGAAACAACCGAATGTCGTTGCCGTCCTCACCTATGCCTCGGCAGACCGGGTGCTGGGGGAAGCCCTTCTGACCTGCGACGACCGGGAGCAGGCGGCGCTGCTACGCTCCTACGCAGATACCACTCGATCCCTTTCGATGGTTGAAGGCGAGTCAGTCGCAGCCACAGGCAAGTCCAGGCCTCAGGAGCCATCACGCACGCTCAAGTTATCATTCAGCCAGAATTATCCCTCGCCATCCAATACCAAGCAGGTACTCATCCCACTGCAAGGCGACCACCTTGATCTCGCGCACGGGCAACTTCCTGCTCAGATGCACGTGAGCGCATGGCGCCGATAGCTCGTCCGATGGCGCCCTCGACGCGAAAGCGATTGTTTCAGCTTTCTAGGCTAGGTAAACAGGCATTCCAGGCGCAACTTGTTAGCCAATGGAATGGCTGGGACGACCGGGACTCGAACCTGCGGCCTCTGCAGCGATAGAATATCCGCCCACGCTGCAGGAGTAGGCTTGGCTTTCCCAGAGTTGCGCTACGCTGTTCATCCGATATGTACTTAGGCTGCTACTTGTGGCAAAGACCCGCTGTACCGGGCAATATTCCACAACTGTGAGGTGGTTTTGTGGAGGGATTTGTGGAGCCACCAGAATCAGCGTCAGACTCCGCCAACCGAGCACCTGTTTGGGCGTAGAGCATCAGCTGGCCCAGGGCCGATCGAGGAGCGTAGTCATTGCATCGGGTCGGGCGACAGGTCTTGTATTTCTGCTGGGTGCGTTACGTGCGCTAAGCGCCACTCCGAGACACGATGCTCGGCCTCTGCAATATCGGCTTCACTCAACTGGCTTGCAAGGTTCCGAAGCTTCTCATCGTTTTGTGGGGTGCTTGTGTCTAAGGACAGCAGTCGCCAAAGGTAGGCGTGGTGCAGATCAAGGGGAACGCCACGACCCGTTTCGTATAAATAGGCAAGATTCGCTTGAGCGTCGCGATCACCCTGCTCGGCTGCTTTTGAGAGCCACGCTGCTGCTATTGAGTCATCTTGCGCAACTCCCTGCCCTCTGAGATAAAGAATACCGAGCGTCAATTCCGCTCCGGCGTCGCCTTGCTCGGCTGCTTTTCGTAACCACTGGACCGCAGTCCGCTCGTTCTTCGGCACACCCCAGCCAAGTCGGTATAGGTCACTGACCGCAAGTTGGGCTTTTGCGTCACCCTGTTCAGCCGCCAGCGTGAACCATTTCGCTGCCTCCGCGTAGTCTTGACGAACTCCGACGCCATGCCAGTACATACTGCCGATATTAAACTCTGCTATTGGGGAACCTCGCTCCGCTGATTTTCTGTACCACTTCATCGCCGCTTTTGGGTTGCGAGGAATACCTTCTCCGTTCTCATACATTTGGCCAAGATTAATGTTGGCAGGAGCGAACCCCTCCTCGGCCGCCTGGGTATATAGGTTCAGTGCTCTACCGAGATTTTGCGGCACTTCGTCCCCGGTCTCGTACATGCGTGCCGCGTTAAATTTTGCCTCTACGATTCCAGCTGTCGCCGCCTTCTCAAACCATTTCAGGGCCTCCGTTGCGCTCCGGTCCGTCCCCACTCCGGCGTACGACATCACCCCAAGGTTGTTCTCTGCGATTGGATCGCCTGCCTCTGCAGCTTTCAGAAACCACCTGCGAGCTTCGAAAGAGTCATGTTTAACGACCTCGCCGTTCTTGAAGGCGAGAGCGACACGTACTTGTGCTTTGTGGTCACCGTTCTGCGCCTTCCGCAGCAATTTGGGCCACTCATCAGCTCTCAGCGACGCGACGTTACTCTGGGCGCCAGACACAGTGTGGACGAACAACCAGGTGGATACTATGGCAATGCCGCACCAACGCGAATGGCGCACAACATCCTCCGCTGCGAACGGAGTCAAACCCGTAGGCGAAACCCGTTGCACCCCAGATGCCAAAACCTCGACAAACGAATGCTCCCAGGGTGGAGTAGGTAAATTGAGCAACTTACGGGTAGGGTGTCAGCCTTGGCGCTCGTGTAAAATAGGTGACGTTTTAGACGACCCGGTTAAAAATCAACCGCGTTCGGTTAAAAATTAACCGTCTGCTTATTCGCCAGTGCACTCAACCACAGCAGCCGGCGAGCAACTGTGGAGGGATATTCGCCCCTACAGCCAACCCTTCCAAGCTGGCGCGCACACGTGGCCAAACCAGGCGTCTCTGACAGTGGCTCTCCAGGCCACACGAATACTTGCCTTGTCCAGGTCATACGATCACTTGAGTAAACTTCAAAAAGGAAATGTCGCTTAAGACACGCACGTGTTAGATTTTTTGCCATGATTGCCAAACTGACTGCCGTTCTCATGTGTGCCCTCGGGTTTTCATTGAGTGCACTTGCCGCCGATGCTCCGGATTTCACGGTAAAGAAGATTGGCGAGGGAGTCTATGCGGCCATCAGTCCTGACCGTAGCCAAGCAGGCAGCAATGCCGGTTTTATCGTGGGCGGCGCGGGAGTGCTTGTTGTAGATACGTTTGTCGACGTTGCTCCAGCGAAAGAGCTGTTGGCAGAAATTCGCAAAATAACCAACCTGCCGATCCGCTTCGTGGTCAATACTCATTACCACCTGGATCACACAGGCGGGAATGCCGTCTTTGCTGAGGCTGGCGCTACGATACTAGCGCATCGCAACGTGCGCTCCTGGCTGCGCAGTGAGAACATGAAGTTTTTCCCTGACGCCAAGCCGGAACAAAAGGCACGCGTCGAATCTCTGGTGCTACCCGACCTGGTCTACACCGACGCCGTGGATATCTATCTTGGATCGCGTCTGCTAAAGGTGCGCTACATGCTCGGCCATACCGGCGGCGATTCGGTAGTCGTTGTGCCCGATGCTAACGTGGTCTTCGGCGGGGATCTGATCTGGCAGAAGCACTTCCCTAACCTGATCGACGCCAATACTGCTGACTGGATAAAGACTCTGGAGAAGCTTCAGGCCGATCATTCTTCGGCAACTTTTGTTTCCGGACACGGCGACCTCGCCACGCCCGAAGATGTGCGCAAGTTCCACGACTATCTCGTTACCCTGCGCAATGATGTTGCCAAGGCACAGGCGCAAGGGAAATCCGGTCAAGAATTGTCGGATTTCGTCTCCGCGCAAATAAAAGAGAAATATTCCGACTGGGGCTTCCAGCAATTTATTCCCCGCAACATTCAGCAGACTGCAGCCGAACTGAAGGGCGAAAAGAAAGTCCCGGTTGCACCAACGACGAGTGCAGTCCAGGAATTGAGCCCTGGGCTTCATAGTGGATCACTTTGAAACATTCATTCTGGCCTTGTCCTCAACCTCCGCCCAGTTGAGAGTTCTTCAACGCCTTCAACCATCCCCAGTGTGACGATCCTGCAACCGCCTCCGGCACCGCCCGCTTCGGTTATATTGAAAGCACTTCGGTAGCGCCAAGCATTTTCCAGTTAAATTTCAATTCGGATCTTGACAAGACGACCAGGGAGCACTCGATGAAATATTTCGTTGCTGTAGAAGCAGCGTTCCTGCTGGCAGCGATTAGCGCCGGGCAGGCAGCGCCAACTACGCTGCTTGCCACGCCTTCCACCGTTGTCTGGGGATACTATTCAGCCAAAGCCAAGCCGGTGCTCACGGTTCATACGGGCGACACGGTTCGTATCCAAACGCTTTCCACGTGCGGCCCGGATGAGCGCCTCATCGAGGAGGGTGTCGCGCCCTCCGACATCCCGTCATACAACGCGCCCATTTATCGCGAGGTAAAGGACAAGGGCCCAGGCGGCCACATCCTCACCGGTCCGCTCGAAATTGCCGAAGCCGAGCCCGGGGACGTTCTCGA
>Ga0126381_100002953_pt1 | contig 18491 bp, 12 predicted proteins | sample PanSoiMetPlot_28_FD_96465 | JGI IMG/M metagenome (GOLD analysis project Ga0126381, IMG submission 96465) | Tropical forest soil microbial communities from Panama - MetaG Plot_28 | ecosystem: Environmental > Terrestrial > Soil > Tropical forest > Bulk soil | place: Panama | collected 2016-02-17
GGACAACGCATGCGGATACGTTTCATGGGCCGATTCCAGTAACCGCGGACCTGAAAGACGCGGAGATTGCGGACGATTACGAAGCGAACACGGGTCACGCGATTGTGCGGACGTTTCGTGATGCAGATTACTCGGCGATTCCGGGAGTGTTGGTGGCGAATCACGCTCCTTTTGCGTGGGGACCGGATGTGATGACGTCGGCGCACAACGCGGCGGTTCTGGAATTTGCGGCACGCATGGCTTATTTTACTTTGGGCATCAATGCACAGGCGGGTGCGATCGGGCGCTCGCTGCACGACAAACATTTTCTGAGAAAGCACGGCAAGGACGCCTATTACGGGCAGCCTAAGGAGAGAAAATGATCGCCATGATGGCGCTGAGTGCCCCCAGCACGCTGGTGCATCTTTCGGGCGTGGATTTAGCGATTATCGCGATTTACTTCTTGCTGGTGCTGGGGATCGGTTTTTACCTGAAGAAGTTTGCCAAGACGGGCGAAGACTTCTTTCTTGCCGGCCGCGAAATGACGGCGTGGGTGGCCGGGCTGGCGTTTGTTTCAGCAAACCTGGGCTCGCTGGAGCTGCTGGGGTGGGCGGGCAACGCCTACCAATACGGCATGATGGCGGCGCACTGGTATTGGATCGGAGCGATTCCCGCGATGGTGTTCCTGGGCATCGTGATGATGCCGTTCTACTACATTTCGAAGACGCATTCGGTCCCGGGATACTTGAAGCTCCGCTATGGAACAGAAGCCAGTGCGTTGAGCGCGGTTACATTTGCGTTCATGACTATTCTGATGTCGGGCGTCAACATGTACGCTATGGCGCTCGTCATGGAAGTGGTGCTCGGGTGGAGTTTGCACTTCAGCATCATCGTTTCTTCGCTCACCGTGGGCGTGTATGTCGCCGCGGGCGGGCTCTTCTCCGCGATCTTCAACGAGGTCCTGCAATTCTTCTTGATTTGGTTTGGCGCGCTCCTCATTCCCATCCTCGGACTGATTGAGACAGGTGGCTGGAGCGGCATGGTGGCGCGCATTCACGAAAGATTTCCGGGCCAGAATTTCACGCACATGTGGGGTCCGATGAGCTCGCCCAGCAACAACCCGATGGGAGTTCATTGGATCGCGATCGTGTTTGGCTTGGGAGCCGTCCAGTCGATGGGATATTGGACCACAGACTTCCTTGTCGTGCAGCGCGTGCTTTCGGCAAAGGACGTACGCTCAGCGAAACTCGCTCCGATCATCGGGTCGTTCTTCAAGATGGCGGTTCCCCTCATCGTGATTCTTCCCGGCCTTCTCGGGCTGGCGGTACTGCCTTTTCACTTGGTTCCTGGAAATCAGGCGGGGCCGGGACAGTTTAAGTACGACGATGTTCTGCCATTGATGCTGGCACGCTACTGTGGGCCGGGCCTGTTAGGACTTGGAATCACTGCCCTGGTAGCCGGGTTCATGGCCGGCATGGCAGGAAACGTAAGCGCTTTCGCGACCGTCTGGACCTATGACCTTTACAGGCCGTATATGCGCAAGGACGCTCCGGACGCGCACTACGTTTCTATGGGGCGGTGGTGCACGATCATTGGCCTGATCGTGAGCATCGGGACGGCGTACTTGGTTCAGTACAACAAGAGCATGATGGATTATGTGCAAGCGTTGTTCGGCTTCTTCATCGCTCCGTTGTTTGGGACGGTGGTGCTCGGCATGCTTTGGAAACGCGTGAGCCGCATGGCCGGTTTTTTGGGACTGCTGGCAGGCGTGATTATGTCGGTTACGGCATTTCTCTTGATGAAGTTCGATCCGAGCTGGGTCAAGGTCTTTGCATTTTCGTCGTTGGCTCAACCGCTGGCACAGGCCATGTGGCAGGCGCTTTGGGCCTGCGTCACTTGCGTGGTTGTCACCGTGCTTGTGACGTTGGTAGACAAGCCGAAGCCTGACGAAGAATTGCGAGGTCTGGTTTACGCGCTCACGGAAGTGCCCCGCGAAGAAGGTACGAGTTGGTTGCATCGGCCCGCGGTTTGGGGAGTGGCTGCACTGGTGATTCTGGCGGTTCTGCAAATTATTTTCTGGTGAGGAGCAATGAGCGAAAAACATCAAATTATTCCGGTCTGGTTTTTCGTCGGATCGCTTTTGCTGATTTACGGCGTCCTGATCCTGGGAAGCGGGTTGATGGAGTGGTCGCATCCGCCCGAGGGCGTGCAATTGTCGAACTTACACGCGCCCGTGTGGTGGGGCGGGCTGCTAGTAGTTCTTGGGACGATTTATTGCGCGAAGTATTACCCACGGAGCGAAGCGTAGTCTCTTGCTATCGCGATGAGTTGACGTGAGGTCCTTTAGCGGAGAAGCAGAATGGCGCTTGTTGCCGGCGTTGATTTCGGGACTCTGAGCGTTCGCGTTTCGCTCGTCGATAGCGAACGCGGCCTCCTAGCCTCGGCCGTTGCCGAATATCCGCTCCACCGTAAGCGCGAAGACCCTGAGTTTGCCACCCAATCGCATGCGGACCACATGAAGGCTGTGGCCGCTGCCACGCGAGAAGCAGTGAAGAAAGCCGGAGTGGCCAGCGATCAGGTTAGCTCCATTGCGCTGGACACGACGGGCTCTTCCGTCGTTCCTGTCGGGAAAAATCTCCAGCCGCTCGATGATTACTATCTTTGGTGTGACCATCGCGCGAAGGCCGAAGCCGCGGAGATCACAGAAGCCGCGCAGCGCGACAATCTCGAAGCCATTCAATGGTGCGGCGGCGTGTATTCGTCGGAGTGGGGCTTCTCGAAGCTGTTGCATTGGCTGCGGCACAATCCCGGGAAGCGTGGCGAGTTTGTGTCTGCATTCGAGCACTGCGACATGGTGGCCGCGACGCTGTGCGGCATCACCGATGCGAAGAAGGCGAAGCGCAGCGTTTGCGCGATGGGACACAAATGGATGTGGAATGGCTCGCTCGGCGGTCTCCCGCCCGAGAAATTTCTCACGAAAGTGGATCCGCTGTTGGCCGGTGTGCGCGAAAAGCTGGACGGCGAATACGCGACCTCGGACCATCTCGCAGGCCATTTATCGGCGGAATGGGCCGAACAACTTGGCTTGAAGGCGGGGATTCCCATTCCCGTCGGTGCTTTTGACGCGCATTGGGACGCCATCGGCGCGGGCTGCCGCAGCGAGGACATTGTCAACGTGGTTGGAACCTCGACCTGTATGATAGGCATCACCCCGTCGGTCCAGCTTGTTCCGGGAGTTTGCGGCGTGGTGCAGGGAAGCGTGCATCCCAATCGCACCGGCATCGAAGCAGGTCTTTCTGCAGTTGGCGACATTTTCCAGGCCATTGCCACGCGCGCAGGAACCGATGTGAAGACTCTGAGCCAAAGCTTGGAGAATTATCGTGCAGGACAAACAGGTTTGTTGCGCATGACCTGGGACAATGGCGATCGCACGGTCCTCGTCAATCCCAATTTACGCGGAGTCACCTTCGGCTGGAATCTGCAAACCACGGTGCAGGATGAGCTCTTTGCGGCCATCGAAGGCACGGCGCTGCACACGCGGGTGATTCTGGATCGTATGGAGCAAAACGGAGTCATGGTGCGCCGCGTCATCAACGCTGGCGGAATCCCCCAGAAAAACGACGTGCTCAATCAGGTTTATGCGAATGTTCTTGGACGCCCTGTCCTCGTTCCTTCGGGAAGCGTTGTCAGTCTTGGCTCAGCGATTTTTGCGTTCCTTGCGGCAGGAGTGTTTCCAACTGTCGAGCAAGCACAGGACAAGATCTGTCCGCAGTACCGCACATTCCAGCCGGACCCATCGTCCAAGCAGACCTACGACCGGCTTTACTCGCTCTTCAGCAAAGTGTATTTTGCATTCGGCCAGCCGGAAACCAGGGAGTTCGGGAGCGTTTTGCCCGAGCTGATTCGGCTCGCTGAGTCTGAACAGGCCAAGTCGGCTCATTAGTTTCAACATTAATTCTGCGCCGCGCGGTACATCGCAGGCGTAGAGTGAAATAGCGGTAGCTTGTCCGCAAGGGGGAAGGGATGAGCAAACTGCGCTTCTTGTTTTCGCTGATTACCAAGGAAAACGACTACCAGGTGGAACAAGCAGCAGCTGCGCTTGCGGCCGCCAAGGACATTGGCGTCGATGCGGACATCATCTACGCGGACAACGACCCCATCACCCAAAGCACGCAAGTGCTGAAAGCGATTCAGTCGGAGCCTTCCGAGCGCCCCAACGGAATTATCATCGAGCCTCTCGGCGCCACGGCTTTTCCTCAGGCAGCGCAGGCAGCCGTCAGTGGGGGCATCGGTTGGGCCGTGCTTAGCCGCCGCGCGGACTACGCGAAGGAACTTGGCAGATCCGCGCGCTCACCTGTTTTTTCAGTCAGCGTGGACCAGGTCGAGGTCGGCCGCATCCAAGCGCGCCAAGTGATAGCGCTTCTGCCCCGAGGCGGAGCGGTGCTGTTCATTCAAGGACCGTCGGTCAGCTCGGTCTCCAAGGAGCGGCACGACGGGCTGATGGAGTTGCTTCCCGGCAATGTGCATCTTACAAATCTGCGAGGGCGATGGACGGGGGAAAGCGCGTACCAAAGTGTAATTTCCTGGTTCAAATTGATGACCGCGCAGAAGGTTCGCATCGATCTTGTGCTCGCGCAGAACGATGTTATGGGCATGGGAGCAAGAAAGGCTATCGAGGAAACCGTAACCGGACCCGATCGCGACGACTGGCTGGAAATTCCCATTACCGGCGTCGACGGAGTTTTGAAAACGGGACAAGCTTGGGTAAATAGCGGAAAGCTTGCGGCCACCGTGATTGTGCCAGCTAGCTCGGGGAAGGCCCTCCGGCTTATGGCGGAAGCCATCTGGAAGCGAAGCAACGTTGCCGAGCACATTTATACTTCGCCGACGGCATTTCCTGAAATCGCGAAGCTCACTCCGCGAGAGCCTGCTCCATAGCCGATGCTTTTTGACCGTGCAAGGTTGCAGATCGAGTGTTCGCAATTAGAACGTAATATTCGCACGCAACTCGATCTGGCGCGCGCCGTTGAAATTGCTGACCCCGGACGTCCCAAAGCTTCCGGAACTAATGGTGCGCCCTGGGTTTGCCCAGTTGGGATGGTTGAATACATTCAAGAACTCAGCTTGCAGGCTGAACTTCCATCGTTCACCGAACGGAACAGCCTTGGATAGAGATAAATCGTCATTCCACAAGTGCGGCCCGTAAAGCCATGGGTTGAATCCAAACGTACCGGCCGAAACGCTTTGGCAGACATTAGCGAGATGCGTGTTGCAGGTTCCCGAACCCTTTCCGAAAAGAGCAGGATTGATTGTGTATTTGAAGGGTCCCGGAGCGTTGTACACACCAACAGCATTTTGCAACTGGGAGACGGTGACGCCATTAAAAGTCAAGCCGCCATCGCCGTAGTCGTTGAAGGTGCGATATCCTCCCATCAACTGGAATGGGAAACCGCTTTCGTATGTAGCGATCGTCCCCAACGTCCAGCCGCCGACCGCCTTATCAACCGCGCCCCTGCGGTTGAGGAGCGCTTTGCCGTGCCCAAAGGGCAGGTCGAAGGTTCCGCTTCCGTGAACGACGTGCCGGAGGTCGTAAGTCGTGGGTCCGTAACTCTGACGCAAATTACGGATCGAGAACACATTGACGAACCCGGTCCATTGGGTGTCCGGTTGCAGTCCCAGGGTGTGGCTCCAGGTGTAATTCACGTCAAACTGCATCCCATGCCACTGCTTTTGGCGGAAGTCCACTTGTAGCGCGTGATAAGTGCCGTAGCCCAGGGCCTGCATATACCCTCCGTTTGCGGTCACGTCACCGGGAGAAAAACCGTCAGCGTAAGGATTAGCCTGGAAGAAATTGACGGGATAAGCGCCGGGAGTTGTGTAGCCAAATTGCGTGGTGCACGGTGTGAGCGAAGACCCGACGAGGTTGCAGATATAAGGTGCGGTTCCGAACGGGTATGACAAATCTCTTGCCATGGCACCCGCGGCGCCACGCCTCAGATCCGTGATGAAAGAGCCGTTCGTGTAATCCTTGAACGTCCCCGGGCCGCCGGGCTCGGTCCTGAAAGCAGTATCAAGGATCGGCAGCGCTACTTGGCCGGCCAGCCCAAGATTGCCGAAGTCAGCCTTCGGTGATGTTGCGGTGGCGGATACAACGCCAGCAGCCCTTTCCGCACTCAGGCAAGCCGCTGGATTGCTAACACAGATGTTCAGGTTTGACTGCGCATTCTGGAATTCCTTTATGAATCCGTTCTCAAAAATGTTTACTTCATTGGGATTCGTAACAACCCACTGATGCAGGCTGCGGTGCCCAAGATAGCGGACTTCGAGAACGTTACTGGATCCCAGTTGCCGCTGGATGCCAAGGTTCCATTCCTGCACATAGGGCTGTTGAATGTGGGGGTCGAAGCCGGAAGCCGCCCAGTACCTATTCCATGTGAACGCTGATTCCGGCAAATTTACCGCGTAGGCTTGCGGAGAGAGCAGATACGATGCGCCAGAACTGGCGAGGTAAGCATCCAAGGCTGAGTCGTTGGGCACGGATGGAAGATTCAGGCTCCCTGGATTGAATGTTCCTGTTCCCCCGCCAACTGCGGGCTGAAGCGAGAAATTCTGGAAATACGCCAATGCATGATTTGTAGCGCTGTTCCAGAAATACTGATAGGGCTCCGTGAAGCGTTTGATGTCGAAACCTGCGCGAATCACGGTGTTGCTTCCTCCGAACAATCGCCCCAAAAGCCCTTCGTAATAGTTTGGATTCCAAGCCAACCCGACAGTCGGTTGGGGAGTCACATTCCAGGGTTTGTATTGGTGGCCGCTTGCGACATAAGAGGGATTCAGGTCACCCGTCAGTGTTCCCGGCTTGAACACGTTGCCGACTCCGGACGGTCCATAGATGGAAACCGGGCCTGCACCGTGGTAGGCGGTGGTCAAGTCATGATCGTCGCCGGTGAAGTCCCACCGCAGCCCAAAGTTGAATGTGAAGTGCGGAGTAATGCGGAAAGAATCTTGTCCGTATAAACCCCACCCTTTCTGTAGCTCATCCAGGTTATAGGTGGGGCCATGCTGCCCGGTGGCATACTGACCGGTTTTCGTGTTATAAGGAAACCCGCTGCCAATCGGTCCGATCCCACTGATCCTTCCGATCATGTTTCCATAGAGACTCTCGGCTTCACCTGAGTCTCCTGCCCCTTTGAAGTAATTCTCGAACGCGTTGAAAGCGGGATCACCATTCACGAGCCCCAGCCCAACTGCAGGAATGCCGTCCGGGGCATTGTAATAGTGATCTTGTTCACGGTAGAGGTCGAAACCAAACTTAACGGTGTGAGATTGATGCTGCCAACTGGCACTATCGGAAATATTCACCACGGGGTAGTAGGTGCTCACCGGCAGGTTAAACGCTTCGCCGGAAACTAGGTTCTCGCCTGAAACGCCAGAGCTCCAGTCGATCTCGGGTACGGTAGTCCATAGAGGCTTCGCCCCAGAGGCATACCAATCTGCATGATAGTAGTAACCAGTTCGGAGCTGATTAATAAGCGCAGGGGAAATCGTCCAATTCAATCCGACCGAACCGATGTAATCGTTGGACCGGAAGGCTGCTGCTTGATTTGCGAAGTCCGGCCCCGGGAGGATAGGGGCTGAGGCGTTTGGCTGGTGAACTTTGGTTTCCTCGTAGGAAACATCGATCCGGAATTTCTGCGAAACATTGTAATCTACACGGAAAGCTGGAAAGTAATGTGTCGTGGGAGAGCTCAGAAACCAGTTCACGTTTTGCAAATTTGGGTCGCCGGGCACAGCAGAGAGTTTCGCTCCGGACGCGGAGATGTTCTTATTAATCAGCGCTTGCTGCGCCAGAAACGCTGCGCAAGGGTCTGGATTTCCGCCGCATACAGGCTGGCCGCCCGGTCCAGCCACTTGCGTAAACAGGTTCACGGTTGTTCCGGGAGCTTCCCCGTTCGGTCCAGTCTGAGTGTAGGTGAAGGTACCCTGCTGAGCGAGCGGTGAAAGAACTTGAGCTAGTGGGTTGATGCCCGCGGTGTACCCGCCAGGTTGCTTTGCCATTGAAAATGAGCCGAAAAAGAAAAGCTTGTCTCTGATAATGCGTCCGCCAGCGCTCCCTCCAAACTCATTAAGGTTGATTGGGTTTCGAGGCAACCCAATGGCGTTGTTATGCCAACTGTTGGCGTTCAATACGGTGTTCCGAAAATCCTCGAAAATGCGCCCGTGGAAGGCATTGCTGCCGCGACGGGTTACGAAGTTTACCTGCATGGAGGCCATGCCCATGCCCTGACTCAAGTCCACCTGCTCAGTTTGCACGGTCATCTCTTCGATGTCTTCCAGACGAGCCTGGAGTGTTGGTGTCACGTTGCCGCCAAATTTCATGCGGCTGGTTGATGAGACGACGCCGTCAATGGTGTTTCCCTGAGCGATCACCGGGAGGCCATTCCACGTGCCAGCGCCGCCGCTTCCGCTAAATCCAGGCGAAAGCCTTGCCAACGAACTGATGTCCCGGCCACCCAGCGGCAGGTCTTCGATTTGCTTCATGTCAATGGTTGAAGCAATGGCACTGGAAGTGAGTTCCACAAGCGGTACGGCCGCCGCGTCAACAACGACCGTTTCCGTGGTCGCTCCGACCTTAAGTTGCACTTTCACGTCCGTTACGCGGCCACCCTGGACTACCACGGAACTCAACACTTCACTCTGGAAGCCGTTCTTGGTTACAGTCAATTTATAGGTTCCTAAGGGCACGCTAGCAAACGTGGCGCTTCCCACGCCCTGGGTTTCCACACTACGAATTTCGTTGGTCGCAGTGTCCTGCAGAACGAGCCTTGCGCCCTGAACGGCAGCGCCGCTCGGATCGAGGACGAGAACACTTACGCTACCCACCGAGCCCATTTGCGCCTTTGAGGGCGCGCATACGCCAAAATGGAGAACGAAAACCCCGAGGACGAAAAGGATGCGAAGCAAGGACGAACTCTTCTGCGCCATGTTGACCCCCATCTGCGCCGAACAAGAATGAAAATACGTAACTCTTAGCGGGCGACCCAAGCTGCCAATTGAACCAAAAGCAGAGCTTCTGGATACAATATGCAAATGTATGACTGCGCTTATAGCGCCGCGCGATACTGGTGTCAAGTCATTTCTGCAATCGCTTGCATTCGCTTCTGTTCCTATTTTCTGGCCGAATTGCACGGCCTCAGCACAAGACACTGCAACCGTGTGCAGCGTAATTGCGCGCAACTTGAGGCAGAGCTTGGTGAAATTGACTCTTAGCCTGCGAATTATTCAGTTGTAGGGATGTTATGCCTTGAACGGGTCATTCGTGGTGGTTGTCCGACGCCTGACGTCGCTTGAGCGCCTGCTCCTGATTTAACCTGTCGACGATGGCGAGCATTGCTTGCTCTTGCTCCATTTGGCCGCGCTTCCGGTAAGCATTGGCCAGCAGCAGGCAGGGTGTTGGATTCTGCGGGGCAAGCTTGCGGCCTAATTCAAGATGCTCGATAGCAGCGTCTACATGCCCTTCCTGGAGCAGGATCCGGCCCAACGCAATTTGCGAGCTTGCGTAGTTCGGCCGCGCGGCGACGGATTTCTCCAGCGTTTGCTTTGCCTCGGCGAATTCCGGAGTGCCAGGGCTTGCGCCGTTGTGGATCAGCGCATCTCCAAGGAGGCAGAGCAGTTGATAATCCGCGAATCCTTCAGAGATTCCGGCGCGCGCAATTTTCACTGCCTGCGTGAGGTCGCCAAGCATGAAGTTTTCTTGAGCGGCCGCTAGATAGCCGATGGCTGAACGCGGCGCAAGAGCTGCGGCGCGCTCAAATTCGGGTTTGGCCATTCCCGGTTCCTCGAGTTGCCAAAGGGTGTTGCCGAGTTCGTAGTGGAGCGTTGCAGAGTCGGGAAGATTGCGAAGCCCCGCTTCTACGACCGCGAGCCCCCCCGCATAATCCTGTTTTTCCAGGAAGGCGGCCTCAACCAGAAGGTAGAGTTTCTCGTCCTTTGGGGTGAGTGCTGCTGCCTTTTGAAACGCTTTGAAGGCCTCTTTGGACTGATTGTTGCCCTCGTAAGCTTGGGAAAGCAGATTCTCGATGCTTGCGTTCTCGTGAGCCCCGTTGCGTAGCTGGTCGAGGATGAAAATTGCCTTTGGAAATTCGCCTACTCCGACATAACAGAGAGCCAGATTGAATTCGGCGGCGTATTCGTCGGAAACATGGCCACGCGCTGCAAGAAAGTGCGGGATTGCTTCCGAAAAATGCCCGCTGCGGCTCAACGTGACTCCCGTTTGAAGCTCAGCCTCCGGTTGCGGCGTGGTTTCTTGAGCTGCTTGTTCTAACGATGAAGGATTAGGCGTCTTTGAGCCTTGAGCTGATGCAACGGCACAACCGATGTTTAGTAGCAAGATCGCGAGCGCAGCCCAGCGCCATGTGCGGGAAATCGTTCGTCGATGCATTGGACACTCTTTACTTCCAGCTGCCTTGGCCTTCCACAATTGAAATGTAGCGGTCGACTGGCAACTCCGTGAACCGCTCGGTTTTTCCGCCGGGATTGGGCCACTTCACTTCGAGCCAATCGACTTTTCTTCGCGGACCCAGGCCCAGCACCATGCGCGGATCATGAGAGGAGAGGTAACTTCCTCCCCCGGTTTTCCATTGATGCCGCAGCAAGTCCCCGGCTTGGAAGGCCACTTTTGCGCCAATGGCGTCAATGTTCGATTTGCGCCCAACCAATTTCAAGCCGAGCCAATGGTTCTGACGCCCCGCAAGATTCCGCAGCAAAACGGGCGCATCATCGTTCTGGGCGATGAGCACGTCCACAGAGCCGTCGTTGTCAAAATCGCCGACAGCCATTCCCCGGCCGGCCAGTGCGCGGGAGAAAATGGGGCCGCTTTCGTCGCTTACGTTTTTCCATCCTTTGCCGGTGTTTTGAAACAGCAGCGGCTTTTCACGAAAGCCGACATTTTGCAATCGCTGCTCCACCATCAAGTCCGGATGGCCGTTGCACAGCACCAGGTCCACATTGCCGTCGTTGTCGTAATCCAGGAACTTCACACCCCATCCGCTCATCATTTTTGTCGCTGCGCTGATTCCCGCGGCTGGTGCGGCTTCCGCAAACGTTTCATCCTTATTGTTGTGGTACAGGGAATACTGCTCGTGATCCACGTTCGTGACGAAAAGGTCGAGCCAGCCATCCTGGTCGTAGTCTGCGGCGTCGACGCCCATTCCGGAGCGCGCCAGTCCGAACGGGCTGAGCCCAACTCCCGCGAGCAGGCCGATTTCTTCAAAGCGGCCTTTCCGGTTTGCGAAGAGAAAATTCGGCACAGTATCGTTCCCGACGAACAGATCTATCCAGCCGTCATTGTTAATGTCCACCGCCACCACGCCCCAGGCTTTCGCTAGAGACCTGGAGATGCCCGCCTCTTTGCTCACGTCGGTGAATGTTCCGTTGCCGTTGTTGCGAAACAGCCAGCAGGGCATAGGCGTGTAGATCGTCGGCTTGCAGTACCAGCGCTTGTGTTCCGCGCCGTAGCCGCAATAGATGTTCATCGACTTGTCAAAATCAACGAAGCGGCAGACAAACAAATCAAGCAAGCCATCGTTGTTGTAATCAAACCAGACCGCGCTGGTGGCCCATCCTGGCGCAGCGACTCCGGCTTTAGCAGTGACGTCGGCGAAGGTGCCATCACCGTTGTTGTGATACAGAATGCTGCGCGGGTATTGTGTGAGATAGATGTCAGGGAAGCCGTCGCCGTCGTAATCGCCAACCGCAACACCCATTCCGTAGGCGTTGCCCGGTACGCCCGCTTTCTCGGTTACGTCGGTGAAAGTGCCGTCGCGATTATTTCTGTAGAGCGCGTTGCGCAGCGGATGCGGCGGCGTAAAAAAATCGCACGGACCGCTGTTGACGAGATAAATATCCATCCAGCCGTCGTTGTCGAAATCGAGAAACGCGCAACCGGGGCCGACGGTTTCGGGCATGTACATTTCGGGAGACAACCCCGCCACGTGTCTCCAGTTGATGCCGCTCTTTGCAATTGGAATTTCCTCGAAGGCGGGAAGGGAAGCGGTCTCCTCCGGCGAATCTAGCGAAAGAAGTTTTTCAAAAGACTCCGCACCGGCTCTTCCCGTCGCGGAAGAAAGCGGGCCGCTTTCCATCAGTGCATGCGCCGGGCTCAAGCGCGTTGGAGCGAGTGCGCTTGTGACTCCCGAAAGTCCCAGCAGTTGCAGCCAGCGGCGGCGTGAAATCATTGCGGCGTGGCGGAGGTGGCGGTGGGAGGCGCCTTGGCGGCGGCCTCTCGCTGAAGTTGCATTTCACGTGCGGCGCTTTCCCTGCGGCCAGTACGGTCGTAGGCGATTGCCAGCTGGTAGTGGCCAGCGGGATCTTCGGGGACGATCTTCACGTATCTCTCTAGCGGGGCTACGGCATCGGCGAATTTTTGGGCGGAAGCGAGTGACATCCCCAGCGCGAGGTAGGCTTCGGCAAAGCCTGAGTCGATCTTCGCGGCGGTGGAAAAATGGGTAATGGCAACGTCCCACTGGCCGGCGCGGCGAGCGATTTCGCCCAGCGAAAACTCCGCGGCCGCGTTGCCGGGATCGAGTTTCAGCTCCTGCTCAAATTCTTTCTTGGCCTCCGCGGTGTCGGCCTCCGACTCGCCTTTGGAAAGCGCGATGCGCCCCAGGCGGAAATGAATCCCTGGAACGTTGGCATTCTGGTCGAGTATCTTTTGGTATTCCGCGGCAGCTTCTGCCCATCGGTTTTGCGACTCGAAGGACTCAGCCTGAAGTTCCTGCGCTTGGTAGGAACCGGGCGCTTCTCGCGCAAGTTCCTGCGAAGCGCGCGAGGCCAACTCGCCAAAATAATGCGTGGTGATGTAGAGAACTTCTGGATCGCGCGGAAAGTCGCGCTTTAGGAGAAACAGTGCGTTGACCGCAGTTTGCTCTTGGTTGAGGCTCATAGCGCATTTAGCGGCGGCCATAGCGGCGCGATATTCGAGCTGCTTGTCGGCTGCTTGCTTGGCGGGCGGCCTCGCGAGCGTTGGCTTAAGCGCGGGCAGCGCTTCCTGGCAGCGACCCTTGGCGGCCAGGTCGATGGCATGCTCAACGTTCGCATTAGCCGGAGCCGAGGTGGCGCTCGCTTTTGGCGGCGCTTGTCCGTAGCAGACGGCCGGCACGGCCATGCTTAAGATCAAACCCTTCAGTGAGGTACGCATTCGCATCGGTACATTCTTCGGCCCGGGCAGACTCAAGACAGTATATATGTACGGGCTCGTTATGAGGGCACAGGAATGCATTTGGGAAAAACGAAGAGGCATTCACCGTGGCCCGGGGTGTAAGGGGCCAGAGTTGCCCGGTAAATGCCTCCACCAAGACCGCTTACACAGCCCTGTTTGGGTCAAAACGTTAGAACGTAATGTTTGCGCGCAGCTCGAGCAAACGCGCACCGAAGTTCGGATCGGGCGTGCTCAGGTTGCAGCGAAGGCATAGCAGGCCCGCACGGCCAAAATGATTCGACGTAACGTTCTCGCGGCTGCCGGGGTCCGGTATGTTGAAGTTGGTGTGGTTGAAGACGTTCAAGGCCTCGGCTTGGAAGGTGAACTCTACTCGTTCGCCCAAGGGAACCGCTTTACCGAGGGACAAATCAGCGTTCCAGGTGTGCGGCCCGTAGAGCCAAGGGTTAATCCCGAGAGTCCCTGGCGTGGTGTTCTGGCAGATTGCGGCAACAACGCTGTTGCAATTGGGGGAGCCGTTTCCGGTCAGCAGCGCCGGATTGATGACGGATACGAAGTTCTTACCGGGGAGTGTGTACACGCTGACGGCATTTTGCAGTTGAGAGTTGGTAATGCCGTTCAGCACCAAACCGCCATCCGCGCTGTCGTTGAAGGTGTTATAGCCACCGAAAAGCTGGAAGGGTGCTCCGGTCTGAGAGTCCCAAGGTATGGCTCCAAGTATAGTTGACGTCGAATTGCAACCCGTGCCAAGGCCGCTGGCGAAAGTCCACTTGCAGGGCGTGGTAGTTGCCATAACCCAAGGCCTGTGTATTAACTCTCGGTCCCGGGCCCTGCGCCCAGAGGGTTCACCTGGAACGAAGTTGAGGGGGTAAGGGCCTGGACTTGTGAAGTTCGCATAAGAGTTAGGGATATTCGCGGTGCAGGGGGCAAGAGAGGACCCGACGAGATACAAATATAGGGCGCAACTCCGAACGGTTGCGATAGCGTGGAGGCCACCGCGCCAGCGGCACCCTGACTGACCGGGGTGGTGAATGTCGGATTTGTGTAATCTGCAAAAGTACCTGGCCCACCGGTTTCTTGTTTCCCTGAGCGATAAGAGGAAGGCCATTCCATTCCACGTACCGTTGCCAGGTGTCCCGGTATATCCGGGAGTTAGAAACGCGAGGCTGCTAATGTCGCGCCCCTCAAGGGGCAGGTCCTCAATCTGCTTCATGTCGATGGTAGAGGCGAGGGCGCTGGCAGTAGTCTCTAGGAGCGGTGCGGAACTCTCGGAGACCACGACTTTTTCGACTGCGGCGCCGACCTTCAGGGTGACTCTTAGGTCCGTCACGCGGGATGCTTGCACCGACACGGAATCTAGCAATTCACCCTGAAACCCGGATTTGGTGACAGTCAACTTATACGTTCCTGCCGGAAGACCCAAGAAACTGTAAGTGCCCGCCTGCTGAGATTCACCTTCGCGCAGTTCGTTGGTGGGGGCGTTTTGGAGCTGGAGCTTTGCTCCTTGAACCGTGGCTCCAGTGGGATCAAGCACAAGTACGGTCACGGTGCCTTGTGATGTCATCTGGGCCCGGGAAGGGGAACAACAGGGGAGAGTAACGAGGAAAGAGAGGAATCCAAGCACGCAGCTCCGCCGATTCGTGAAAAAGAAAGGGAGCCTCAGTCATCATTCTCACGATCAGTACTGCAAGCGCTTGCAGTTGTTTCTTGACACTCCGCTTGTTTTGCGTTTCACTCTCTTCCGCCGTCCTAGCCGAGCGAACGGGCTTCCCGAGGGGAACTGGACGCAGGAACGGCGGGCATTGATGCAAGAAGTATCAATCTAAAATGGACCCGCCGCTACATAGCTCAGTGAGGAAGGTGGGCAATTGTGCGATAGCTGTAGGATTGCGCGGAGAGGTCTAATAATGAAGAGAAGCGTACTGTGGGTTACAATCGCGGGGGCGGTTCTGATGACGACGATGGCAGCAAGTGGGGCGACAGCAAAACCTGGTTCGACGAAAAAATCGTCTTTTGGGAAGACGCCCGACGGGGAAGCCGTGGATCTTTACACGCTGACGAACAAGAACGGCGTCGAAGCGGAGATCACTACGTATGGTGGCTCCGTCGTTTCCCTGAAAGTGCCAGATCGCAATGGGAAGCTCGGTGATGTGGTTCTCGGTTTCGATTCGGTTGAGGGGTACGAGACCAACACCAGCTACATTGGCGCGCTGATTGGCCGATACGGAAACAGGATCGGGCACGCACTGTTCAAGCTGGATGGAAAGACGTACACGCTCGCAAAGAATAATGGCGAGAACACACTGCATGGCGGGACCAAGGGCTTCAACAAAGCTGTGTGGGCGGCAAAAGAAGCCCCGGCGAAGGACGGCCAGGCGCTGGAACTAACTTACTTGAGCAAGGATGGCGAAGAGGGATTCCCGGGAAACCTGCATGTGCGCGTGATTTATACGCTCGAGGATTCGAACGCGCTGAAAATTGAGTACTCCGCGACGACTGACAAGGACACCGTACTCAACCTGACGAACCATTCCTACTTCAATCTTGCCGGTCCCGGCTCGGGAGATATTCTCGGGCACATGTTGATGATTAACGCGGCCAAGTTTACGCCGGTGGATTTAGGATTGATTCCCACGGGCGAGCTTCGCGATGTGGCGGGGACGCCGTTTGATTTTCGCAAGGCGACGGAGATTGGGTCGCGCATCAATTCGGACGATGAACAGATCAAGCTGGGCGGCGGCTACGATCACAATTTTGTTTTGAACCGAAAGCCAGGCGAGCCCATTTCGCTTGCAGCCCGCGTGGTCGAGCCCAAGACCAAGCGCGTCTTGGAAGTGTGGACTACAGAGCCCGGGGTACAGTTTTATACAGGGAATTTCCTGGATGGTACGTTGACGGGGAAGGGCGGCATCAGCTACACGAAGCGCTCTGCGTTCTGCCTGGAGACGCAGCACTTTCCGGATTCGCCGAACAAGCCGGAGTTTCCTTCTACAGAGCTGAAGCCCGGCCAGCGGTATCACACGACAACAATTTACAAATTCTCCACGGAAAAATAGGTTTTGCTCGGCACCGGAGCACGGCCGGCGATAATTTTCGTTCGTCGAAAGGAGCATCGTCCATGCGCATGCGAATCCTCGTTGGCTCGTTGTCATTGTCTGTAATGCTTTTAATGGCAATTTCTTCCGCGCGAGCGCAAACGACCGTTGCGGCAACTCCTCCGATGGGTTGGAACAGTTGGAACCACTTTGCGTGCAAAGTGACGGCTGCGGATGTGCGCGGCGCCGCGAACGCGATTGCCAGCAACGGAATGAAAGAGGCAGGCTACATCTACGTGAACGTGGATGATTGCTGGCAGAGCGGGCGCGATGAGCAGGGACGCATCGTGCCAAACAAAAACTTCGGCGACATGAAAGCACTGGCCGATTACGTTCACAGCAAAGGCCTGAAGTTTGGGATTTATTCGTCGCCGGGCCCGGAAACCTGCGCGGGCTTTACCGGAAGCTATCAGCACGAGGAGCAGGACGCGCAGACTTATGCCGAATGGGGCGTAGATTACCTAAAGTACGACTGGTGCAGCGCTTCTCAGGTGTACCCGGTAAGCCAGATTCGCGAAGTTTACGAGAAGATGCACAGAGCACTGCAAAAAACCGGTCGGCCTGTTGTGTTCAGTTTGTGCGAGTACGGCTGGGACCTGGTTTGGCGATGGGGGAAAGATGTGGGCGGCAATTTGTGGCGGACGACCGGGGACATCCAGGACAGGTACGAATCGATGTCGAATATAGGTTTTGGGCAGGCCGGGCTAGAGACTTTCGCCGGGCCCGGGCACTGGAACGATCCTGACATGCTGGAAATCGGCAATGGGGGCATGCGCCACGACGAATACGTTACGCACATGACGCTGTGGTGCTTGCTGGCCGCGCCCCTGCTGGCCGGGAATGACTTGACGCGAGTCACGCCGGAGGACTCGGCGATTCTGTTGAATAAAGAAGCGATTGCGGTGGACCAGGATCCAAAGGGAATGCAGGGACATCGAGTATGGGAGGAGGGTCCTCTGGAAGTTTGGGCGAGGCCGCTGGCGGATAGCAGCGTAGCGGTCGGTTTGTTCAGCCGGGCGGGAAGTTTTCCTGTCAAAGTGAACTTCAAGGACCTCGGGTTCACCGGCAGCGTGCATGTGAGGGACCTGTGGGCGCACAAGGATCTGGGCTCGTTTGAAAACGAATTTACGGCGCAAGTGCCGCGGCACGGAGCGGTGATGGTGCGCGTTTCGAAGTGAGCAGCCGAGCACGGAGGCGGACCAGGGAAGTTCCAGTTACGTCAGCTCTTGGCAGCGATTCCGGTGGAATCGCGGACAACGAGTTCGGGATCAATAACGATTTCCCGGCCGGCTTCACGCTCTTCGCGGCCGTTTCCCATTACGTTATCGAAAATAATGTGACCGATTTGCTCGCGCGGAATATGGACCGTGGTGAGCGAAGGCGAGCAAAATTCCGCGAGTTTGATATTGTCGAAGCCTGTGACGGAAACGTCGCGAGGAATTTGAAGGCCCTCTTCCCGCAGCTCGCGCATCACGCCGACGGCCATAAAATCATTGACGCAGAGGATTGCAGTGGCGCGAAAGCCTGATTCGAGCATTTCGCGCGCCGCTTGGCGGCCGCCGTCGAGACTGTCGGGTCCAGCAAAAATCCTGGGCTCTGCGCCGGGGGAACAGCGGTGCACGGATTCCAGGAAGGTCTTGCGGCGTTCGCTGATTGGGCCGAGCGTGGAATGGTGCCCGACGAACGCCATGCGTTTATGGCCCAAAGCGTTCAGGTAACTGACCGTTTTTTTGATGCCCTTGCGGTAGTCCACACGGATATTGGTAATATTCTTTTGCGGCGTTCCCACATCATAAAAGGCGGCGGGAATGCGGCTGCCGGAAACGGTCTGGATTAAATGCTCTTCCATTTCTGAGACAATGACTGCTAGCCCGGCCACGCGCAGCCCGATCATGAGTTGTACGCTGGCAAGAAGTTGCTCAGAACGATAGTCGGTATTGGCCACCACGACTTCAAGGCTCTGGGCATGAGCGTCCGCTTCGAGCGTACGATAGATGTCCAGGAAAAACGGATTCTCCATGTTTGATACGATGATGCCGAGAATCCTGCTCTTTCCGCGTGCGAGCGACCGAGCGTGGAGATTTGGGTGATAGTTCAGCTCCTCGGCGGCTTTCAGCACGCGGGAGCGCGTGGAGGTTTTGACAATCTCGAGGTTGTTGAGAACGCGGGAGACCGTGGACGTGGAAACGCCGGCTTTTTGA
>Ga0126381_100002954_pt1 | contig 18489 bp, 16 predicted proteins | sample PanSoiMetPlot_28_FD_96465 | JGI IMG/M metagenome (GOLD analysis project Ga0126381, IMG submission 96465) | Tropical forest soil microbial communities from Panama - MetaG Plot_28 | ecosystem: Environmental > Terrestrial > Soil > Tropical forest > Bulk soil | place: Panama | collected 2016-02-17
ACCGACAGCGAGATGCAGGGCTGCGAGATGTAATTGGCCGGATCGGCGATGAGCTTGGAGCGGCACGCGTCGAGTTCGGCCTTGGTCGCGCGCGGACCGATCGTGATGCCGTAGCCGCCGGCCTCGCCGACCGGCTTGACGACCAGCCGGTCGAGCCGGTCGAGCGTGTAGCGCAGCGCCTCGTCTTCGCGGCAGATATGGGTCTCGACATTGTCGAGGATCGCGTCGTCGGCGAGGTAGTAGCGGATGATCCGCGGCATGTAGGCGTAGACCGCCTTGTCGTCGGCGACGCCGGTGCCGATGGCATTGGCGAGCGCGACATTGCCCGCTAAATAGGCACGCATCAGCCCAGGCACCCCCAGCATGCTGTCCGGCCGGAACACCTCGGGGTCGAGAAAATCGTCATTGATCCGGCGGTAGATCACGTCGACCCGGGCAAGCCCGGCGGTCGTGCGCATCCACACGCGGTCATCCTCCACGACGAGGTCGCGCCCCTCGACCAGCGGCACGCCCATCTCGCGCGCGAGGAACACGTGCTCGAAATAGGCCGAGTTGTAGGTGCCCGGCGACAGCAGCACGATCTCCGGGTCGCGGCGGCCATTGGAATCTGCCGGCGCGATCTCGCGCATCGCGCCGACGAGGCGCATGCCGTAATCCTCGACCGAGCGCAGCCCGATCTCGTCCACCAGATCGGGGAACGAGCGCAGCATCATGTGCCGGTTCTCGATGACGTAGCTGACGCCCGACGGGGTGCGGGCGTTGTCTTCGAGCACCCGGAAGGCACCGTGCTCGTCGCGGACGATGTCGGTGCCGCAGATGTTGACGTAGGCCTTGTGCGGAATTTTGACGCCGCACATCTGCGGCCGCCAGTTGGCGTTGCCGAGGATCAGATCGGCGGGGACGACCCCGTCCTTGAGGATTTTCTGATCGTGATAGAGATCGTCGAGCAGCAGATTGATCGCGGTGACGCGCTGCTTGACACCCCGCTCCACCCGGTCCCATTCGACCGCGGGGATGACGCGCGGGATCGGGTCGAACGGCAGGATGCGGTCGATCGCCTGGCTGTCGGTATAGACCGTGAAGGTAATGCCGAGCCGGTACAGCGCCTCCTCGGCGAGCCCGGCGCGGCGCGTGAACTCGGCGATCGGCATGCGGCCGAGCCGATCGCGGATCTCCGCAGTCGCCGCACAGCGCAGCATCTCGCAATAGAACCCGCCCGGGTCATAGGAATCGAGAACGAAATCGCCCATCCGGCGCCGCTATCCCCTGTGCAAGACAACGCCCATGCACAGGCCGCGCCAAGGTCGTTTCGTGCGGGTGGCGCACGCGAGGGTGCGGTCGTCGGCGCCACCGGCACCGGCCGGTCATACCGACGCCCGCACCCCTAGTTTCCGGCGTTGCGCTCGTCTCAGTCGATGCTGTCGGCGCCGTCGCGGCGAAGCTCGACGACTTTATCGGTCGCCTCGGGCGCATGCGGCTCGAGCGCCGAGCGTTCGGTATCGCTCCAGTTCGCCAAATTGACCACGACGCCCGTCGTGTGGCCGGGCTCTTCGGTGCCGGCGGGCTCGATGATGTTGAGGCCGTCCTTGTCGATGAAGAATGTGTGGTCGCCGAAACGCTTGGACAGCTGGGTCGCCGCCGGATGCGTTTCCGGAATGACCTTGGCGTCATACTGGTCCAGCGTCTGAGCGACCATGGCGGCAGCTAGCTTCATCGTACGCTCCCTTAACCATTTTCGATGTCGGTGCGCGGGGCGGTCCCCGGCGCTTCGCGGCCGATCGCGGGCGGCCCACCGGTGGCGAGTTCCCGCGCCGCGACCCGTGCGATGCACGCTTCGGGCCTTCAAAGGCAACAACAGGCTCGCGATATCGATCCGCCCGGGGTGATCAAATCGGGCCGGTCAAAACAGAACCGCGCGATGACCGCGGGTTCAAAACCAGTGGCGCAGTTCGACGTGGTAGCCGTTGGGATCGCAGATCTCGGCGCGGGCGTAGTTGTCGCGGAACACCGGCCCCCAAACCGGCTCGATCCCCTTCTCCTTGAGGTAGGCGAGCGCGTCCTTCATGTCCTCGACTTCGAGCGCCATCATGCGGTAGCCGAGGTGTTCCATCGCCGGCTCCGGCATGACCGACACGCCGTCATACGACATCAGCTCGATCGTCGTGCCGCCGAGACCGAGATAGGCGATGTCGAGACGGGAACCGTCCGGTCGCTCGATGCGGTCGCGCGCCCCGACCGTGAACCCCAGGACCTCGGTGTAAAACGCCACCGTCGGCTCGAGCTTGTCGGTGACGATCTCGATGTGGTCGATGCGCTTGAACATTGGTCACCTCATCAAGTGCGGTCGGGCATCCGCCCGACCTTCGGCGCCAGCCCGCTCCCCGTTTATCAAGCTCGGTCGCGCCTCCGCGCGACCGCCCGGCCGGCCACCAAACGAGAGTATGCTGATTGGGTGGCAACGAAGGGAACGGTGTGACTTTGTCGTTCCCGCGCAAGCGGGAACCCATGGACACCGAGCTTTGCCAACCTGGCACCGTCCGTGTTCATGGGTTCCGCGTTCGCGTCTGGCGCCGCGCCCCGGAATGACAAGGGGAAGCGGGCCGGCGCCGCTGTCCGCGATAGCGGACATTACCAACGGGCTGGCCGGAACGTGTGCGCCGGTTCCTCGTCATAGCCGCGGCCGCGCGGGATGCGCCGCACCATCGCCTCGTATTGCGGCCACACGGCGACGAACTGCTGCAGCAGCTCTTCGGGTAGATCGAGACCCGCGCGCTTCACCAGCGCGCGGATGTCGTCCGCGCTCGCCGGTGGCAATCGGCTCAAATCGTCGGACATGGCGGTCTCCTAGTCGAGTGTTGGACCGAGCGTTGGATGCTGGCGGTGCCAGTCGGTTGCCAGCTGATAGGCGTGGGCGATGCGCAGCACCGTCGCCTCCTCGAACGGCCGCCCGGCGATCTGCAGCGACAGCGGCATCCCCTCGGCGCGGCTGAAGCCGCAAGGGATCGCCAGGGCCGGCACGCCGCTGATGCTGAACGGCATGGTGATGCTCACCGTGACGCCGTGGCGATCGGGCGCGCTCGGGTCGGCCCGGTCGGCAATCGTGCGGGCGCCCGCGGTCAGCAAGGCGTCGAACCGCGCGAAGGCGCGTTTCTGCTCATTCGCGAGCGCCCCGCGCCAACGCAGCGCCGCCAGATAATCCTCGCCGCGGATCAGCGCCCCGGGCAGCACCCGATTGCGCAGGATGCGGCCGAAATCCTGCGGCCGCGCACGCAGGTCGGGCTCGTGGATCGAGTACAGCTCGACGCTCGAAATCGTCGTCTTGCAGTCGGTGTAGTCGCGCAGGCTCGACAGCTTGACCGGCTCGACCACGGCCCCGAGGCCTTGCAGCACGGCGACGGCGGCGGCGATCGCCGGAGCGAGATCGGGATGCGCGCCCTCGCCGTCGTGCCATCCCTCGACGAGACCGAGACGCAAACCGTTGACGCCGCCGTCGAGCGCGGCGCGGTAGTCGGGCACCGGGCAATCCTCGCTGCCGGGATCGGCGGGATCGAACCCGGCGATCGCCTGCAGCATCAGCGCGATGTCCTCGGCGCTGCGCGTCATCGGGCCGATATGGTCCATCGTGAAGGTGTTGGGAAACACCCCGCGCCGGCTCACCCGGCCATAGGTCGGCTTCAGCCCGCAGATGCCGCAAAACGCCGCCGGGCCGCGGATCGAGCCGCCAGTGTCGGTGCCGATCGCCGCCGGCATGAAGCCGGCCGCGACCGCGGCGCCGGGGCCGCTCGACGAGCCGCCCGGCAGCCGGTCGCGGTCCCAGGGATTGCGCGCCGGCGGCCACGGCAGGTCCCAGCTCGGCCCGCCGAGCGCGAATTCCCAGGTGGCGAGCTTGCCAAGCAGCACGCCGCCGCCGGCCTTGAGGCGACGAACGATTTCGGCATCCGCGGCGGGGACGTGATCCTGCCGCAGTTTCGAGTGGCCCGTGGTCGGGATCCCGGCGGTCTCGACGATATCCTTGAGCCCGTAGGGGATGCCTTGCATCGGGCCGCGGCGCTCGCCCGCCAGGAGCAGGCGCTCCGCCTCGCGCGCCTCGGCGAGGGCGATGTCCTCGGTGATGCGGATAAAGCTGTTGAGCCGCGCGTCGTGCGCGGCGACGCGATCGAGCAGCGCGCGGATCACCTCGACCGGCGACAGCTCGCGCTGGTCATAGGCGCGGCGGAGCTCCGCGATGGTCAGAAGCGGGATGTCCATCCGTCGAGCCTCCACGCCTGCCGGCATCCTTTTGATCATACCCCGCCGCGCGGCGGTGTCGATCAGCCGATGGCTACTGCTCCGGGTTTGAATCGAAAGCTTTTGTAAACTTGCCTAGCCGACGCCGATATCGGTGATATTTGGCAAGCGCTTCGGGCCCTCTGCCAGGGGTCGAGGCGGATCGTGGTTCATCGCATCAAACGGCGGTTCGATCGTGACGTTGCCGCGCCACCGCTGCCACTCGACGTAAGCCAGCGCCGGCCCCACGACAACGACAACAAGGATGACCAGGAAAAGCAGCATCTCGGAGTAAGTTACGCGAGCGGGGGCGCTGTGGATCGTGAGTGTCCCGGCGATTTTCATACCACCAGCACATACGGTCGGCACAAAATGGCCGTCGGCACAAAACGGCTTACTCGGCGACGCGATCGCCCCCGGGAGGTCATCGCCGCAACCAAAGGATCGGACGCCTCGTAATCAACCCTGGATCACCCCGGCATCGGAGACGGGACGACGCGGCCGCCGGGAGCCGCGCGCCCGTCCCGCGGACACGCGGGAGGCAGCCATGACGCGACGGCTCTCTTGGGGCGGACTTCTGTCGGTGGTTGGTGTCTTGGTGGTGCTGTGGCAGGGCTCGGCGGCGGGCGCCGCAGAGACGACCATGTTCAATTCCGACCGGGCGCAGACCGCGCTCGCCGCGATCCAGGGTCGGCTCGGACATAAAATCAGCGTGGTCGGCCTGACGATTACGCCCAACGAGCTGCGCGCCGAGATCCCCGATGACGACAAACCCGGCAACGTCGAGCTCTGGAAGGTCTCCTACAAGGGGCTGCTCGGCGCGCTCGGGGTTGGCGTCCCGATCCGGGAAAGCTCGATGCGGGCACAGATCATCAATGGCACACTGAAGGACAACCTGATCGAGATCGATGCCGCCGGCCTTGCGATGGTGCCCAAGCTGGCCACCGCCGCGATCGAGCGGTCCCGGTTGCAGCAGCCTGGGCACGTAACGGAAATGGAGCTGCGTCGGGTTCCCAACATCGTGACCGGCGGGGTGACCGAGCCCAACTGGACGGTGCATGTCGAGGGGATCGAGGAAGAAGCGGACATCGACGCCAAGATCACCGGCGAGATCACCATCGCCGACCTGCGCCGCACGAAGCGCGTGCAAAACCTGAACCTGCTGGCGGGCGGCCCGGATTTTGACGAGCTGGTGCAAAACATCCGTTCAGAAATCAAGAACGAATGGACCTTTCACTATTTCGAGATCGACAAAGGGGAGATCGAATTCGATGTGACGCTGAATTCGGTCAAGAACCCGCGCATGACCCGGTTCACCGCGGATCTGAGCAAAATCGAGACGAGCAACATGAGTATGCCGCGTATGGTGTTTCCGGGAACGCCGACCGACGACCCGTTCAGTCTCGAAGATGTCGACCTGGGCCTGCTGACCAAGCTGGAAGACACGGCCAAGGCAAGGCTGGGGATCGCCAACGGGGTTGTCGAGCGGGCGATCATATCGAAGCCGCACCGCGAACGCGGCGGTGCGGTCGAGTGGGAGATAGACGTCAAGGCGGGCAATGCGCCGCTTTTCTGGAACCCGAACCTGCCAAAACCCGAGGAAGGGTCGGTGACCTTTGATACCAAGGGCAACATCGTGCGGACCAAGTATCCCGAAGGACGGGGCCCGCAGACCACCCTATTCGATGCCGCCGCGCTGACGAAGGCGATCGACAAGATCGCCGAACGGCTCGGGCCCCATGTCCAGGTGACCGAGCTGGTGGTGATCGACGACAAGCGCATCCAGATCACGGCGCAAGACCCGCAAAACGCAAAGAAGTTCGTCGCCTTCGCCTATCAGGACGAAGACGTCTCGCGCGGTTCGGACGTCGAGCAGACCGTGGCGAACGCGATGGGCCAGGAGCCGGATTGGTTGTGGGATTTGGCGCTGCTGCAGCCGGCGGTGCTGCAATCGATCCCGGCGCTCGAAAAGCAGACGATGGCGCGGCTCAACATCACCCATGGCGAGATCGTGCGGATCACCTTTTCCAAGGACAAGCAGTTCCACCCCGCCAATGACAAAGTGCTGATCGAAATCCGCGCCTCGGGCGACGGCAAGGATGCCGAATGGGTGACATTCGACCTGGCGGGCAATATTGCAAAACTCGACACTCCAGCCTCGGGAATCTTCGTCGGAGGCCCGGGAGGAACCAGACGCGTGCCGGTGACCAGCCCGTCAACCTGGACCGATCAGGACGAGGACGACTGCACCCGCTCGCAGGACCCGGACAAGGTCATCCCCGCCTGCACCAAGATGGCGGAGGATCAGTCCGAGACGCCGCACAACCGGGCCGTTTCCTATTACGATCGCGGCAACGCGTACAAGAACCTGAAGGACTACGACCACGCCCTGGCCGATTACAGCGAGGCGCTCAAGCTCGACCCGCGCTACGCCCACGCCTATCTCAACCGAGGCTTTGTCTATGTCGCAAAAAACGACGCCGATCATGCGCTCGCCGATCTGAACCGGTCGATCCAGCTCGATCCCGGCGAGACGATGGGCTACTTCAACCGCGGCCTCGTGTATCGCATGGGCAAGCACAATCCCGCCGCGGCGATCGCCGATTTTACCGAGGTCATCAAGCGCGACCCCGACAGCGGCAACGCCTATTACGAACGCGGCCTCGCCTACGCCGACAAAGGCGATTTCCAGCGCGCGCTCGATGACTACGACAAGGCGATGCAGCGCACCCCCAAGGACGCGGAATTGCTGTTTGCTCGCGGGTACGCCAACCGGTCGCTCAACAGGTTCGAACCGGCGGTCGCCGACTTCGACGCCGCGATCAAGATCGACGCCAACTACGCGGCTGCGTACGACGCGCGCGGCTTTGCCTATCGGCTGCAGGGGGATCTGGATCGTGCGATCGGCGATTACGGCGAAGCGATCCGGATCGATCCGAAATTCGCGTCTGCCTACAATGACCGCGGCTCGGCCTATCGCCTGAAAGGCGATCTGGATCACGCCATCGCCGACCATGGCGAGGCGATCCAACTCGAGCCCAAGGCGGCGCTGGGATATCTCCGCCGCGGCTATGCCGAATATCTCGCCGGTACGCTACCGCAAGCCTTGGCCGATCTCACCGAGGCCAACGCGATCGATCCGTCGGACGCGTATACTGCGTTGCTGCTCGATGTCGTCAGCCAGCGCAGCAACCTGCCGAGCCGATTGAAGGAGCTTTCCGCGAAGACCGACATGCGGGTCTGGCCCGCGCCCGTCATACGGCTGTATCTGGGTCAGCTCACGCCCGACGCGCTGCGTGCCGCTGCCAGCGATCCCGATCCCGTGACGAAGCGGGGCAGGGTCTGCGAGGTGAATTTCTACACCGGCGAATTGGCGCTGATCCGCGGCAAGAAGGACGACGCGATCAAGCTTTTCACTGCGGCTTCGAGCGATTGTCCGTTGAGCTGGAGCGACTGGGAGTCGGCGAATGCGGAGTTGAAGGCGCTCGGCACGCCACCGCCAAACCAGCCCCGGCGCTAAAACAGCGGGTTGATCCCGCCGGCTTTTCACCCGCTGGCGTCGTGTTCTCGGCTGTCACGCTCCGTGGCACGGCGCGCGGCGTGCCGCTTCTGTTGCCGGCGCCGAAACCGCGGCAACCGTCCTTATCAAAAAAGTCTGCCAAAAACTATCGTAATAGTTGCTTAACGGCTTTCAGCTCGACCGGAATGCGAGTAACGTTGCTTTGGGAAGCCGTGGAGAGAGTGGAGGTACCGGTTTGCGTCTGGGATGATTGCGCCCGTTCAAGTCCCTCCCCGGATCTGCGGCGGCGAAGGAGGATATGCACATGGCTGATACGCATGTCGAGCTCGCAGGCAGCCGTCGTCCGCTCGCCAGGAACGCACACCGAATCCGCGACATCGACCCGCACGCCCATATCGAGGCAACTGTCGTTCTCAAGGCGCCGCCATTGCCGTGCGCCAATAATCTGCCCGTGGCGGCGTTCTATCCTGCCGAGCTTGAAAGGCGGTATGCGGCCGCGCCCGACGACGTGCAGAAGGTCGAGGCAGTCCTCCAGTCCTATGGCCTGAAAATCGAGGGGCTCACGCCGAGCGGCCGGAACCTGAAGGTGAGCGGGCCCGCCTCGGCGATCGAAGCGGCCTTCAAAGCCGGGCTCGGCATTTACCGCTCGCCGGAACAGGGTGAGTTTCGGGGCCGGGAAGGCTCGCTTTTCGTCCCCGCGGAACTGGATGGTCTGGTCGAGACGATCCTCGGGCTCGACCGGCGGCGCATGGCCTTCCGTCGCATGGCGCGGGCCGCCAAGGCCAAGCGGGCGGCGCCCGGTGCGCCGCTTGCCCCGGCGGATCTGGAGAACCGCTACAATTTCCCGCCGGGAAATTGCGCCGGCGAATTTGTTGCAATCGCGGAGTTCGGCTCGCCGCTGCAATCCGGCGCGTTTCTACCGCCCGCCTATTTCCCCGATGACGTCACGAAATTCTGTACCGATCAGCGCCGGCCGGTGCCCGCGGTGACGACCGTACCGGTCGGGCTGGCTCCCCTCTCGCCGCAACAGGTGGCGGCGCTGCCGGCGCAGGTCCAGAACGAGGTGATGGACGAGACCGGCGAGGTCATGATGGACGTCGAAATCGTCGCGGCGCTATGCCCCGCCGCGCGGATTTCCGTCTACTACGCGCCTTGGAGTCAGGACGGGTGGGTCAATCTGCTGGAGCAGGTCACAAAGGATCGTCCGGTCGCACTGTCAGTGAGCTACGGTCTGGCCGAAGACAGTCCCGATTGGACCCCCTCGGCTCTTTCGGCGATCGGCAACGCCTTGCAGTTGGCGGCGATGGCCGGGATCACGGTGTGCGTCTCGTCGGGTGACGACGGTTCGGGCTGCAATATGTCCGACGCCAAGGCGCATGTCGAATTCCCCGGATCGAGCCCGTTCGTGCTGTCGGTGGGCGGCACCATGCTGAACCCGTCAACCACGCCACCTTCGGAGGTTGTCTGGTGGCAGTCTCCGGGCCGGCGGACGGGCAATGGGCATAGCGGCGCGACCGGCGGGGGCGTGAGCGTCAAGTTCGACCGTCCGGCGTGGCAGACCGTCAACATAGCCTCGGTCAACCCGGGGGCAATAGACGGGCGGGTCGTGCCCGATGTCGCGGCGCTCGCAGGACCACCGCTCTATGCGCTTGTCATGCAGGGCCAACCCGCCCCGAATGGCGGAACCAGCGCTTCGGCGCCGCTCTGGGCATCGCTCATCGCGCGCATCGACGCGGCGCTCCCCGCTGCGAAGAAGCAGCGCTTCTTGCCGCGTCTTCTGTACCAGAACGCGGCGCAAGGCGGCGGTACGATCGGCGCCGCTGGCTGCTCGGATATCGTGTCCGGCCACAATACTTCCACGCCGCAACCCGGCAAGGGCTACCAGGCCGTTGCCGGATACGATGCGGTGACAGGTTGGGGCGTTCCGAACGGGCGGGCGCTGCTCGCCGCCTTGTAGCGAAGCGCGCCTGGCTCCGAATGAACCGAAGCCGGCGCGCAAAGCCTATCCGATGATGCCGCGCGCGTGCAGCGTTGCGACCAGCGAATCCGCCAGTTCTTCGGGAGCGCGTCCCACCGTCTCGAGACGCAGCTCGGGTTCCTCGGGCGGTTCGTAGGGGGAGTCGAGGCCGGTGAAATTGGGGATCTCGCCGGCCGTCGCCTTGGCGTAGAGGCCCTTCGGGTCGCGCCGGATGCACTCGTCGAGCGGCGTGTCGACAAAAACCTCGATAAACGGGTGCGGCGCGACGATGTCGCGGGCCATTTGACGATCGGCGCGAAACGGCGAGATGAACGCGGTGATCACGATCAGCCCGGCATCCGCCATCAGCTTGGCGACCTCGCCGAGCCGGCGGATGTTTTCCACCCGGTCGGTATCGGTGAAGCCGAGATCGCGATTGAGCCCGTGCCGGACATTGTCGCCGTCGAGCAGCATCGAATGCGCACCCATCGCCAACAGCCGCGCTTCGAGGCCGTTCGCGATCGTCGACTTGCCCGCGCCGGAGAGACCGGTCAGCCAGACGATGGCCGGATGCTGCCCCTTCAACGCGGCGCGGTCCCCGGCGCTGACGGTCAGCGCCTGGTAGTGGACGTTGCTCGCGCGATGCAGCGCGAAGGCGATCATGCCCGCGCCGGCGGTCTCGTTGGTGAAGCGGTCGATCAGGATAAAGCCGCCGGTCTGCCGGTTCTGGCTGTAGGGATCGAAGGCGATCGCCTGGGCGGTCGAGAAATTGCAGAAGCCGATCTCGTTGAGCGCGAGGTGGCGCGCGGCGATGTTGGCGCCGGTATTGACGTCGATCCGGTGCTTCAACGCGGTGACCGTGGCCGGCACCGTCCGGGTGCCGATCTTGAGCCAATAGGAGCGGCCGGGGACGAGGTGCTCGTCTTTCATCCAGATCAGGTGCGCGGCGAACTGGTCGGCGAACTGGGCGCGCGCCCGCGGGCCCGTCAGCAGGTCGCCGCGGGTGACGTCGATCTCCTCGGCGAAGGTCAGGGTGACGGCGTCGCCGGTTTTCGCTTGGTTGATCACGCCGTCGAACGTGACGATTTCCTTGACCGTGGTCTGCACCCCGGAACCGGCGACGACCACCGTATCGCCGGGCGCCACCGAGCCCGCCGCGAGCGTGCCGGCGACCCCGCGGAAATCGCCGTGCGGCCGGCTGATCCACTGCACCGGAAAACGCAGCGCCCCGGCATCGCCGCGCTCCCCGACCTCGAGCGTTTCGAGGTAGTCGATGAGGTTGGGGCCGCGATACCACGGCATCCTCCGGGACCGGCGGGCAACATTATCGCCGTAGCGCGCCGAGAGCGGGATCGCCTCCAGCGTGGCAAAGCCGAGATCGGCGGCGGAGCGGCGATAGTCGTCGGCGATCGCTTCGAAGGTCGCCCGGTCGAAATCGACGAGGTCGAGCTTGTTGACGGCGAGCACGACGTGGCGAATGCCGAGGAGCGAGCAGATCAGCGAATGCCGCCGCGTCTGGGCGACGACCCCCTTGCGGGCGTCGACCAGCAACAGCGCGAGGTCGGCGGTCGAGGCGCCGCTCGCCATGTTGCGGGTGTATTGCTCGTGCCCCGGGGAGTCGGCGACGATGAACGACCGCCGCGCGGTGGCGAAGAAGCGATAGGCGACATCGATGGTGATCCGCTGCTGTCGCTCGTCTTCGAGGCCGTCGAGCAGCAGCGCCAGATCGATCTCGTCGCCGGTCGTGCCAAAACGCTTCGAATCGCGCTCCAGCGAGGCGAGCTGATCGGCCAGCACCGCTCCGGAATCGTAAAGCAGTCGACCGATCAGGGTCGATTTGCCGTCATCGACCGAGCCGCAGGTCAGAAACCGCAGCAGCGCCCTGTCGTCCGATCCAAGAGCAGGCTCGACGCGATCGAGCAGGTCGCCGTCCATCAGAAATAGCCCTCGCGCTTCTTGCGCTCCATCGAGGCGTCCTCGTCGGCGTCGATCAGACGGCCCTGCCGCTCGGACTGCCGCGCGCCGCGCAGCTCGGCGATGATTTCGTCAACGCTGGCCGCGCTGGAATCGATGGCGCCGGTCAGCGGGTAGCATCCCAAGGTGCGAAAGCGGACGCGGTGCAATTGCGGCGTTTCGCCGGGCTCGAGCGGCAGGCGATCGTCATCGACGACGATCAGCGTGCCGCCTCGCCGCACGACCGGGCGCTCCTTGGCGAAGTAGAGCGGCACGACCTCGATGCCCTCGGCGGCGATGTAGCGCCACACGTCGAATTCGGTCCAGTTGGACAGGGGAAACACCCGCATCGACTCGCCGGCCCGCAGCTTGGTGTTGAAGAGGTGCCACAGCTCGGGGCGCTGGTGGCGCGGATCCCAGGCATGCCCCGCGGCCCGGAAGGAAAAGAACCGCTCCTTGGCGCGGCTCTTTTCCTCGTCGCGCCGCGCGCCGCCGATCGCCGCATCAAAAGCGAATTTGTCGAGCGCCAGCTTGAGCGCCTCGGTTTTCATCACCTGCGTGTGCAGCGACGAGCCCGACGCGATCGGGTTGATCCCGCGATCGAGCCCCTCCTGATTGACATGGACGATCAGTTCGACCCCGAGCCGGGCGGCGGTCGCATCGCGAAACGCGATCATCTCGCGGAATTTCCACGTCGTGTCGATGTGGAGCAGCGGAAACGGCGGCTTCGCCGGATAAAACGCCTTCAACGCGAGATGCAGCAGGACGCTCGAATCCTTGCCGATCGAGTACATCAGCACGGGGGCGCGAAACTCCGCCGCGACCTCGCGCAGGATGCCGATCGCCTCGGCTTCGAGCTGCTTGAGGTCGGCCGGGAGGGCGGCGCTCCGGCCGGCCCGGGTGTCGCGCGGCGGCGGCGCCTCACCCCCCGCCTTGCGGCGTGACGCGCGATGCCGGACCGTGGCGATACCGTGCTGCTGAACCTTCGCCGTCAACGACCGCTCTTTTGTGCCGCGTGCTCCGCTTTGGAAAGCGTCAGCTTCTCAGGATGTACGATCGTTTTGTTCACAGCGTTGCGGGCCGCGCCGAGATTTTGGAATTCGCTGTCGGTTCCGTCGCGCTGCAGCACGTAGCTCTGCGACATCGGCTTGCGGCTGATCTGGTCGGCGACGGTGCGCTTGACGATGGTCCAATGGACGCGGCGCGAACCGGCCTCTTCCTCGACATCCTCGAACCCGCGATCGACGACCGAATCGTAAGTGTAAAGCTTGCGCTCGATTTTTTTTGGGCCGGCGCCGCGACCCCGGCCGCGTCCGTCGCGGCCATCGCGACGGCCGCGCGGACCATCCCTGGGACCATCCCTGGGACCGTCACGGCGCCGCTCGTCGTTGCGCGGAGCGCGATCGCCGCGCTCGCCGGAACCGCGGCGATCGCGTTGCGGTCGAGCATCGGGCGCGGCGGCCGCCGCTGCCTCGCCGGCCGGCCGGTCTCCCGGGCGATCCCCCGGGCGATCCCCCGGGCGATCGGCGCGCGGCCGACGGTTGCGGCGACGCGGCGGGCGTCTATCGGGGTCGCCCGGCGCGGCCGGGGCGCGATCGCCTGGCGCGGCCGGGGCGCGGTGGCCGCCTGCCGCTGCGGTCCGCGCTGCCGCGTCGTCTCCGGCGCCGCCGAATTGCGGCGGACGGCGGCGGCGACGGCGCCGGCGCAGGGGCTGGCCATCGGGCCCCAACCGGGGCGCGGCCGGGGCAGCGCCCGGCGCTGCCGCGGTAGCTTCGACGGCGGGGGCTTCGCCCGCAGCGGCGGGCGCGGCGGCCGGTGGGCGTCGCCGGCGGCGCGGCGGCCGGGTGCGCAGCCGCAAGGTATTCTCGCCCGGTGCCCGCACCGGCGCGGCTTCCACCGGAACGCCGCCCGCAGTTTCGGCCGGCGCGGATGCACTCTCGCCCGGCGCAGCGGCGTCGCCCGCTGGTGCGGGCCGCACCGGATGGCGGCGACGCCGTCGGCGGCGGTGCCGTGGCGGCCCACCCGGCGCGGTCTCGGGCGTTGTTTCCGCAGCCCCGCCTTGCAGCAGCGGTGCGCCGCTCGTTTCCAATCCGCCTGAAGACGCCGGTGGCGCGGGATCGTTGGTTTCGTTTTCGCTCAGGATCCGGCTCTCAAAATCAGCTGGGCCCAGGACAGCTGTGCAGCGACTCTACCGCTAGCATTAAAGCAAGGGAAGCGGCGCCGCCGCTACGGCCCGGCCGAGGAATGCGAGCGGGGCTGGCGACGCTGGCGCCGCCGCTGGCGCAACGATTTCTGCTGCAGCCCAGCGAGCCCGTTTCGATCGAAATCGGCCTGCCACGCGGCCAGTTCCTCTTCGGAAAGCAGGTAGCGGGCGCGGACCTCGGCAGGGGACAGGGTGCCGTTGCGGACGGCGCGGATCACCGCGACCTTCTGCCAGGCGGTCCACCGCATCGTTCCCGCTGGCGGCAATTGCATGACCAGCCCCGAAAATCGCCCGAGACCCGCAGTACAGGACGGCTGCCGGGCCAGGGTCGTTCGCCGCGTCAGTCGCTGCCGCGCGGGAACCGTCTTACGGGGACCTTCGCGGGCCGCGCTGCATCAGGGACGAACAAATTCCCTTTGCTATTGTTCCGCACTTTCGTCGCGCCGTTTTTCTTGTGGAGCGCGCGCTCATCGACGTCGCGAAAGGGCGCGGCGAGCGCCGAGAAGAGCCGGAAGCGTCGCTTGCGCGGTCGCTCGGAGACCGGGTCACGAGCCCCGATAAGGCCGGATTTGCGCGGATCGTCGATGACTGAAACCATAGGACTGCTTTAAACCTCTGCACTACTGGACAGGGAGACAATAACGCCGCGGTCTCGGGTTCCAAGTTTTTGAAGGGTTAATTTTGATAAATTGTCGTTATTATCTCGTAAATTTTACGCTTAGTGGCCGAAGACTAAAATCAACCCAACTTTTTGGTTAATGCACAACCTTAACTTGGTTAATGCGTGCCTTTGATAAAGGAGCGAAGCGAGCGTCCGGAAATGGCGACGTTGCACTTCATCTGTGGCAAAGCCGCTTCCGGCAAGACGACGCTGGCGCGCGAGCTGGCGGCGCGTCACGCCGCGGTCGTCTTCTGTGAGGACGAGTGGCTGACGCTGCTCGAGGCGCGGATCGATAGCCTAGCTGACTTCGGGCGACATGCGAGACGGCTTAGGACCGCCATAGCCCCGCTCACCGTCCGGCTGCTGCAGCTGGGGGTGCCGGTCGTCTTCGATTTCGCGGGAAACACGCCGAAGGACCGCGCTTGGGTTCGAACGATCTTCGAGAGCGCCAATGCCGATCATGTGCTGCACTACATCGAGGCTTCGGATGCGGCCTGCAAAGCACGACTGCGCCTGCGCAACGAAACGAAGCCCGAGGGTCTCTATTACGGCTTTGTCAGCGAAGATCGGTACGACGACGTGACGCGATACTTCGTCCCGCCATCCGAGGAAGAGCAATTCCACGTGATCTGCCACAAGGCCGAGGCCCCTTCGTCAAAGCGATAAATGCGCCGGTCCATCAAGCCGAAACTCGCGCCACAGCGTCCGGTCGCGGTTCAATGAAAATAGCGTCCGGAATCGATGACCATCGTCTGACCGGTCATCGTTTCGGTGCGGCACATCGCGACAACCATGTCGGCGCAGTCGTCCTTGTCCGCGGGTTTCTTCAACAGCGAGGTCGCGGCCGAGTTCTGGATTTGCTCGGCGCGCAGATTGGCGGTCGCCCGGGTGCCTTCGAGCAATCCCGGCGCGACGCAGTTGACCAGCACCTCAGGCGCCAACGCCACCGCCATGCATTTGGTCAAATGGATGAGCCCGGCCTTGGAGACGGCGTAGGCAATCGACGAACCCGTCGGCCCCACCCCGGCCACCGAAGCGATATTGACGATGCGGCCCCCGCCCTGCCCCTTCATCACCGGCGCCGCCGCCTTGATGAGGCGCAGCGGCCCGGTCAGGTTGACCGCGATGATCTTGTCCCACACCGCCATCGTCAAACCGTCGAGGTCGGAAAAGGGGATCGCCTTGTTGTAAGCGGCGTCGTTGACGAGGATGTCGACCCGGCCAAAGCGCTTGGCGACGCTGTCGACGACCTCGGCGACGGCGGCATCGTCGGTGATGTCGCACTGGAAGGCGGCGGCGTTGCACTGGTAGCGCGAGGCCAGCTCGCGCGCGACACCCTCCGCCTCGTCCCGGCTTTGCGCATACATCACCGCGACATGCGCCCCCTCTTTGGCCAGGGCATGGCAGATGCGCTGCCCGAGCCCGCCATTACCGCCCGTCACCAGCGCGACCGCCCCTCGCAGTTCCATGAACCTTCTCCCGCTAAGCGCCATTCCGTTAGGCGCCCATTCCGTTAGGCAAACGACTCGATCATCGCCGCATAGACCAGCGTGCGCAGGTCGCGCCGCAGCGTCAGGCGCACCGGGCTGCCCATCACCTGGGTCATGAAGACGACCGTCAGCTCTTCCTTGGGGTCGATCCAGAACGCCGTCGCCGCCGCGCCACCCCAGAAATATTCGCCGAGCGAACCCGGCAGGCGGGTCTTCGCCACGTCGATATTGACTCCGCAACCGAGCGAAAAGCCGACCCCGGCATACCCCGACTCGCTGAACATGCCGGGGAAGGCCATGTCGGCAACCTCGCGGTTGTCGGGCAGGAAGTTGAGGCTGAAGAGCGCCACGGTCTTCGGGCTGAGGATCTGCACGCCGTCGAGGATGCCGCCATTCAGCATCATGCGGCAGAAGCGCAGGTAGTCGTGCGCCGTCGACACCAGTCCGCCGCCGCCCGATTCCAGCTTTGGCGGCTGGGCGTAGACGCTGCTTTCGCGGGCATCGTCTTGCAGCTTCAGCCCGTGACCGCCGGGCTCGGGCTGATAGCACGAGGTGAACCGGTCGGTCTTGTCCGGCGGCACGTAAAACGCCGTGTCGTGCATGCCGAGCGGCTCGAACAGCCGGGTGCGCAGGAACTCGCCAAAGCTCATGCCCGAGAGCTTTTCGACCAGGTAGCCGAGCACATCGATCGCCACCGAGTAGTTCCAGGCGGTGCCCGGCGAGAAATCGAGCGGGATCGTCGCGAGCTGGTCGATCATCCCCCAGAGGCCGCCCTCGGTCTGACGATCGACCACTTTGGCCCGGCGGTAGGCGGCATCGACCGCGGTGCGCATGGTGAAGCCGTAAGTCAGGCCGGAAGTATGCGTCGCGAGGTCGACGACCTTCATCGGCCGCAGCGGCGGCGTCGTCATAAAGCTCAGCGGCGCGTCGGCGAGCAGGGTCGGCGTGCCGCTGGCATAGACACCGAGATCCTGCCACGCCGGGATATGCGTATCGACGGTATCGTCGAGGCCGATGAGGCCCTCCTCGACCAGCATCATCAGCGCGACCGCGGTGATCGGCTTCGACATCGAGTAGATGCGGAAGATCGCATCCTCGCGCATCGCCTTGCCGCGCTCGATGTCGATCCGGCCGGCGAGGCTCGTATGGGCGAGCTGCCCCTTGCGGTAGACATAGGTCAGTATGCCGGGGAGGTAGCCGCCATCGACGTAGCGGCGCGTCATGACCTCGTCGAGCCGCTTCAGCCGCGCCGACGACAGGCCCACGGTTTCAGGCTTCATCGTTGTCTCCTGCCGAGATCGCTATCAAGGTTCAAAGCTGGGGCAGATTACCCCTCTCCGCCTCTCCGGGGGAGAGGATGCCGGAGGCGGAGCCGAGAACGCAGCCGCGGGCGGAAGTCTCCTTAGAGGACGTTCGCCATCGGCAGCGATTCCGATGTCGCGGATGATCGTTCGAGCAACCAGGTTTGCGCCGCGCGGCGCGGGTCGCACAGATAATCCTGACGGTCGGCAGGGGATGCGAAGCTCAGGATGTGGATCTCGACGGTGCCATCCGGATTGCGCAGACGACGCTCCAAACACCCCCGGAACTCGGGCAGCAGCGGCAACACGGCGTCTTCGTAGGCGCGAAAATCGTCGATGCCCTCCGCCGGTATGCGGATGACGACCGCATAGGTGACCCGGTCGGTTCGAGACGCGGTCGCGGCGGCAGGCTCCGCCATCAAATCACCCCTTCCTCGGCGAGCCGCTCGACCTCGCTCGGGCTGCGGCCGAGCAGTTCGGTCAGCACGTACATATTGTCTTCGCCGTAGCACGGCGCCCCGCGATTGATCGGGCCGCCGATATAGGCCGGGGTCTTCGACAGCTTCATCGGGACCTCGTAGACCGGCCAGGTGCCGATCTTGGTGCCGGTGACCTCGGTCAGCCATTTGAGGTGGCGCAGCTGCGGGTCGGTGTCGACGCGGTCTTCGGCGTTCTGGCACACCCCCGCCGGCACGCCGGCCTTCTGCAGTTTCATCATGCAGTCGTAGCGGTCCTGGGTGCGCGTCCAGCCTTCGACCGCGGCGTCGAGTGAATCCTGGTGCTGAAGCCGATGCTCCAGGGTCGAGAAGCGAGCGTCGTCGAGCCAGTCCCCCCGCTCGGCGACGTGCGCCAGCGCCCGCCACTCGGCGTCGCTAAAGCAGGCGATCGCGATCCAGTGGTCCTTGCCGGCGCAGCGATAGGCGCCGTGCGGCGCCGCCGGCTTATAGGGCGAGCGGTTGCCGTAGCGGCGGAACGCGCGCTCGTTGGCCGCCCAGTCGAGGATCGTGGCGCCAGTCAGAAAAATGCCCGACTCGCATTGCGAGGCGTCGATCCACTGGCCTTCTCCAGTGCGCTCGCGGTGATAGATCGCGCCGAGCAGCGCCAGCGCGTAGCCATAGGCGCCCATCCAGTCGAGGTA
>Ga0126381_100002956_pt1 | contig 18485 bp, 13 predicted proteins | sample PanSoiMetPlot_28_FD_96465 | JGI IMG/M metagenome (GOLD analysis project Ga0126381, IMG submission 96465) | Tropical forest soil microbial communities from Panama - MetaG Plot_28 | ecosystem: Environmental > Terrestrial > Soil > Tropical forest > Bulk soil | place: Panama | collected 2016-02-17
CCATTATATGTTACTTGGATCTGGCTGCCGTTGAATGTTAGCCCCACATTGTGGAAGTTAGTCGTATCAAACCCGGCTGCCGCCTGGCCAAGTTGCACTATTCCTTGGTTGATGTCCCAGGCCGCAGTGCGATACAGAATCAGCGATCGCTGTACTGGATATAGCCACACTGCATAGCCCGCCCCAGTCGACGGGTTCATACGGCCACGAATACCGCCGGGCCAGTTATTGGTGCTTCCCAGCTTAACTGGAACATTCAGGGTATAATTACTCCAAGCGGAATTGCCCCCGTACATCTGACTGTTTCCCAGCCCTGCGTATTGCAGGGTCTGATTCGCGACGGACCAGCCGGATCCTCCTCCCAAGGGCGACACGACCCATCCGTTCGTGGTTCCGTCACTGAAGGTCGATGACATCAGCAGGTTGGCTACATTCAGTGTCACTAAAACGGTTTGCGGTGGTAGTTTGGAACCTGTCGCACTGACCGTAATAGTCCCGGTGTATGTGCCCGACGAGAGCCCAGTGGAATTGATCGAGACGCTTAGAGGAGCGGGCGTTGTGCCAGACGTAGGTGAGACTACAAGCCAAGGCGAATTCGAACTCGCCGTCCAGCTCAGGCTTCCATTGCCTTCATTGTAGATATTAACCGTCTGGGCAACAGGATTGGGTTGACCCGCTAGCGCGGTGAAGGTCAAGTTGAATGGATACGCCAGGAGTGCAGGAGCGGCACCAGACATGGATGAAGCGGGTATATAGGTAACGTCCACCCAATAATTTGTCGATTTGTAAGTCGAGGTTGGAAATGTACTCGCGGGACCATAACTGTAAATACCGTTTGCGCCGTCAATGCCGTCGGCAGGGAAATGAAGAGGAGGAGCGTCGGCACCGCTAGTGGCGAAATAACCGGCAGTGTCGGAGTAGTGGCCAGTCGGCGTGAAATAAGACGCAACGTAAGTGGTATTAGCAGTTATTGCAACCGGGTTGCTGAAGGTGACCTGCTGCCACCCAGAGCTACCCTCGTTTGTGAACGTTGTGCTCGCCAAGAGCGTCCCTGCATTGGACCACAAGTGACCGATGTGAGTTCCTGTATTGTTAGACGATTTGTAGAATCGTATGCCGGTAACGTATCCATCGTAGTCGGCCCGGAAACGCACGCCGTATTCACCAGCTGTTGCATCGCCGCTGTCTACCTGAGATGGCGTTGTAGATGAACTCCAATCACTACACGGGCAATCCGGTGGATTTACCGTTATGACTGAAATTCCCGTGGATGGGATCTCCAGGTTTCCACTATCGTCGGTGGCACGGGTTTCGAGAGTGAAGGAGCCGAGAGTTGTCGGGGTCCAGGAATAAGCCCAACTCCCACGACCGCTTGCTGGATGCCATGTGTTTCCGCCGTCAAGTGATATCTCCACGCCACCGACTACACCACCGCCTGAATCCGTCGCTGTGCCACTGATCGTAATCGTGCTTCCGCTTGCCAGAACCGACCCAGCCGTGGGCCAAATAATTGTCGATGATGGTGAAGTAGTATCGCTTGAAGCAGTCGCGGGCGTGAGACCTGACTGCAAGGTTGCCGGTTGGACACCCATGTCGGCAAACAGGTTCACGGTTGCCTGTTGCATATCCGGATCCGGACTGGGATTGGCGAATGGAAACGGATTGTCGTGGTTGTTATCCAAGCCCCATGACCATTGCACCGTACCTGCCCCAAAAACTAACCCTAGCGGCTGTTGGTTAGCTTGGCCAATATTGTTGTAATAACGATGCAGCGTCATGTGATGAGTTGCAGTCCCTGCACCATAAGTGCCGCCCTGATCAAGAAGCAGATCTGTTTGCAAAGTGTACGTTGCAGTAGACAGATCGAAGTTGCCCGCTGGGCGTGAACCATTGTCAAGATCTTCATCCCACTCGTACCCCAATGTTCCTTCTGGAAGAGTTGCGGTCGTTCCGACAGCGAGACTAGCCTCCGTAGTGTTCCGCCAGAACCTCATTTGTCCATCCGCCTCTGGCACTTGAATCGATAGGCTGCCCGGATTGTCTGTGCCTGGGCCATTTACGGTGAAGATAGTGCCTGTAAGCCCGTTTTCGGGACGGCCGCCATCGGCGGGAGGACTCTTTGTAGTGTCCCGCCAGGTACCGGTCCAGGTTGGGGGATCGAGCGGATCGACAGCAGCTACTGCAGGAGGAGTTGAATTTGGCCCGATTGTTTCTTTATAGCAAACCAGGGTTCGGTAAGGTGTATTGCTTCCATCAATACTATTTTCACATCGCGTCTTCCAGAACACTTCATTGCCACTAAAAAATGCCAAGTTCACGCCAGCGTTGCGGGCTGCTTCGACGTTGGCCCGGTGTGGACCGGTCCAATACTCATCGTGGCCGACACTAAGATATAGTTTATGGTTGAGAATAAGGTTACCGTTCCTGGCGGCGTCGACACCGGTAAAGTAAGAAACATCATACCCATTTCTTTCGAGCCATCGAACCATCGGATATTCAGCCCCAAACACCCAGGTAGCGGATTCCTGTGAAAACCCACGCGTGACGAATGGCCGATTGTAGCTAACCTTGTACGCGCGCTGAGTCAGATCGAAGACATCACTCGGGCCGTATAGACTCGCTCCGTCATACCCGTTGTATGCTTCCCAAGTCTCGTCCGCAGTTTGGAATAAAATCGCAGACGAACCGGCATCATTTCTCACTACAAAGACAATGTGGCTGTCCCCTCCAGTGTCGCTTCGAACCAGGTGTGCGAAGTAGATGCCAGATGTCGCATTCGCAGGAACCTGCCAAGATGCGGAAATTGCCCAGTTCCCACAGTCGACCAATCCCGTGCTCGCATCTGTCAAACAAGCCGGCTGAGATTGGGGTAATTGCGCGAAGGGATTTATGATAGTAATGAGACGCGCTCCCATGCCCCCGTAATATCCTATCCGATATATCTCAATCGTGTATGCGGTAGCATCTGTATCAACTTTGAAGTTGATTACTTGTCCGGGATTAAAGCTGATATCGGTCGCAAAGCCCTGGATGGAGAGGTCTCCGGCACCGTTAACATCCCATTGACTTGACGGATTTCCGGGAAGGCAGTTTTCTGCTTCGATGGCGTTCGCTGGGGCACTACAACTGCCGAAGGCGGTCGTGGTTAATAAAAGATAGAGCGACATTCCTGACAGCCAGCAGATTAAGCGACTTGCTTTCATTTTAGCTTCCCCACGGACTGGGTGACCTGTATCGACTCAGAGAAACAGTGAAGCTTGACGGTGAGACACTAATCGGCCGCAGCGACGGTTGGAGTCGTGAGCAGGTGATCGATGGATGGGTATTCTTCTCTCAAGCTCACCAGTCGACCGTTCTCTTCAATCGATCTTTGGGCAGCCTCGAGCATGCGGACCACTCGTAGACCCGCACGGCCGTCGCTCATTGGTGCACGTTTGTCGTTGATGGAGGCTACGAACTCCTTCGCCATGAGGCGTAATGCTTCGCCACCTTCGAGCTGGGGAGCCAGCATATCCCCGTTGCGATACCCGGTTAGCATCTTTTCACGGCATTCAGGATCATGCGTTTGAACTACGCCTTTGTCGTAGACCTTGATCTTCTCGCTGGCCTCCATGTCGTCGTAAACAACCATCTTCTTGCTGCCACCGACCAGCGTGCGGCGTACTTTGACGGGGGCAAGCCAATTTAGATGAAAATGTGCGATCAGATTTCCCTCAAATTGGGCCGTAACATACGCGATGTTTTCATAAGGAGTGTTCAGGTGCTTCACTCCAGTTGCCGAGATTGCGATCGGCTCTCGCTCCAAGAGGTAATCCATGATCGAGAGATCGTGCGGACCAAGATCCCAGAGCACATTGATGTCGCTCTGTACAAGGCCAAGACTAATGCGGACCGAATCGAAATAGAGGAGCTCACCAATTTCGCCCGAATCAACCAAGGCCTTCATCCGGCGAACCGCTCCGGTGTAAAGGAAGGTGTGATCGACCATCAGGTTCTTGCCGACTGAGTCGGCGAGTTCGATTAAATCCATTACTTGCGCCGAGCTTTGCGCCAGCGGTTTCTCGACGAGTACGTGTTTTCTTGCCTGTAGCGCCTTCTTAGCAAAGGGATAGTGAGAAGATACCGGGGTGGCAAGCACGACGGCGTCAACACGTGGATCCGCCAATACTTCTGCATAGCTTTCGGTAACTTCTATGGAAGGATGGCGGCGCTTTGCGCGCTTAAGCGCGCGCGCGTCGAAGTCGCACATCATGATCACGTCCGCCTCGTCCAACTCACAAAAATTACGCAATAGGTTCTGCCCCCAGTACCCATACCCCACCAGGGCAATTCTGACATTAGACATAAGTCCGTCTTCCATTTTCTGATGTTGGTTCGTGATCCTAGGACGAGTTGAAATCAGGGTTCAGTGAGAGCCTGATAGTAATAGTCGGTCTTTTTTGTATTCGTACAACCATTCAGCAAAGCACCGAGCAGCTTGGAAGGCTCAATAGCTTCAAGGCCGCGCTTCAGTTGTTCTCTTTCGGTCGTGCCTCGGCGCGCGACCAAAAGGATGCCATCCGCTAAGCGCATCAAGATACTTGTGTCCCCGAGGGGCAATACGGGAGGAGAATCGATAACGATCCAGTCGAACCAGGGAGTCAGTTGATCCATGAATGTAGAAAACCGCTCGGATTGCACCAGTTCCAGAGGATTTCTTGGAACACTACCTGCGGGCAGGAGCCAAAGACCTGGGCCATCGAGATGATAGATGCTCGTCGCAGGGCCACCTTCCCCCTGCAGCCATTCACTAATCCCGCGGATCTTGCCTAACCCGAAAAGCTGCGCCAGTGTCGGTCGCCTCAGATCTCCCTCAAGCAGCAGAATTTTTTGTTGTGTTCTTCGAGCCAGCGTGCAGGCAAGATTGACCGCGGCCATGCTCTTGCCTTCCTGAGGGATTGTGCTCGTGACCAGCACTTTCTTCAGTGGACGATTCTGTTGCCTCTGCCGCAAGCGCACAGCGAGAAAGCGGAATTTCTCCGCAGCCAGGCTGTCCTGATCCGCAAGGGATACCAGCCTGCTCTGGGGCGGAACCAAAACGCGCAGCGACTGAAACTGAGTAAACTGGTCAACGCTGCCGACATCTCTCGGTGAAAAATCTGTGGCTGCGGAAGCCTTACTGGCGGCAGGAATTGACGGTGTTGTTTGCGTGGGCGCCGGAGTTCCGCACTCTGCAACGACTTCAGGGAGCACAGGAACCTCATTCCGCACCACGCTCTCGTGCTTGGCGGTTTCTTTTCGTTCCGCGACCTCCAGCAGCTCAGTTGCTGCCGATATTGTCAACAGGTCGATTCCAGTCCGTTCGGACTCTGCTCTTTGTAAAGCGTCAAAAATGTGGCTCATGGAAGTCGTACTCCGGCTGCTTCACGCCACTCGTGGCCCCGTGCTGTTGACTTCTGCAGCGAAGCATACAGTTCTAGCAGAGTCCGCGCGGCGCGTTGCACGTCAGATCCGTCGAGTTCACGGTACTTGTCCACCTCAGGCGAGCTAACTACATCGAGGCGGAGATCCTCAACGACATCTTCGATGATCGCGGGGGTCACACTCCGCATTTGTTTGGCATACGCGGCCACGAGTGCGTTCTCACAGATCGTATTGATCACACGCGGAGTACCTCGCGAATGGCGATACACGGCCACCATCGCTTCGGCGGGAAACAGGACCGCGACGGAGGAGTTGGCGCCCGCCACAAGCAGCCGCCGGACAATATATTCTTTGGTCTCGTTTGCAGTTAATGGCTCAAGGTGTGATCGAAGAGCAATTCTCTGCTTGAGCTGCCGAAGTCCAATCGAGTCCAACTTCTCGTCCAGTTCTGGCTGTCCGACCAGAACGATCTGTAACAATTTTTCCGTCGTTGTTTCCAAATTCGTTAAGAGGCGAACCTCTTCGAGAGTGTCGGTAGAAAGATGATGGGCCTCGTCCACGATAAGCGCAGTAGTTAGTTTCCTTAGCCCCCGCGAGACGACATATCTGCATAGTTCCAGTAAAATCTCGCTCTTATTCTTTCCAGCAGCAGAGAGCCCAAAATCGCTGGCCACGTATCCGAGGAACTCCATTGGAGAAAGTCGACTGTTGAACACATATGCGTGGGTAACGTCTTTGCTCTGTTTGAATAATTGGAGCAGGCAGCGTAGCAGCAGGGTTTTACCTGTACCCACTTCTCCCGTGAGCACACCGAATCCTTTGTGTCGCCGGATGCCGTAATACAGAGCTGCAAGAGCCTCGTTGTGCCGCTTGGTGGGGAAAAGGAACGACGGGTCGGGAGTTATGTCGAATGGACTGCGCTTCAGGTTGTAGAAAGATTCGTACATTCGGTCAACTTAACCATGCAAGTAGCTGAATGCCGACCCTGCCAATATGGTGAACAGCACGACAGCGGCACTGAGCCACCCCAGCCACATCTTTTTCCTAGCAACTTTCTCATCTGACTTATTAATAATTACCGGAATCTCCGAAATTACCGGTACCGGGATCAAACCTTTAATCTCCGTCTCGCTGTACAACCGGTCATCCATCATTTCAAATGCAGCGACAAGGGCGGTCCCAAGCCCCAACCCGACCGCGAGTCCAAAGCCACAAAACTTTAGGCGATTCGGGAAATCCGGTTTGATGGGCAAACTTGGGGGGTCGAGCACACGAAAACGTTCGCCCTGCTGCATCAATTCCATGCTAGTCGCCATAGCCGAGTCATTTTTCTTCTTGAGGAGATCGTCATAGATGACTTTTGACTGATCATAGCCTCGCGTTAAATCGGCCAGTTGCTGTTCACGAACCGGCTCTTCGTTGAGCCTCGCCTGATAATCGGAAAGCTTCGTCTTTAACTCCGCAATGGCATGGTTGCGATTGGAGATCTCCATTTCATTGGCCTGCAGCTGACTCTTAATGTGCGCCATCGGAGATGGCGTTCCGCTCGCCCCGATTAGGTCGGTCCCTGGAGATTGCGCGCTATCGGACTGAGCGGCCGCACTCTTCGTTTTCAGGTCCGCCATAATCTCCTCTCGCATCTTTTCCGCTCTCGCAATCTGTGCTTTAAGTTTACGCACGTCGGGATGGCGATCCGTGTATCGGGAACTAAGATCCGCCAGCTGCGACTTGAGCTTGTCGAGCTCGTCATCAATCGCCGGCAAACCGAGCGAGGCGCTGCCTGCTGCTTTCGGACTGGCCAGCAATGTGCGGTACTGATCAAGAAGAGTTTGCAGATACACGTGCTGCTGATTCGCGCCGGTCAATGCCTCATCTTCTGCCTGCAATTGGCTTTGGAGCCCGCTCAATATCTGCAGGTTCGCATTTAGTTGGCCAGGCAAGTCACCCATATGCTGGCTCTTAAATACTCGAACCTTTTCTTCCTGATCGGCGAGGTTTTTTCGCGCATCTTCCAGTTGATCCGCTAAAAACTTCGTGGTGCCTTCGGACTCCCGCTGCCTTACTTCAAGATTCTCGCTGATGAAAAGATTGGTCAGTTCGCTGGTGACCTTCTGGGCCGTAACTGGATCTGCTGCAGAGTAATACACGTTAAATGCCGTGACGCGATTGCTCGCATCGCGGACCAGCTCGATGTCAATATCCTTCCGCATCCGCTCGACCTTTGTATCCTGATCCAGATGATCATGTGGGCGTGAATACAAATTGAACTCATCGATGATATGTACTAAACGCGTACGGCTAAGAATCTGCTGGGTAATGCTCTGCAGACGCTCCTGGAGGTCATCGGAAACATTGGGAGTCACGTAGTCCTTCGGCATCGTCTGCTGTTCGACGAGAATCAGGGTGCCGGACTTATATCGCGCAGGAAGGAACCAGCTGGCAGCCCAGACCAATGACCAACCCACAAACAACGGGATTAGGAAATAGAAATGCCTGCGCCGAGCTATGTCCAGAAGTCGGCCCACGTTGAGTCCAGCTGACGCCTGGTGTTCGAGTTCTTGTGCCATTTGGTTTTTGGTATTTATCTGCCGAGAGGCCTTGCGAATTGATAAGACACCGATACCGTTCCCATGTTGGTGACGGGCGCTCCTGAGATGGCGGCGATGTTGCTGTATGTTTGATGTAGTCTCGAATACCTAAGACTCAGAGCAAAATGCTCACCCAGTTTACGCTGGAGCGAAGCTGTGCCCGCAATCGTATGCCCATTGGTGCCAACACCGCCGGCCTGGTTCGCCACACTATGGTCTAGCAGATATACGTCAGAGTAGCTGGCCTGAACAGCTGCACTTATCGATGACGTTAGTCGGCACCGAACCGAAAGCCCAGCCGCCTCCTCATGGACGGCTCCGATCAATCCGCCGCCGGGCGCAACCATACGTGAGTAAGTGGCAGAAACGTTCGTTCGCCGAGTCTGCCATGACATGCTGGCTCCAGCCGCAGGCGAAATTGTGTGTGTTGGCGGAGACAGTGACTCTTGGGTATTCGAATATTGCGGACCGCCTAGGAAGGATATAGAAAATGTGGGTTTTATGTACAGCGTGTAGAACAACATAAACGAGTGAGCCTGTGTCTCAGCGCGAAAACCGGTCGGGTACGCGAGCAGATCCTGATACTGATAAGTTACGCCGATATAATGTCGACCCGACAAGCGATGCGTGTAGAAAATGGATCCGCCTCTGCTGGCGGAGTCATAAAGTCCAGGCACTTGCGCCGGGTTCGTATAATGCAGATTGCTGAACGTGCCATTCGTGCCGATCATTGCGTTCGGTCCGAACTGATAAGTAAGTTGGGCGGTCCCAGTATTGCTGAGCTGGTCGGCGACGGGCGCCAACACAGTCACCGGCGAGACCTGGCCGGCGCCGAAAGCAGCGTTTCCAAAGGAATCTGGTTGATTCAAGAGGCTCGATGACTTTCGCAAGGTGTCAACCACACTCACGGTAATGTGCGGGCTCAGGCGATAAGAAATATTCGAAATGAAGTTTAAGTCAGCCTCATTCCGATCGCTGGTGTGCTGATAAAAGGTAAAACCAGAGCTGAAATTAAGAACGGAATGGAGTCGAGGTGCGGCTTGATCCAGAGAGATATACGGCCAAATTGAGTAACTTCCGTCGCTCACAGGATGCGGTGTGACTCCTCCCAAAACGTTGTCACTGTACGTGGAGCTCAATGTCACTCCGGTCCACAGATAATTGGAACGTTCCTCCGAACCGGTGACTGTTGGATAAGGTTCAGCGCTCACTGGTGGCGGAACCGACATCTGAAAATTGTCAGTGGTTGGTGCTGTCGTCGCGCTCGAGCTAGTACCCTCTTGCGACCAAAGCGGTGCAACCATCAGGAAAACCAAAATCAAAAGTCCAGTACTGCGAAGCATTCACGGAACCACAATTGTATCGTCCGGTTGGAGTCTCACGTTTTGTGCTGTGTTCTTGCCTTTAATGACATCCTTATAATTGAAACCCAGGCGCGATTCACTGCCGTTCGGGTTTTGGCGAAGAACATAGATTGATTTCTGCTTGGCAAAATCGCGGAAGCCGCCGGCAAGTGCAATCGCATCGAGAACGGTCGACGAACTAGTCAATGAATAGGATCCCGGCCGGCTTACCATGCCTAGGATGTTGAACTTCTGACTGTTGATTTGCTGAACGATGACCGTAACTTCCGGCTCAGAAATATAACTCTGTAACTTGCTGGCGATATCCTTCTCGAGTGTGAGTGGAGTCAAGCCAGCCGCCTGGACTTCTCCAGCCAATGGTAACGAGATCTTTCCGTCAGACCGGACCGGAACTGAGCGCGAAATGTCCGGCTCTTTCCAGACATTCACTGCCAGCACGTCGTTGTTTCCGATCACAAAGTTATTGTCGTGCGATTTACTCGCAGCGTTCTCTGGCGGTTGAGCAACGGAAGCAACTATGGATGGTTCTGTCTTGTCGGTATTTGTCGGCCCGCTCTGTGCCCACAGCCAGTTGGAGGAATAGACGCACAGCGATGCCAACGCTGCGACCTGAAACCACAACCGCTTTGTCCTGATGTTCATGTCTGCTCCTGCCTCTTGTTTACTGGGAACGGCTTTCACGGGGACGGTATCAAATTCTGTTTCCGTTTCCCTTCCACCCATTCCCATTAGGGCGGTTTACAAATGGGGACGTCTCGGGTGAGCGCATTTCATACTGTTCGATCTTGTACAAGATGGTTCGATAGCTGACCTTAAGCATGCGCGCCGCCGCCTTACGATTCCAGCCAGTTTTCTCAAGGGCCGCCGCAATCGCGTTTCGCTCAGCCTCGCACTTAACATTTCTAATCAGAGATTTGAGCGACTTTGGAGCCGTGGTCGGATCGTTGGCTTCGTATTTCGAGCCAGCGGCAATGCTAAGGCTCGTTCGCGACGCGTGACTCCCCTTGCTCGAACTCTCGTCCCCAGCCCAGCCCATGCTCAAGTAGCTATCCCCGATCATCAGGTAGCGCTTCACAAAGTTCTCGAGTTCCCGCACGTTACCGGGCCACGAATAGCGCTGGCTGGCCCCAAGGACAGCGGGCGAAAGATCCCGCGGAGGCAGACTGTACCGCTTTGCCAACTTGTGCATGAAGTGCCGCAAGAGAAGTGGAATTTCCTCTTTGCGTTGACGTAACGGTGGCACATGGATCGTGAAGGCGCTCAGACGACAGTAGAAGTCTTCACGGAGTGCTTTTTCTGATAGCGCTTTGTCGATATTTGAGTCTGTGGACGCCAGTACTCGGACATCGACTTCGCACGATTGGCCCAGCCCCGATTTCACTAGCTGCTTCGTCTGAATGACATGAAGCAACTTCTCCTGCAGGCGCGTGGGCATGTGGAGAATATTGTCGAGAAATACAGTGCCCTTATCGCATAGCTCTAGTTTGCCGGGGCTGTGCGGGTCATTCCTTTCAAATGGGCTCTGTGAGTGTCCAAAGAGCTCACTTTCAAGGAGGTCACCCGGTAGTGCGGCACAATTTACCTTTAAGAAACTGAACTCCGAACGAACCGCTAACTTGTGAATCAGCTGCGCAATGGTATCTCTGCCACTACCCGGCTCACCGACGATCAGTACCGGAACACTCACCTGAGCTAACAATTCTGCCTGTGCGCGAAGCTTTTGCATCGCCGGGCTGACACCGACAAAAAACACCTCATTGCTCAATTGTTCGATGTCTTCGCTCAGCAGCCTGGGATGAGAATTCTCATTCAGTGGAGCCACATGCTTGCGAATCGCTCGCTCGAGTTGTTCTTCGTTGAAGGGCCGCACCAAGAAATCCTGGGCACCCAGCCTGGCGGCCTCTTTTTCTCGTGCCGCGTCGTCGGCATGACAAAGCAAGATGATTGGCAGTTCAGGGCGAAGTCTGCGCAGCCAGCGCAACACGTGCAGACTGTCTCCATCGCCGCGCGGCAAATCGAGCAACAGCACGTGCGGGGTAGCGCCGGACTCGACTCGCTCCATGGCCTCCCAGCCGCTGCCCGCAGTTTCCACGTGCCAGGCATTCGATTCCCCTATGGACCAGAGAGGACGAAGCAGGGAGGGCTCCCGGCTCACAACCATGAGACGAACTGACTCGCTTCCGTTGTCGGTCACAGTATCAGGATTTACTCGCCAAGAAAGGTAGTGAAAAATTTGTGGGGATCACGCCGGTTCGACGTCATATCCCTCAATACGAACCGCCAACGATCTCTGGATAGCATGTATGGAGACAACCAGCGTGCATTCTCCGCTTCGCGAGACCAGTATGCCCTCGAGTCCGTCCATGGCCCCGCTGCGGATCCGCACGCGTTGTCCGATTTTAAGGAAGGGATGGGAAGTCCAGGTCAGTCGTTCCTGGACGATCATTCGCACTGCGTCCATCTGCTCATCGGGAATCGGGGTCCCGACTCCCGGAACACCAACTAGGCTGATCACACTGTCCGTGCGTAGGGCTCGTAAACGATCCTCGTTGGTCGCCAACAATCTTGCGAACACATAACAACCGAAGAGGGGCACTTCCACCTTTTTCTTTCGGTCGCTCCAGCGATGGATCTCCGTCACCATCGGTAGAAAGACCGTAACTCCCCGCTCCTGAAGTCGATGGGCCACAATTTTTTCATGGCGGCAACGGGTCTGCAGCGCGTACCAACTGCGTGTCTCCTCGGGGACGATGGGAACAGGAGTCGCGATTCCCCACAACTGACCGAGAGCGCTCATAGTTTATCCCTTTGGATCATTTTCGTGGACCTGCTTCCTCGCGATTGTGAAGATGGGGAGAAAAACCTCATAGCAGGCCTCAGCCGGTAAAAACTGGGCTGCACAGATACAACTGATGCCTGGATACGATTGCGGCTGATCCGCGTAGCTTCGCCCTCTGGGTCACTTCGCGCAAGTCATCCCTTGTGAGGCGCATGAGTTCTTTGCTACCAGGCAGAGGGGGAAGGGGAATCGAGGAGGAGTTTCCGCCGAGGTGCACCTAGGGTAGACAGAGGTGCAGTTCGCTGCAAGAGGCCGACACACTCAACGCGGCTTTTCTCAGTACAATGGGGGTCGGATGTCGCTGCAGCGGGGAAAACGTGACCAGAGAAGGATTTCTCTCCTGGCGATGAATTGGAACCGCACCGCCAAGACCGGGTAGATCACAGGTCCTGACCCTGGCTCGAAAGCCCGAAATTTTTGGTATGCGCAGGGATCGTTCGATGGCATGACTATTCTGCCCCTGGGGTTGCAACCGCATTCACCCGGTTGCAAACCGGGTAAGCCGGGCGAGAATTTCTGATTTTTCCACTTGCGTCAATAGAACGACTGCTGTACTTTATTTGGCGTCAGAAGTGCGGCCAAGTTCTTCCGTATCACACTCCCCTATTGTGCCTCACGCATGTTTAGAAGGGACTAGAGATCAGCGATTAGCTGAGACAGTTCGTTCTTCTTGATTGCAAGTAAACCCCGGGAAACTCATTTTAAAGACTCGCTTGGAGGATCAATGGAACGCGAGCGTGCTGGGGGCAAAGCACTCGCACGAGTGTTAATTGTAGACAACTCCTTAATCCATACACAGCTTCTTGTCGAAGCATTGAGACGCAATCACGATCTGGAAATATTCGGTTCAGATTCGCGTGTGAAATCCGTGATCGAGACCGCGCTCGCGGCGAATCTGGATGTGCTTGTCATCAGTTCCAGTCTTGGCGAGCAATCGGGCCGAGGCTTTGAAGTGTTGCGCGAGCTACGTGGGTTGCGACCAGAGCTTCGTACGGTAGTAATGTTGGACTCCTCAAAGACTGAAGATATTCTCGAGGCTTTTCGTGCTGGCGCCGCGGGTGTATTCAGCCGAAATGAGTCGATCGAGAGGTTGGGCAAATGTATTCGATGCGTTCACCAAGGCCAGATCTGGGCAAACAGCCAGCAAATGGCAATCGCTCTGGAGGCGCTGGCTTCCTCCCACACGGTGCGTGCCGTCGATGCGAGCGGTCATAGCTTGCTTTCAAAACGAGAGAAGGAAATCGTTCAAAGTTTGGCCGAGGGACTCACGAATCGTGAAATTGCCGAACGCTTACGCCTGAGCCAGCACACGGTCAAAAACTACCTTTTTCGAATATTTGACAAGCTCGGAGCCTCAAACCGTATTGAGCTTCTGTTTATGACTCTTAGCCAAACTGGCGGCTCGCAGCCCATACCCAACTCCTTTTTTAAGAACTACATCCAGGGCGGCTTGCAGGAACTTTTGGCATCGGTCGACTGTCAACAAGCAGCCGAACAAGGCGAGCCGATTGCGCAACTTGCCCTTGCTCAATTGTTATCGGCGCGCAGAGATAGCTCTAAGGACATTGTGCAAGCCTATAAATGGTATCTGATTGCTAGCGGGCAGATTTTACAAGCCGGCAAGGAAGTCAGCCGCGCTATGACGATGGAACAACTTATCCACGCTGAGCACATGGCCTCTGATTGGCTGAAGAAAACCCAGAACATTTCTCTCAGTTGCCTCCAAGAAGATCGGCCGCCGAGCATGGCGATGGGCTCAGGCTCCCGTTAAGAGTTGAGCGCTTGGGACACAGTGGATGGACGCTTTTGTCTGACGCTGCAGACTCAGCGCTAGTGTTCGTGTAGTCCGGGTACTGCTTCCAACAATCTTGCCAAAGTATGCTCCAGACTTCTGGCAATTTGGATGTGGCTTTGGCGCTCGTGCAGGCGACAAGGCGTGGTATGAAGAATCCCCCGACGCCGCCGACACGCTCGGTCGCGTCTACTACCAGAAAAGGGGCCCCACAATCTGTCGTCGACATGTTTCAGGAGGCGTTGAGGCTCGAAGAGGGAAACAAGGCTGCAGAGGGTGCGAATATTACCACTTGGGATTGGCTTACGAAAAAATGAACCAACCCGCCCTCGCTCGAAAGGAATCGGAGCGAGTCCTGGAGATCAATCCCGCTACAGCGATGCAGTCGATGTGAAACGGCGCTCGGCACAGTTGAAACTGTGATGCATCAGAGCTGAAAAGCACAATTATGACTCGAAGAGGTTACTCCTGACCGCATAACCTTCAATAAAATATGGCTTGAGATGCCTTGAGCGGTGTACCAACGAAAGCCATCATAAGCTATGCAGACGTTTCGGGCTGCACAGCGGCCAGGCCGCAGGTCTCAACGGTGAGAGAACGGAAGAAATCCCGAAGGCGCGCGCTGCTACGGAATCACCGCTGTCGCAATGTTCGAGTACGCGCTTTCGTTGTTATTCGAGTCCACCGAGGTTGCCGCGTAGAAGTAGGTTGCGCCACCTTGCACGCTGCTGTCGGTGAAAGACAACCCCAAAATCAAGCTGCTATTTAATTTCGCATAAGGGCCGCCAGAAGTGGCGGATCGATAGATGTTGTAACCGGCTACCGACGAAGTGCTGGCACTCCACGAAAGGCTTACCGTATGTTGAACTCCCGCACCGCTGAGGGTGACGACAATAGGCGAGTTCGTAGCATTACTTAAAAAGGAAACCTGGCCGGTCACGTTTCCTGTTCCTTGCGGGGAAAAGGTCACAGTGAATGGCGCACTCGCACCGGTCTTGACGGTGGTTGGGAATGTGATTCCGCTGAGAGAAAAGCCTGCCCCATTCCAGCTTGCTGAAGAGACAATCACATCGGTACCAGCAGCGGTCAGGGAACCACTCTGTTGCAGGCTGTTTCCTAAATCGACGCTTCCAAAATTGATCGAGGAAGGATTTGCGGACAACTGCCCAGGAGCGAGGCCGGCGCCTGTCAGCGGCACGGTAACGGATTGGCTGCTTCCGCTGACTGTGACGGTCAATGTGCCGTTCAAAGTGCCCGAGTTCTTGGGAGCAAAAACCACAGTAGCCGTCGCGCTCTGTCCGGCCGACAACGTCAAAGGCAAGTTGGGTGCGGTAACAGAGTAGCCGACTCCAGACACGGCAATCTGAGTCACCGTAATACTGGCTCCTCCGGAAGGATTGGTCAGGATTACAGAATCGCTCTTGCTACTGCCGATGCTCACGTTCCCGAAGGCCAGGGATGCGGGATTGGCTGACACCTGACCAGGAGCGAGACCATCGCCGCTCAGAGGTACAGAAATCGGCTGGCTGAGCCCCGCCGCGCTGATGCTCAGCGTGCCGTTGGAAGTTCCGGCGCTTTTCGGAGCGAATGTAACAGTGATGGTCAAGCTTTGTCCGGGCGTCAAGGTCATGGGTAACGCAGGAGTCGTGACGGTGTAGCCGGCTCCCGAAGCCGCAATTTCCGTTACCGCAATACTGGCTCCGCCGGGTGCGGACGAGTTGGTGAGCGTCGTCGTACTGCTGTTGCTGCTGCCCACGTTCACATTTCCAAACGAAAGAGAAGGGCTGCCCAGAACGAGATTCTGGTTATTCGTGACCGGCCCTTTGTTAGTAACACCGGCACCACCGCCGCAGGAAATCGCGAACAAAGCGAGTGCGATGACCATCCCGAGATTGTCCCGAGTCCGCCTCACGGTTTTACTCCTGTCGGTTCAAAGACATTCTCAAGGGACTTCGACGGCACCGCCAGAGCCCAGAAAGGCATGGTCGTATCCCACGCGCCGTACGACTTAGGTAACCGAAAGGAGCTAATCGCCCCACCTTGCTTGGAGTTCCCCAAAACTGGAAGGCGTGTCCAAGACAATAACTGCCGAATTGACCTAGGGATGCAGAAACACGGGCTGGCCCGACCGCTTGACCATACTGACAATGCCCGTACGCACTTTGGTGCTCTGGACCTCAACCCTAGGTCGGTGAAGGAAGTAGGCTAAGCCTTTTCCAACGTTGAAGACGTATGCAACAGGCCTCCGACGGATGTCCCTTCCCCGTGCAACGAAAGCACCGTCCCTACGACCTGCAATGCCCGGTTCGGCTTCAACTCCCCCAGATGCCGTCGGTCTCCTCGCTCGATACTGTTAGCCGTAATGTGAGCCTGGGCGGGATGCTGCTGGACTCGAAAATCCCTGTACCCAAAGTTTCATGGGTGTTTTTGACGTTGACTCTCTGCAGGCAGCCGATGAACCGCACCCTTCAGATTACTGCCGAGGGTCGAGTGGTTCGTCTCGCTGAGGATGAATCAGGATTCGCGATCGCCGGTCGAATTCACGCGCCCGTTATCGCGGATCGAACACCTTCTCACTACCTCCATGCTCTCCTTCTGAGCGCGCGCGGCCCTCCGCCGCGCAACTGTGCCTTCCTGCCCTCCAATACTCCGTGGGACTCAGATCCAACGTGAGGTCTCTTTTGTGCATCTCGGCGTGCTCGCCAATCAGGGGATTGCTGCCGTTACCTCATTGGAATAGGCGCTCTCCGTCCCAGTCGAATCCACGGCAGTGGTTACATAATAGTAAGTGGTGCTGCTGTTTACAGAACTGTCTGTGTATGCAGTGGCTGAATCCAGCGTTCCGTTGATCTGCGTATAGGGGCCGCCCGAGACAAGGCTCCGGTAGACGTTGTACCCGACCACCACCGAAGTGCTCGGTTTCCAGGTGAGACTGACGCTGTGTTGCGTGGACGCCCCGCTGCCAGTCAAGGCCTCGACCACCGGGGAACCCGGCGCCGTATTTGCGAATGAAAACGTTCCTGTGACCGAACCCGTCGACTGGGGCGTGAAGGTCAGAGCGAAGCCTGCACTCTGTCCCGCGGATAACGTGACGGGAAGTGTAAGGCCACTCAAAACGAACTGTGCGTTGCTGCTGTCTACCGACGAGATTGTTACCGACTCTCCGGTAGCGGTGACAGTACCGCTCATCTGCGCGCTCGTGCCCACATTTACGTTCCCGAAGTTCGCTGTTCCCGGCGAAACTGTCAGCTGGCCGGGCGCCGTGCCGCTTCCCGACAATGTTATATTGATCTGCTTCCGCCAAGATTTGGACCCGAAGGATGCCGTTCCACTCACGCCGCCGCTGCTGGTCGGGCTAAAGCTTATCGTCAAGGTGTAACTCTGGCCCGGAGTAAAGGTGAGAGGCAGGGTTATTCCACTCATGGAGAAGCCCGTGCCGGAGATCAGATCGTTATAAATGGTGAGATTGTCTTTCCCCACGTTCGTGAGGGTGCCGGTAAGGCTTGCCGTGCTACCGACTTGTATATTTCCAAAATTCAGGCTGGAAGGATTCGCAACGAGTTGAACCGCTTGAGTTGCTGAACGTTGACCCTGCGCCGCCACGATAGATGTGAAAGAAAACAACAGGGATACTAATACGGTGAAGGTGCAGGGAAAAGAGACTGAGTTCCACGGTTGGGGGAGCCGCATGCCCCACATTCTGCCCGCCGCAAAAGCCAAGGCATAGATGTCGAAAGTTCATGAGCCCTCATGGCTGTTGGGACGAAGTAGGTCAACTCAATGGACGGGCGAAGACGCCGTCCACACGTGGCCCGTTCTCAATTAGGCTTCGATCCGCCGAGCCCCCAACGATGGGAGAGTTGGCGCTAACGATTGCGGCAGCGCCAAAACTTGGACCGTTGATGATGTTGCCTGGGGCGGCGAATACTTCGTCGTTGAGGGCGTTGAAAGCCTCAAGCCGGAATTCGAGCGTAGTCTCTTCGCCGAGCAGAAATCTTCGAAAGACAGAGGAATCAAGGTTCTGAACCAGTCAGACCTCAACGAATTGCGTCCCAAATCGCCGAAGGTGAACGGTGCGGGAATGGCGAATGCACTCCTGTCGATCCACTCAGCCGGATTAGCCTTGTTCATTTTCCGATCGCCGATCAGATTCGCTCGGACCAACGTATTCCCCGTATTGGCGAGATCACCCAGGTAGGACGACGTCATAGGGAGCGCCAGAATGGAGAGTCAGAATGCCGTTCAACTGCCAGTTTTCCGGCAGGTGACGCAAGATTGAATTCGAGGGTCCGATGGACTTTCCCCTCCCCACGGGAAGCTCCCAGACAAAACTGCCCACAGCAGATGCGTGAGATCGAATCCTGACACACTGCGATCCATTGGTAGATGATGGTGCGGTGTCAGCAAGGCTGATCCGTTCCCATCGTATCCCCTTTCAAACCGTGCATGCCGTTTTCCGGCACACGGCTTAACGATGATCTTCTGGGTGTGGCTTGCGC
>Ga0126381_100002957_pt1 | contig 18483 bp, 15 predicted proteins | sample PanSoiMetPlot_28_FD_96465 | JGI IMG/M metagenome (GOLD analysis project Ga0126381, IMG submission 96465) | Tropical forest soil microbial communities from Panama - MetaG Plot_28 | ecosystem: Environmental > Terrestrial > Soil > Tropical forest > Bulk soil | place: Panama | collected 2016-02-17
CGAATTCGATGATTTTGTCGATGCGATCGATTTTGTGGACAGGGTCGCTGAGGTGGCTGAGGAAGAAGAACATCACCCCGACATTGATATTCGTTACAACAAAGTTCGTCTGGTGCTTTCAACGCACAGCAAAGGCGGCTTAACGGAGCTTGATTTTAATCTGGCCGAACGAATCGATACTTTGGAGGAATAGAAACGGTTGCGACGGCACGCTGCGTCGCCAAACTGCGCCGCGTGCCGACTCTACCCAGGCTTCGGCAGACGACCTTCGTCGGCGTCAATGAATTGGAATGATGTCTGAATGTCCGAACGGTCGGTCATTCCTGCCTCGGCTTTGCGACGTGCCACCATTTCTGAAACTTCGTCGTCCCAGCCGAGCTTCCGCATGAATTCGTTCCAAAAATAGATGTCATGTTCAAATGGTTTGCGGCCGGTTGTGAAACACCATTCCAGAATTTTCTCGTCAGTGCCGCCTTGGTTCACGCGCTTGACGAGTTCATCGTAGTCGACGCGGAGAAACTTCACGCATTTCTCGTCGAAGCCTTTGCCAAGGTTCGCGTGATAATCTGACGGCAATTCGCCTTTGGCGTGCACCCGGATTTTATCGAGCATCCGGCCGAAGTGAAAAAGTCCGCCGACCTTCTCGGATGGACTGCGCAGAGAAAACTGGGCCACACAATGAAGTTTGAGCCTTCTCTAGTAGTCTTCAAGTGCGCGGAGCGAAGCTTGATTGGCACGCCGAGCGTGCGAGCATTTAATTATTGCTCAGTCGTACGCGATGGCGCATCAATGTGTTGTCGTTCGTGTCAAAATGAAGGAGCGCTATTTCGATGATTTAAAAGCAGGAGACCGGTTCAAATCTGAGCCGTTGAGCGTGACGGAAAAAGAACTCATCGAGTTCGCCCATAAGTTTGATCCACAAATGTTTCATCTTAGCCGACGACGCGCGGAGAGAAGTATTTTCAAAGGACTGATTGCCAGTGGTTGGCACACTGCGGCGATGAGTATGCGCCTTTTCGTGCAGACGCTGAACTTCGCCGAGGGTGCAATCGGACTCGGTGTAGATGAACTGCGCTGGCCGAATGCGGTGCGGCCTGGGGATGTGCTCATGGTGGAGACTGAAATTCTTGAATTACGTCCCTCACGATCGCGGCCCGGACATGGGATTATTCGCTTGCGGAATGTGACGACCAATCAGCGCGGCGAAGTCGTGCAAACGATGCTGGCGAGCGCGATGGTGCCGCGACGAGTCCCCACCACTGCATAAAAGCGATGGGAGGATGCATCGCACTTCAAAAACGCGGGGTCTGTTCTACAAACTCGTTGCCGCGATCGCTTGTTTGAAATCGTCAGGAACTGGAGCTTCAAACTGCTTCCATTCGCCAGTGCGCGGGTGGGAAAAACCCAGCTTCCATGCGTGGAGCATCTGGCGGGGAAAAGCTCTAGCGAACATCGCCGTGTAGATTTTGTCACCCAACACAGGACTGCCAAGATGATGCAAGTGCACCCGAATTTGATGTGTGCGGCCACTGTGTAATTTGCATTCGATCAAAGTGGCCTGCTCGCTCGAACGAAGCACTCGATACTCAGTTTTGGCCGCGCGACCGCGGGTTGAACTCACGCTCATCTTTTGCCGATGCACCGGATGCCGTCCAATTTTGTTTTCGATCACGCCCGCCTGTTTCCGCAATTTTCCGGCGACCAGGGCGAGGTAAATCTTTTCTACGGTGCGCGCGGCGAACTGTTTCGATAATTCACGATGCGCGACGTCGGTTTTTGCCGCGACGAGGCAGCCGCTTGTTTCTTTATCAAGACGGTGAACGATGCCAGGCCGTTCCCTTCCGCCGATGCCCGACAACGTCGCGCAATGGTGCAGCAACGCATTGACTAACGTGTGTTCTTGTTGGCCCGCGCCTGGATGCACAGTCATCCCGGCTGCTTTGTTGATGACGATCAGATCGTCGTCTTCGTACAAAATCGCTAGGGGAATCGCTTCGGCTTTTGTTTGGATTTTTTCGGGTGGCGGTTCTGTGACCTCGATTTCGTCGCCAGAGCGCAAAGAGTGGTGCGGTCGTGTGGTTACGCCACCCACACGAACAAAGCCGGAGCGGATTAGGTGCTGAATGCGAGAGCGCGAGAATTCCGGAAGCGATTTGACGAGAAAAAGATCAAGACGCAGCCGGGCATGCTCCTTTGGCACGACCAATTTGAACGTCCTCGATCCGTCGTTTGTCGCTTTCAACGCCGCCACGGCCATCGTTTTGCCCTCAAATCTGTCAATGTTACAGTCGATTTCCATGTTGATTAGAAAAAGCTGTTGATGACGACAACCTGTTGGATATGCGGAGCCGCGCTCGATACCTCAGGTTATGAACCTCTGGTGCGAGTGGTCTGCCGGAACTGCGGTCAGAAAAATCTGCTGCAACGGACCTTCGATCATTTTGTACCTGTCGAGACGCTTGGAGCCGGTGGAATGGGCACAGTGTATAAGGCGCGCGACACGCAACTGGAGCGGTTCGTTGCGCTCAAACTGTTGCGCAACGATCTCAGTACCGAAGCGGATCATGATGCTCAATTACAGCAAGAGGCGCGCGTTGCTGCCTCTGTGAATCATCCCAACGTGGTGCAGATATTCTCTTTAGGAATGGACCACGGCCAATTTTATGTCGTGATGGAATTCATCGATCACGGAAGTCTCGACGATCTCATTGAGTCGCAGGGCCGCTTGCCCGAATATCAGGTGCTTGACATTGGCGTCCAGATCGCGAGAGGACTTCGCGCAGCTCACCGGAAGGGCTTGATTCACCGAGACGTGAAACCGGCCAACATTTTATTTGTCGATGAACAGGCGGCGAAAATTGGCGACTTCGGTCTCGCTGCGTTTGCAACGCACCAAGCCCAACACGCAGACGGTGATCGTGTGATCTGGGGAACGCCGGCTTACGTCGCGCCGGAGAGATTGTGCAGCCAGCCGGAAGACATTCGCAGCGACATTTACAGTCTTGGCGCAACGCTGTTTCATGCTATTGCAGGGAAAGCGCCAATCGACACCGACACAACCTCCGCCACAGAGCTGCGTGAATTGAAGCAGCACCCAGCGGCGTTGCGGCGCATCGCACCGGATGTATCTACGCCGACTGCGCGCGTTTTGCAGCGAATGATCGCACCCCACCCGGAGCAACGTTTTCCTTTCTACGACGACCTTCTCGCGGAACTCGATGCGGCGCGGCGAGCACTCGAGATTGCTGAGGCTCGGCGGCAATCATCGTGCTGGTCCTTTTCTGGGCTTTTTCGGCGCGACTGAAAGCTCTGAACAAACGTCACGCGTGAGGGTCAGACTCTAGACCAGCGTTGCCACGAAGCCGCTTTGACTCGATGTTTGTTCTCACATGGCACAAAACCCACCACCGCCAACACCACCATTTCCTTCGCCCGAGGAGCTGAAGTCGAAGATCACGGAGTTCATGAAACAGAACTTCGGCGACCGCGTCTCAGTTGCGACGATTACCGAGCCGGAGCCGGTGGTCACGGAAGAGGATGAAAAACCGGAGAAAACCGAGCACAAAGAATTCGAATTCCACCTGCTGCCGCGCGACATCAAAGCACATCTGGACCGATTCGTTATCAAGCAGGAGGAAGCGAAGAAAGTCCTCGCGATTGCGGTTTGCGATCATTACAACCACGCGAACTACCTCCGCCGCCTCGAGAAAGAGGATCCGAACCGGGCTCAGGAAGTTGAGTACATCAAGCAAAACGTGATCCTGGTTGGACCGACGGGCGTCGGCAAAACGTATCTGATCAAACATATTGCTGATCTGATCAAGGTCCCGTTTGTGAAAGCGGACGCGACGAAATTCAGCGAGACCGGTTACGTCGGTGGCGACGTGGAAGATCTGGTGCGGGAACTGGTGCACAAAGCCGACGGCGACGTGAACCTGGCACAGTTCGGCATCATTTACATTGATGAGATCGACAAAATCGCGTCGGCCGGAAATATGATAGGCCGCGACGTCAGCGGACGCGGCGTGCAAACCACGCTACTGAAGCTGATGGAAGAAACCGAAGTGCCGGTGCGGAGCATGAATGATCTTCAGGCGCAATTGCAAGCGGCGTTCGAATTTCAGCGGCGCGGCAAAGCGAAACGCGACACGATCAACACACGGCACATTCTATTCGTCGTTAGCGGCGCGTTCGACAAGTTGAAAGAACAAGTAGCGCGGCGTGTCCGTCACGGTCAGATCGGGTTCAGCGCGCAACCGGTTGAGCTGATGGACAACGAGTTGTTCAGGCACGTCACCACGCAGGACTTTATCGAGTACGGGTTCGAGCCGGAATTCATCGGGCGTTTACCTGTACGCGTCGTCTGTGAGGATCTCGACGCGAACGATCTATTCAACATCATGAAGTATTCGGAGGGCAGTTTGCTGCGGCAATACGAGCGTGCCTTTCGCGCTTACGGGATCGAGATCAGCTTCGAGGACGAAGCGTTGCGTTTGCTGGCGCAAGCAGCGGCGACGGAAAAAACCGGCGCGCGCGGGTTGCTGACCGTGTTCGAGAGATTGTTTCGAGATTACAAATTCCATTTAGCTGGCTCGGGCCTCACTCAGTTGCGCGTTAGCGCGGCGCTCGTGCGGGAGCCGCAACGCGTTCTCGAGCAATTGATGGTTGAGGGGCACAAGCTCGAAGCGCAAATGCTCGAAGCCGGGGCGCGCGAATTCGCCGACAAATTCACCAAGGAATATGGATTAGAAATTATTTTCGACGAGAGTGCGATCCATCGCCTGGTCGAGCGCGCGCAAGCGGAGCGTATGACAATGATCGATCTGTGCGCGCATTTATTCAAGGATTACCAATTCGGATTGAGCCTCATCAAAAAGAACACGGGCAGAACGCAGTTTGTTCTTGATGCGGCCGCGGTCGATGCACCGGACAAATTCCTGAGTGATCTCGTAGTGCAGTCGTACTATCCAGCTGCATCGACGCAAAACGCCTGATTCTTATGAAGCGTTCGTTGATCACAACGCTCGTTATTGGAGTCGCCGTTGCGGTGATTGTCGGAGCGCTTTATGTCACGAAAGTCATCGCTGGGTTTGAGGCTATTACCGCGCAACTGGTCACCGATTATGCGGGCGCAACACGCATCGTCGGCGAAAAATGGCAGTACGCCTTGGTGTTGCTCATCGCGCTCGGCGTTGCTTGGGTCAGCTTGAGCAGCATCCCGCGATGGCGTGCTTGGTTATTGCTCGGGTTGTTGCTGGTCGAACTGTTTGGCCTGGCGTGGGTTTGCTCCCTTTACCGCGTGTTTTTCCAGCCGGGGCCATTGGTTCTTGCGCTCGTGTTTGCGTTCCTGGCCACAGAAGGTTGGTCGGCCTTTTTACGCAGGAACCGCTCACATCTAATCCGGACATTATTTGTCGATCGGGTTTCCAACGAGCAATTTCGGCGTCTTAACGACGGGAGAATTTCGTTCGAAGCCGAGCCGGGGACGTACGATGTAAGCGTCGTGGTATGCGATATCGGCAACAAAGTCACGTTCGCGGAAGGCGGCGAGCCTGTCGCATTTACTGAGGCCACGGCCAAATTCATCCGCGAGACGGCGGCGCGCTTGGTGGAAAAGGGCGCTTACTTGCAAGCTGCCGACGGAGAAGGCGTCGTCGGCGTTTTTGGATTTCCTGCGCTCGACCCGGAACACGCCCAAAAAGCAGCGGGCGTTGTTCTGGACATGATAAAAAATTCTCGCGAACAGGGCGAAGATAAGGAAAACGTGGCCAGCAGCGACATTCGGGCCGGAATCAGCTCCGGCGCGATTATTGCCGGGGCATTACAAGAAAGCAGGCGCCCGTTGCTCTTGGCGAGCGGCGAGTCCATCAATCTGGCACGCAGACTCTGCGCCCTGAATCGCTACTACGGATCTAAAGCCTTGATGGATACGGCGACCTTTGATCGAGTGAGTGAGGGCGTTGTCGCGCGTCCAATTGATTTTGTAAGCGGACTGAATTCACATGATCAGCTCGAAGTTTACGAACCGCTTTGGCTCGCAGCTGAAGCTGGACCAGAACGGGTGGCGCAGCGCGACTCATTCTGGAGCGGCGTAGTCTTGTATCGAGAAAAGCGTTGGGCGGAAGCGTATGCCGAATTTCAAAAGGCGCGCGGCTCGGAAAGCGAGGACGATGCGCCGGTGGAGTTTTATTTGCGCCGACTGGAGCCGCTCATCCTGCAACTGACGCAATGGCCGGCGGAATAATCTGAGCACGTGTTGAGAAAAACCGAATATCCGGCCGCGATCCGCGACTTGATTACACAACTGCGGCAAATGCCGGGCGTCGGTCCGCGTTCCGCGGAGCGGATTGCGCTCTGGATGGTGCGTGCACGCGGCGATCAACCAGAGCAAATTGCACGCTCGATCACCGACACACGTCAGTCAATTCATGCCTGCAATTTGTGCGGATTCTTTGCTACCGCTGAACTCTGTGAAATCTGCGCGGATCAGTCGCGCTCAACTGAATTACTCTGCGTAACAGAACAGCCAACCGACATTCTTCCTCTGGAAAAAACTGGTGCATTTCGCGGCCGGTACCATGCACTCGGCGGCAAGATTTCACCGCTCGATCATGTTAGTCCGGAAGATTTGCGGATTAGGGAATTATTGGATCGCGTTGATAAAGAAAAAATTGGTGAGGTCATTTTCGCGCTGCCCGCTGATGTCGAAGGCGAATCGACCACGAATTACATCGTCGAATTGCTGAAGGACAAACCGCTCACCCTGACGCGCATCGCGCGGGGGATTCCGGCGGGCGGTGGGCTTGAATCAGCTGACGAATTGACGCTTTCGGCCGCGATGTCCGGTAGAACCAAACTGTAAGTCTGACAGGTTGCCTTTCGCGGCGCCGGTGCGGGATTCTGGTATTGACCGATTTCGCTGATCGGCTTCTAATGGGTCGGGTTCGAAAGGCAAGCGCGCATGAAACGTCCAGCATCACGTTCGCCTGGCTCCAAATTGCGAACCGTGATTTCAGAGCCGCAAACATCACGCGATGCCCAAGGAAGCGACGCAGTTGTGATTCCCTCAAATGCTACACGCATGAGCAGTGTCAGCGGCCAGGTGACTGAAGAAAAATCCGGGCTGGCGCTGGCGGGCGTCACAGTCAAATGGATCATGGACGGTGCGCGTGCACGAAGTAAGCAGCTAGCGCGCGTCGAGCTTGGCTCCGCAATCACCGATGCGGGCGGAAACTTCACGATTTCAGTAAACAGGAATTGTGAGTCGCAAGCGGCATTGTGCGGCACGGGACCGGGCGGCAGCCGCAGAACGTATTTGTTCATTGGTGATGGGAAGAAAAAAATGCTTGGGCGTCCGTTCGAAGTTACCGCTAGTACCCGTGAAATTGTGCTCCATCCCCCGGCCGGTAATGCAAAGCCGAGCAAGCAGCAATGGCGAGCGCTGACGAATTATTTGACCACGAACCGCATGATGCTTGTGCGAGACGCGGCGCAGCAGTTGTCGAGTCCGTTTGCTGACAGTCCAGTCAATAGTTGGTCGACTGGGACTCGCGCTTCAGGGTTACGCGGAATGTTCCAAGCGACTGCGGCGGAGGAGCGGAAAACTGCTGACCAGGTCGACTTGCTCTATCAAAATCAATTCATTGACACAGCAGCGTTGGCTGAAGGAAAAGTGAAGCGTGGTGTAACGCGTTTGATCAGTCCAGAGAATCTCGGACGTTTCAAATTTAGCCCGGATAAGAGGTTGCCATGGCTGCGTGCGAGCGATCGAGAGCTTTATCGTGATTATCTCCGTGGTGTCTGGGTTGCAGCGGCGCAAGCAATGTACCAAGAGAGCGATTTCACGACGCCGGCGGCCTCCATTTTCGAGCGACAGCTGGATGAACGATTCGAGCAGGACTTTCACACCGATGACGACACGGCGGAGCCCGCCGCAACACTATTGATTCCGCTGCTGCGCACGATCCTGATGCGCGACAGCGGTCGCGGCGGTTTTGGTTTTAAAGCCGCGGCGATTCCGGCGCAGGGCACACAAAGCGACGAGGATTACGTCGCGACCCTTATTGGGTTAAGCAAAGTGAGCGCGCGCGAACTGTGCAATCGGTTTCGTGTTTCCTTCGACCCCGCCCCTAACGAGACTACCTCTCCGTTGCAGCTCAATATTGAAGCACTTCTCGGTTTGCTCGCTGACACATATCAATCGCCAATCGAACCGTTCCCCGCGATCCCCATCGTACTCGATAACGGACGTCCGCTGATCTTCGGTCCTTTTATTGGACGTGCACCATTCTTTCTCGAGTACGAAGAGTGGCTCGAGCGGCAGAGCACGTTCTTCCCCGAAAATATTTACGACATCCGCACAAACCTGCCCTACTTCAGTCCTGATTACCGCACCACCCTCGCGGCGGTAACAGCCGCGACCAACGCGCCAGCGCAATTTCCAGGCGAAGGTTATTTCGACGACTACGCTGGCGAACGCGCGAAATCCGGTGCGTGGTTGGAACAGCTCGTTCCCATCACAGACAAAGTCCGCGACGCCTTTAGCAAAATCGATGGCCAACTCTACCCGGACGCGATCATGGCGCTTAACGATGCTTCGGGGGCGCTGCGCAATCTGGCGCAAAATTATCCCGGCAGTTGGATCAAGGACAAGTTCTGGTGGTGGTGGAGTTGGAACGCTTGGAACAAGGAAAATGTCACCGACCGACTTTACTCTGACGTTTGGGTCAGCCTCAAGGATCGCGCGAGAATTTCCGTCACGTCGCCGGACCAACTGGCCGGCTTCGAGGAATTTTTCGATCAGCCATACTACCCAGTGTGGACTGGTAATCCGGGCGACTTCGATTACGAAAAAGCGGAAAAGGGATTGGCAAAAGCTCGCACGCTTTACATCTACAACGTTTTGTATCTCTATTTCGTTCTTCTTCCATATCTCCGATCCCAGATCGATTTCGTGCAGGGAAATTTCGCGAACGCCATTCACGCGCTCTCGTACATGACTGGCTATCGCGTTGGCATCGGAGAGACGGCGAACGTGCCTGGGTACGACACCACGATGCAGCCGCTGAATTGGCCGAATTTATATCGGCACCAGACGCTCCCGTACACCACGCTTGTCGGTTTCAACCAGGACACGACCGAATATGCAGACCTTGCGCCGATTCTGAGCGACCCCTCGTTTGATATTACTTGGTCGTATGGGCGACTTGCAATCGCGCCATTCGAGCAGCGTTTCTTCAAACTCGCGCAAGGTGAAGTAATGCTTGCCTGGGCAGATCAAATTTATCGGAACGACGATCCCTCCTCGATTCGCCGCGCGCGCGAACTTTACAAGGGCGTCCTTTTCATGCACGGCGAGGACCCCGACATCGCCCCGCATTTCGCATCGCCGGCCAAGTTCGGTGTTCTGCCGTTGCCCGATCCGATCTTTTGGAGGTATACCGAAAATCCCGCGAAAGTTTCGCAGACGACGCGTGCGCGTCAGGCGCTCTTTCAAATCGAACAGGGCCTCAACGTGTATGGCTATAGCGATGACATGGTGCCGGTCCTGCGATACAAGCCGTTAAAACAGGCGGCCGATCTGTTTGGAACTTCGGCGAAATCGGCGCAGAACGACTACCTCGATTACATGACGCGGTATGAGCAGGCGCTGATTGATCTGTGGCAGACGCAAGCGCTCGTGAAGAAAGCCGAAGCCAGCGCCGGCATCGCGCAGGAACACATCGCCATCGCACAAGCGGGAGTGGATAAGGCGCAGGAACAGGTTGCTGCCGTCCAGGCTCAAATCACAGCCAAACAAAAGGAGATTGCGGACAAGGGTAGCCTGTTCGAGCAATTCTCAGATTTCTTCGGCGGCATCAAGGATTCGCTGACTGGAATGGTGCCTCTCGCGCAGAAGGTCATGGCGGATGATTCTGCGGCTGGCGCAGTCACTGGCGATCAGATGCTGGACATCCTTGGGAAAGGAGCAAGCGGCGGCGCAACTGGTGCAAAAGACGCCGCGATCGAAACACTTGGCAGCGGCGCCGGGTTAATGATCGGATTCGGCGCGTTCGCGTACACCAGTTACACTTCGATGCAATCAATGGCCGACGCGGCTGCCAAACGCGACGGCGATTTGAAAACCCTGGAAACCGTCGCCTTGCCCGCGGCGCAGGCACAGGTCCGTTTGAAACAGCGAGACGTAGCGATTGCGCAATACGAATCTCAAATCGCGCAAGCTGATTTGGATTTTGCAAACACGCTATTGCGATTTCAGCAGGATAGATTTCTTAATGCGGATCTCTGGAACAAGCTCACTCTTTTCGCCAACCGTCTGATGCGCCGATATGTCGATCTCGGCGCGCGCGCAGCGTGGCAAGCGGAACGCGCCCTGGCTTTCGAGCAGAATCGGCAGATCCGCATCATCAAACTTAATTATATCCCGGAGGCTTTGCGCGGAGTTACCGGCGCCGACCGGTTGCTTGCCGATCTCGCCGAACTCGAAGCAAACCGCATCCAGGGTGTTCGCCTCGCGACTCCAGTGAAACACACAATTTCCCTGGCCCGAAACTTCCCGCTTGCGTTCGGACAATTGAAAAAAACCGGGAGTTGCCGCTGGCGTACAGACGAGGCCGACTTGCGTCAGGCGTATCCCGGCACCTTCGCCTATCGCTTGCGTGCGATCACCGCCGCCGTGCACAATCCCGATGGAGAAGCCCCACGCGGCATTTTGCGTAATGGCGGCATCTCGTTAGTCTCGAATGAAGATCTGACAAACAATGTTCTCGCGCGGTTTGCCGACGCGCTCGCTCTTTCTGAGTTCCGGTTGCAGGACGATCTCTTTGTTTACGGGCTTCCGGGAGAAACGTTGCTCCAGTTCGAGGGCAGTGGCTTCGAAACGCTTTGGGAGCTTGAGTTCCCGATCAACGCGAATCCGCGGGGAATCACGGCGATCGCCGACGTGCTGATTACGTTCGATTGCAACGCTTACTACTCAGATGTTGTCGCTGCCAAGCAGGCGGCCCAAGCTCCAGCCGAGGTGTCGCGGTCGATTGTTCTTGCAGCTAGCACAGTAGATCCGAAAGGTCTTGCCAGCCTCAAGGGTACCGGACCTGTTAAGATCGTGTTCGATCCGGCGAAGATCGTATTGCCCGCGCAGGAGACGAAACGTGAAGTTAGCAACGTCGCGCTCATCTGCGTCGGCACCACGACCAAAAAATATAACGCCAAGTTGACCGCTACCAAGTCGGTGACGACAGCGACGTTTGCGATAAATAATGGCATCGCAATGTCGAACGCGGGACCGCTGCTTGGCGCAGCCGGGCCACTGCCGCTGAACGATTTTGTTGGAGAGGATCTCAATCAGCCTTTCGCGCTTGAGATTAATCGCGCTGGCGTCGCTGCCGAATTGAGCCAGCTATTCGACGTAGTGTTGTATCTCGAATACACGGCTAAATTTTAGTTCTCAGCCGCCGCTTGCTTTGCGTTTCAAGGCACAAAAATGTAGGTTTCTTCGAGATGTCCTGCGCGAAGATCGATCCAGCCCTGCACAAGACGCAGAAACCGCCTTGGATCAAAGTGCGGCTGCCGTCGAATCCGGTTTTCTTTTCGACCAAGGCACTGATTTCAGATTTGCGATTGCACACGGTTTGCGAGAGCGCTCAGTGTCCAAACCGCTGGGAATGCTGGAGCCAGGGGACCGCCACGTTCATGATCGCTGGCGATCGTTGCACGCGCGCGTGCGGATTTTGTGCGGTGACCACGGCGAAGCCGTTCGCGTTGGAAAACGACGAACCGAAGCGCGTCGCCGAGGCGGTGCGACGGATGAATTTGAAGCACGTCGTCATCACGGCAGTTGCTCGCGACGATTTGAAGGACGGCGGCGCAGATCATTTCGCGCGCACGATTACCGCGATTCGCGAGATGGATCCTTCAATCGTCATCGAGGTCCTCGTTCCGGATTTTCACGCGGATGACTGGTGCATAGAGACCGTGCTCAACGCTGGACCTGACATTTACAACCACAACATGGAAACAGTCGAACGGCTCACGCCCGTGGTGCGTTCACGCGCCAAATATCGGGTTTCCTTGCAAGCCTTGCGGTGCGCAAAGGAGTTGTCGTCCCGTAATGGCGGGATTGTCACAAAGAGCGGGGTAATGCTTGGACTTGGCGAAAAGGAGACCGAACTTTTTCAGACGATGGATGATTTACGTGAGGTCGGCTGCGAAGTCTTGACGATGGGGCAGTATTTGCGCCCGAGCCCGAAACATTTGCCCGTTGTTGAATACATCACGCCGGAGCAATTCGAGTACTACGGTGGCATCGCGCGCACGAAAGGTTTTCTCTATGTTGCCTCGGGACCGCTGGTCCGCAGTTCTTATCACGCCGCCAATTTTCATCCGGTTGTGCGTCGCTAAACGCATCGAGGCCGACTTTTCCCCTGTTGAGTCCGCTGTCCTCAGTGGATTCCATGCTCTGAATACGACAGGTTCTGCGCTACAGGATCGGCATTGTAATGCTTGTCATTGCGAGCGAAACCGAGCAATCTCTGGACTCGATTTTGAGGTCGCGCGATATGACAGGGAAGGATATTCGGTCGCAAACCGCTGCGGTTATTCCCGCTTATCAGGACGAAAAACACATCGGCGACATCGCGCGTCGAACCCGCGAGCGATTGGATCACGTTCTCGTTATTGATGACGGCTCAACCGATCAGACGGAACGACGCGCGCGCGAAGCGGGCGCCGAAGTTGTTGTTCACCCTCAAAATCAAGGCAAGGGTGAAGCAATTAAGACCGGACTCACGCATTGGTTCGAGAGCGGTAATTCGTCGAGCACCGGACAGGAAGCACAAATCACGTGGGTGATCCTTCTGGATTCCGACGGTCAGCATCTTCCCGAAGAAATCGATCGATTTTTGCTGGCAGCAGCTTCGGTGACTCGACCAACGTTTTTTATTGGTAACCGCATGGACGATGTCGCTCGCATGCCATTCTTGCGACGCGTCGTTAACCGTTACATGAGCAATGAGATCAGCCGTGTGTGCGGACAAAGAATTCCAGACACACAGTGTGGTTACCGCATGCTACATCGACAGATTATTCCAGATATGCTCCACGGCGGACACCGATTCGATTACGAGACTGAAGCCCTTATCGTCGCCAGTCGTAAAGGGTATAGGATCGAATCAGTGCCGATTTCAACTGTTTACACCGACCAGGTCAGCAAGATCCACCCTCTGCGCGACTCGCTCCGCTTTTTCAAGATGATGCAGCGCTATAAAGCCAGCAGCAGCATCTGACATTCTTCGATCTCGGCAATTATTGTCTTGTTGCCGGCAAAGGCTTCGTGCTTTTCAGGATTTCTGATTCGGGTGTGAGTGGAGTTGGTTTGCCGCTGAAGATGATGCGGTTTGGTTTTTGAGCGAGCGTTTCTACGAGCTGTTTAGCGTAGGTGGTAACGACCTTTAGATTCAGGAGAGTAACATGCAATTGTTTCAACTGTTCCTGAAGCTGTTTGTCAGTTGCACTGATGAACTTGTCGGCTGTCCCGAGCACCGAATCCGCTCCCTTGGCGACACCATCGACATTGGTGATGACGTTTTGCATGTTGTCTGCGTCCGTCTTGAGCGAATCAGCCAACGGCCCAAGTTTTGGCGTGAAATCGGCCAGATCCTTTTTCAGAGTCGAGACCATAACGTCCGCATTATTTAGCAATTTATTTGCGTTATCGAATAATGGTCCGGCTGCCGCGGTGATCTGTTCGAGGCCATACGATGGATGACCTTCGATCGCTGCGTTATTTGCGAGTGTTGGGCCGCCAGGTGTGCCAGCGGAAAGCGCCACAAATTTGGGAGACAACATCGTATCGGAGCTGAGCGTGGCCATGACATCGGTCGGCAACGCTGGAATTCCGTCGTTTAAGCTCACTGTCACGCGGACAGCATCCTTTTTGTTTGCGGTTGCTTCGCGCTCCTGCGCAGTGAGGTGACGCATCGCAATCACGCGCCCGGCCGGCGCGCCTGCGTAGCGCACCTCGGAATTCACTTTTATACCGGTGACATCTTCATAATTGATTTGGAGGGTCCGCGTCGGTTTTTTCAGCTGTCGTCCGGTGAGTGCAAATGCTAACGCGCCGAGGAGAACAACGCTGCAGGCGATCACAAACAGCGCGACGAAATAATCGGATAAATTGCGCTTCATCCTTTTTTAAGATGGAATCTGTGGCGTGCTCTGACGAGGAGTCGTGGTTTCACGTGCTGATGGTGCTCGTGTTCTTCTTGTGAAAGGTTTAACGGAATCGGACCATCTGGTTCGCCCTTGATAAATTGCTGCACTTCGGGATTCGAACTGCGCCGGATTTCATCCGGCGTACCCTGAGCCACAATGCCGCCATGGCCAAGCATAATCATCCGGGTAGCGATACGAAATGCGCTGGTCATATCGTGACTGACCACGACTGCGGTCATGCCCTTTCCCCGCGTCAGCTTCAACGTGAGTTCGTCGATTACCGCGGTCATAATCGGATCAAGTCCGGACGTTGGCTCATCGCTAAACAGTAACTCCGGATCGAGCGCTAGCGCACGCGCAAGTCCCACCCGCTTTTTCATGCCGCCACTGATTTCGTCAGGCCTGAGATCTTCGAAACCGGTTAGGCCAACCATCTGAAGCTTTTGCTCCACGATGTCTTGGATTTCATCATCGGATTTATCGGTGTGCTGTAAGAGTGGCAGCGCAACGTTCTCGCCCACTGTCATCGAGGCAAGCAACGCACCGGATTGGAACAACATCCCAAATCGTAACCGGATGCGGATGATCTCGCGTTCCTTCATCCCGGTGACTTCCTCTCCAAACAGTTTCACTGTTCCCGACGTCGGCTTCATTGAGCCGATCATGTGCCGCAGCAACGTGCTCTTGCCGCACCCACTGCCGCCCATGATTACGAGCGTGTCGCCGCGATGAACATTGAATGAGATGTCATTAAGCACGGCGCGGTCGCCAAATTTTCTAACGAGGCCGTCAACCTCAATCATCGGTTTGCCGTTAGTCTTCATGCGGCAAAAAAGAAAATACACGTGAGCAATGCGTTCATGACTAACATTGCGAGCAAAGCTTGCACAACCGATGTGGTGGTGGCCTGGCCGACGCCTTCAGCGCCACCTTCGACATTCAGCCCGGCGTTACACGCGATCGTGATGACGATCCAGGCGAAGACGACGCTCTTGATCATTCCGGAATACAAATCCCAGGTATCCGCGCTTTCCAGCGCCTCCAGGATGTAACCCGCAGTGTTGAAATCGAGCGCGAAAACGCAGACGGCCCAGCCCCCGAGGATCCCGATGTAATTTCCAAAAATAGTCAGTGCCGGCAGCATGATCATCATCGCAAGGAAACGCGGTACAACCAGGAATTGTACCGGATTAATCGCCATGACCTCAAGCGCCTCGATTTCCTCAGAGACTTTCATCGTCCCCAACTCAGCGGCGACAGCAGAACCGCTTCGGCCGATGACAATCACCGCAATCAACACTGGTCCCATTTCGCGGAGCAGCGTGAGCATCACCAGATCGGGAATGTACATTTGCGCGCCGAGACTTTCGAGAGAATGCGCCGCCTGCATCGCAAGCGTCACGCCCACGCTGAAAGCCGTCAACGCGACCATCGGTGCAGCGCGTACCCCTATGAAAACCATTTGCCGAAAGATCGGCGCGATCTTGAAGAATTGGCCCGTGAACGGCGCAACGAAGATCCAGTAGAGCAAACTCAGATTGAGCTGGAGATAATTTTTCAAAGTGGATCTAGAGGTTCACCTTCACGACTTTGAGATCGCGCGTGTAAAATCCAACCCTAAGTCAGCGAAAATCACCTGCGCCGCATTTCTTCCCGGTGCCATCGATACCCCGGGGCCGGGATGGCTGCCGGAACTGCAGAGGTACACGTTAGGCACCGGCGTTTTGTATTGGCCTAGCTCGGGAATAGGGCGCAACGAACCGGTTTGGTATGGGAGAAACGCACCTTGACCGAGCGTACCGCGAACGGCACTGATGATTTTGCGTGAGATATCAACCGGCGAATGAGCGACCCGCCTCAGAACCTTTCCCTTTAAGTCCGGAATGAAATTCGCAGTAATGAGATCGATGAGGTAATCGGCGTACGGTTCGCGAGCTTCGCCCCAGGTGCGTCCCGGAACTTTACCCGACGCATCACCAGTGATCACATAGGGCACACTTAACACCACGAATTTCATCAACGCCTTGCCGTCTGGTGCGCGACTGGGATCTATGGCGGAATCGTTCCAACTTACGATCATGGGTGCAGCTGGCAGGAGGCCACCGCGACATTGTAGATAGACCCGCGCGAAAAAGTCGAGGGACGGTTCGGTAAGATGAACATGCGCTGATTGCCGCGCGGCGCTTCCCGCCTTGTAATTAACAGGGCTGTCCAGCGCAACGAATATGACGAAAACTGAGTCGCCCCACTCGTAGAGCTTCATCTTGTCTACGATGTCTGCTCCCACCATCTCCGCTCCGAGTAAATCAGTGACGAGGTGAACCGGATCGATGTTTGAGACGATCAGTTTACCAACAGAAATCTCCTCGCCGCTTGTCAGACGTACAGCCGTAGCCCGTTCTGCGTCGCCCAGAATTTTTCCTACCAGCACGTCCGTACGGATCTCGCCGCCATGCGTCCGCAGATCTTCGGCCAAAGCCAGTGTGACGCGATGCATTCCGCCTTTGACCAGGTTGTTCCCGGCGTTTTGCAGGACTGAGGCAAAGAGCCAGCCGAGCTCTGCGCCTCCAGCATCGTCGGGCGAGGCGCCCAAAAACGTGGCGAAAGAACCAAACAGTGTCTTCGTTGCGTCGGCCTCGAGCGTCTGGTCCGCCCACGATCGGACGCTTTGCATGCTGAAGCGATAGGCTTCCATGCCGGCCGGCGACGCGGCAAACTTTGCTGCAGCGGCTGGAAATGACGGCGGCGGAGAAAACATCGCCGCTGTAATCGCATTCTTTTGCGCAAGAAACTGGTGCATCAGCGCACGCCACGTCTCGGCGTCTTTAACTGAGTATTTGGCTATCTCGGCGACAGTTTTTTCAATGTCGCGATGGACGCTAATGAGGTCGCCATTAGGAAAAGCATGTGAAAAAGGAATTTCCGGCTCGATGAGTTCGTAGCGCTGAAGCAAACCCAGCTCTTCGGGAACTGGTGAGAGATTAGCAAGCTGATAACCGCTCGCGTGAATGTCAGACCAAAACCCCGGCAACGTCACTTCTTCGGTGACAGTCATACCGCCAACGGTGTGATATTGTTCAACAACCAGGACCCTTAGACCTGCTCTGGCCAGGTAACACGCACAGGTCAGGCCATTGTGTCCTGCGCCGATAATGATGGCGTCATGATGATGCGACATGGTCAGCTGAGTCGGGGAATTTTTCAGTTGCTCCGAGTGCGCAGAATGCCAAGCTGCCCGCACTGACGAAAGCCGAAAGTTCAGAGCTGCTCAATGACGGCTTGCCCAGCTTTACCCTAGAAAGAAAATGGCCCGAAGCGAAATCGATGCTGTCCGCGAGCTATTGAGCTCAAAGCCACGCCCGGTTGGTTGGCCTGAAAGGCGAAGGCGTATTAACGAAGTTGGTGGTGTTTGGCCCGTAGCAGATGATGTGGAGCTCACGGCAGTCGATGTAAATGGAATACCGGGTGAATACTCCATTGTTCCCGGCAGCGATCCTTCTCGCATGCTGATGTATTTCCACGGTGGCGGCTACTGTTCCGGTTCAATCCAGAGTCATCGCCGTTTAGTGACTGAGGCGGGACGTGCGGCGAGAATGCGCACACTTGCCATCGAGTACCGGCTTGCGCCGGAACATCCGTTTCCCACAGCATATGAAGATGCCCTGACTGCGTGGCGATTCTTGCGCAATCAAGGTACCCCTGCTGCGCACATTGCAACCGGCGGCGACAGCGCCGGGGCCGGACTCACTCTTGCATTAATCAGCCGATTGCGTGATGCACACGAGGATCTTCCTGCCTGCGCGTGGCTAATCTCGCCGTGGGTAGATCTGACGATGTCCGGTTCAACTCTTGCGAGCAAAGCCGCGGTCGATCCACTCATTCACAAAGAATATCTAAACGAGTTGGCTGATGCCTATTTTGGCGCTGACATGGATAGAAAAGATCCTCGCGTCTCGCCGTTGTACGGCGATTTTGGAAACTTTCCTCCTTTGCTCATCCAGATTGGTTCGAACGAGACCTTGCTTGATGACGCCACTCGACTCGCGGCGCGGGCCGGTGCTGCCGATGTCGCAGTGACTTTGGAAATCTGGCCACAAATGATTCATGCATGGCCCTTGTGGAATGCGCATCTCGAAGACGGGCGTCGCGCTCTTGCCAACGCAGGATCATTTATCCGCGCGCATCTGTGACGCCGATCTTCTTTTTCTGTCGTCATTCTGGGCGAAGCGAAAGCGGAGTCGAAGAATCCCAGTTCAATTCTTTGTAGCGACA
>Ga0126381_100002958_pt1 | contig 18481 bp, 16 predicted proteins | sample PanSoiMetPlot_28_FD_96465 | JGI IMG/M metagenome (GOLD analysis project Ga0126381, IMG submission 96465) | Tropical forest soil microbial communities from Panama - MetaG Plot_28 | ecosystem: Environmental > Terrestrial > Soil > Tropical forest > Bulk soil | place: Panama | collected 2016-02-17
AATCGAATTTGTACCTGCTGGTTTTCACAATCAGCGATATTACATCTTGCCGCATCTGACCTAGCGTCATTCAACTCCTGGCCGCATATGACCCTGCGTCATCGCCATCACTTTCCCCTGACGTTGGCCGACGACCATTCCAATGGTCAGCGCGCGGCCGCGCCATTGCGGCAGCGCACTGCCTGCACGTCAAAGCCCGAGTCTTCTCCGGCGAGGCAAGCTATCGCTGCGCCTCGGTGGCGACGAAGGGCTGCCAGATCCGGCACAGATGCTGGTGACTGAAGTCGAAGGAGGGATGCGGCTCGCCTGGCCCCGGTATCAATTCTTGGACCACCGCGGTGGGCGCGAAGGAGAACCACAACGGGACGTGCCTGGGGAGGTTCGGGTCGCCGGTGGTCACGAAGTTGCCCCAGTAGGTCTTCATCTCGCCGGCAAGCTGTTGCTCGTCGGCGCTCAATGGGGTGCCGAAATTGAACAGAAACTGCAGCTCGGCTGCGTGCTCCGCGGCGCTCGGGAAGCCGAACACGTCGTTGGGTGCCTTGACGACGGACCCTCCGAGCGGCGGGGCATTGGGATCGTTGAACTCGTAGGCGAAAACCGTCACGCGCTGCGACAGGTCGACGTTCGAGTCCAAGCCGTTGCAGGCGAACACCAGGTCCGTGAAGATCTGAGAAAGCGCCTCGTCGGCGCTCGGCGCATTGTTGGGCAGGAAGGGATCCGGGAATTTGGCGAGCGGGTAGTCCTCGGCGAGGGAGGCGGCGAAGCTCGCCGAATTGTCCGCCGCCGGGAAGCCGATCGCGCCGAGAAACAAGCTGATCTCCTGCGGATAGGAGCACACCGTCGGGACGCCGGTGCCCTGTGGAACGGCGCAGAAGGCGTTGGGGTTCATCAGATCGAAATTAGCCGGGCCTCCGGCGGCCACAATATTGGCTAGGGTGCTGGCGAACGGGATGTCCGACGGCTCGAACAGCCGGCCTTCGTTGGCGTTGGTGCCCTGGAGCACGGGCACGCGGATGAACTCGCCCGTGGCGAACGCCTGCTCGAGCGAGCGCGGCAGTATTTTGGTGCCGAAATCGGGCGAGATCCCGAAGCTCCCGAACACTTTGGCCTGCGCGTTCAGGATCGCCGTCACCGATGCTGCGCGCAGACACGGAGCGTCGTTTGGCTGCGTGCAACCCAAGGCAGCGTCGAAATTGGCGGCGAACAATGCCTCGTAGACCGCCTCGGACGGCAGGTCGTGCAGCATGTAGGCACCGCTTTCGATGATCGCGTGGCGGAATAGACCCGGCGCGGTCGTGATTGAGGCGAGATTGCTGGAGACGCTGAGCCCGCCGGCCGATTCACCGGCGATCGTCACCTTGCGCGGATCACCGCCGAAGCGGGCGATGTTGCGCTGGGTGCATTGCATTGCGAATTGCTGGTCCATCAGCCCGTAATTGCCGCCATCGCCGATATTCTCAAACGCGCTTGGTGTCTGGGCGAGCAATCCGGGCTCGACCAGCCAGCCGAGCGCGCCGAGACGATAGTTGATCGTCACGACGATGATGTTGTTCGCGGCCGCCATCACCGACGGGTCGTATTGCGCGCCACTACCGCTGACCAGCGCGCCACCATGGATCCAGAGCATGACCGGCAAGTTCGCATTCGGCTGAGCGGTCGCTGGAACGTAGATGTTCAGGAACAGGCAATCCTCCGATTGCGGCAGTGGCGCGGTGCTGCCCGCCTGGGGGCAGGCGGGGCCGGGGACGGCCGCGACCGTGGGACCGGCGGGCGAGATCGGCGGTTGCGGCGGGGTCCAGCGCAGATTTCCCACCGGTGCCAGCGCGTAGCGAATGCCGAAGAAGACATTGACCGCCGCGGGGTCGCTGGGCGAGGGGACGCCCGTGAAGATGCCGGTGTCGGTCGCGACGGTCGGCGCCGCCCGGGCCTCGGTCAGCAGTGCGGCGACGGCCGCGGCCATGACAATTCCAAGCCTCGCACGACGCCAGCCGCGCCACGGCGCCGTCGTGTGGCCCTGCTTAGGCTTCGATCTCATGTTCCTTCCCTTTCCGATCGTTAGATTTATTTTGATGGTTGAGGAGCACGCCTGCAGGCTTGCTGTCGCCAGTTGTCATGGCAACACCGTGCCGCGCGCGTCGCGACGCGTCGAAACGGGGTGCCGCCGCGACGGCTCCTACTTCTACCCGATGAATCATGACCCCGACAGATCACAGACGTGTGGACGCGGACGGACCCAACCGGGCCGATTGGTGCGATGCGTTGGAGCCTTCATTAGAGCGCTCGATCCTTGCGAATTTGAGGCGTTTCAGGCACCCAGGCTGCGAACCAGTCTGACCGGGATACGCCGTCGTATTCAGTAAACGGCGGGGCAACCCAGGGCGCCCGCTCCATGGTGCATGCTCGTCTCCTTGCTTGCTGAGCATGCGTCGTCTTCAGTCGGCGGCCAATTCCAGCCCGGTTTCGGCGGCATTGCGGCCTTTATTGTTGGCGTCGCCAGCACCCAGAAGTCGGAATCTGGACCCTAATGAGACATCGGCCAGGCGCATAACGGGCAAAGCTGCTTCATTTCAGGACCGAACCACCAGGGATATGCTATGGACCGGTTTCGCGCGTGGCCTTGAGGCCCTGCAAGCGACATGAATCGACGCAGTTTCATTAAAGTGATTGGCGGGTCTCACAATCCCCGCAGCAATCTTGCTGCGGGCGGACGGCCGGTGATCGAGGTTAGCCTTGGCGCGGTCGCTCTGCGGGCGATTGGCGGCGACGTAGAACAATCGGCCCGCGACCGGCGCGCAATTGGCAAGGACACAACAGTGGGCTTTCCACTACCGATGCCGAATGTGAGCGTATGCGCGATTTTAATTTGCTATAATTCAACGGCTCCCGACCCGTTGTGCTGCAACCGACCAAGAAAGTCAGCGCCGGCGCGGCCTTCACGCCCACCGGGTTCATTTCTGCGTGTAGCTCGGAGGACCGTTACTGAGCGTTTTCCTTCGCGGCGAAAAATTGGCACCAGCCGTTCGGGCTAATGTCGCCTTCTACTAACTGGCATCGATTGGGTGGCTGGAACTGGAGGCAGATCTCACAGCGCTGGATCCCATTCGGGCGGTATTGATATTTTGCTTCGCTCTTGGCGAGACGCTGCTGTGCGCGTGCGCCGGTGCCGAAGACCACTACGCTCGCAGCGAGAGATCCGATAGTACAGAGCATCGCTCTTCGTGATAACCGCCAAAGGATGAACATCGCCTGCCTCTTAGCGCTGGCGCACTGATCGAGCTATTGGACGGACCCCAGGCGAGAAAGGTTCCCGTCGACTCAAGTCTGCTGGTAAAATGGTGCGGACCCCCTTCAAATACGCTGGGAACATTTTCTGGCGAGGTGCATCAAATGGAAAACGAGTAGGTTGTCCGATGCTTAACCCGAAAGCTTCAGATACGCTGGGGGCGAGTCTGCTTTCCGACAGCAAGCTCGTCGAGTTGGCGCTGCAACGCCATCCAGAAGCCTTGCGCTTTATCATGCGTCGCCACAGCCGGCGTCTGTATCGCGTGGCCCGGGCAGTTCTGCGTGATGACAGTGAGGCAGAGGACGTGGTGCAGGAAGTTTACGTTCGGGCGTTCACGGCCCTCGCAACGTTCCGAGCGGACTCCAGCTTATCGACCTGGCTCACGCGCATCGCAATAAACGAAGCGCTTCGGCGACGACGCCAACAAAAGCCGATGGTCGATCTGACCGTGCTGGATGCGCCCGACGAGCGTGATCGCACTCGAGTCATACCCTTTCCGTTCATGAAAGCAGAACCAGATCCCGAACAGGCCGCCGCTCAACAGGAAATTCGCCGCGTGCTCGAGCGAGCCATCGATGACCTTGCCGAACACTTCCGCATCGTGTTCGTCATGCGCGATATCGAGGGAATGAGCGTTGATGAAACTGCGGCCCAGCTTGGAATTCGGTCGGAAACAGTGCGAACGCGGCTGCATCGCGCGCGGGCCGAACTTCGAGAGGCACTCAAGACTCAACTCGCATCGACCCTTAAGGAGGCGTTCCCCTTTGCCGGCGCGCGGTGCGCCCGGATCGCAAGTGCGGTCCTGCAACGACTCGACGTCCCGGAACCAGTTTCTCAAAAACCGGAGTGAAACCGATGAGAACCCGCTCAGCCATGCTCGGCCTCGCGGCGCTGCTTGTCACGCCAGCGTTGGCGGCCGATAACGTTGAGAAATCGCCGCCCGGAGGCAACTACAAGAAGGTCAGCGAACTCGTGAAGCTACCCGACTTCCTCCCGAGCTTGGGACAGCTCTTCGTTGATCCGAAGACGCTCCCCGCGGGGCCGTTCCTGGCCTACGATCACGATGGGACGTTGGTCAGTACGATTTACATGATTCCCATCAAGGATCTCGATCAGCATCAGGCGTTTAAAGATTTGGCCTCCCCCGGCGGGGCCGTTGATCATGTCAGTCTCTACTTCAATGCCGGTCACCCCGGGGTGGAGCAGCCGCACTATCACATTGTACTGTGGCATGTACCCAAAGCTGACGAGATCCGCGTCACAAGATAGCCATCCTCAGGCGCGCGCGGGCGAATTCAATCGGAGCTCTAAGCCGCGAACCAACCATCAACGTGTCGGGCCCCGCTGTTGCGCGGGGCCCGTTGGTGTGCTCGCCGAGTTCGCGGCAGAGCGCTTGTGTCCGCAAATGCGATGTTACGCCACTATGAGCTCGGGGACTGTTGACATGACGACTCGGTGCCGTTTCCGACCAAACGATATCTAAGCCCGCGCATCTATTGCAGCGCATAGACAACGAGAGAGCCGGTATCTTTCTCCATCGTCTTGTAAGGGCCGCCAAACAGGTCTGCGTAGCCGTCCATCACCAGACTAGGACCACCGGTGACGACGGCGACATATTGTTTGCCGCCTACATCATAGCTGATGATTCCGCCATTATGAGGAGCACCGTCGTCGGCCTTCCAGAGTTCCTTGCCGGTCTTGGCGTCGAGGGCGTGCAGCGAGCCTCGCGTGTCGGGCACGAATACGACCCCGCCTGCGGTCGAGAGCAGGCTTGCAAGCGGCGGCTCGGGGAAATTCACAGACCATGACAGTTTGCCCGTAATGGGGTCACGCGCATCAAGGTGACCATAGGCCTTGTCCTCTCCCGGAGGGGCCTTGATGGTGAAGGTGGCGCCAATATTAAGCTGCGCGGCGGGCTCGACGACGGGCTTTGACTTTACGATGTCCAGGTCCATGCACCATTCGTTGCCAATCTTGTAGTAGAGTCCGGTCTGCGGACTATAGGTGCCAGAATTCCAACTCACCCCCCCATTGATGGCGGGGCATAGATCTTTCTGTTTGCCTTCCGTCATATCTCGCCGACCGGTGAGCTCACCGGTCTTCGGGTCGATGCTTTTTACAAAGTTGCTGGCTTTGATGAGGTCGTAGACGTTCTCGACCTTGGCATCGCTGCGGTCATAGACGAAAACATAGCCACTTTTGTTGGGATGCACATAATACTTCTTGCCATCGCGATCGATAGCCACAAACTCGCCGATAGCACTGTCGAAATCCCAGGTATCGTGCGGCAATTCCTGATGATAGAACTTGAGCTTGCCGGTGTCAGGATCGAGCGCGATCACCGAGGTCGTGTAAAGGTTCTTGCCCGGTCGCGCGCCTTCTGTCATCCAGTTCGGTCCGCTCCAATCGTAGAGCGGTGCCGGGTTGGCGGTTCCCCACCACACCGTGTTGGTCTCAGCGTCAAAAGTGCCGGGCATCCAACCCCCACCGCCGCCAGTCCGCCACGATTCGTGGCCCCAACTTTTCTCCGCCTCCGGCGTGCCGCCCACTGTGAGGAACTCCCAGACCTTCTGGCCGGTCTTGGCGTCGACGCCGAAGATCGGACCTCTGCCGGGCCACTCGCCGCCTTGGGCGCCGATGATGACTTTGTCCTTGACGGCAAGCGGTGCCCCGGTAAACCCGACCGTGAGCCTCTGCGAGTTGATCAGTTTGGTTTCCCACATCGGCTTGCCGGTTTTCATATCGAGTGCAAACAACCGCCCATCAACGGTGCCGACATAGATCTTGCCGTCGCTCATCGCGATGCCGCGGTTGTAGGGCGTATGCGTTTGACGCGCGATCAGGTCCTCGTCGAGCTTTGGAACGAACGACCACAGCATTTCTCCGGTGTCCCCTTTAAGCGCGAACACCTTGCTGTAGGACGCCGAGAAATACAAAATCCCGTCCTTTGCCAGTGGCATAGACTGGACACCCCGGGTCGAATGACCGATTTGCTGCATCCAAGCAACTTTTAGATTCTTGACGTTATCCGCGTCAATTTGTTTCAGGGGACTGTAGTTCCACCCTTTGTAGCTGCCGTGATAGGTCAGCCAATTGCCGTCACTACCGGCATTGGCGAGCGCATTGGCATCCTGTGCCCGGGCGGCTCCTGCAAACGCCACGACCGTGACCAACGTCGCGGCAGTTGTCATCAACTTCGACCAGCGGCTCATATTCGCGATCCTCCGTGAGGTTGTTACTCCGATGTTAAGCGTCGGCCGGGCGCTCCTTGCTAGAGGATCTGCGCACGTCGACGAAGGCGGGGGCAGCCGGATGTTCGCCTTTCATGTAAAAACTGCCCGAAAGAGCACTTTAACGTGTCTGTTGATGAGTCGTTTGTCGAGAGCAGTTAGCTTGAGCGCCAGCAAACGACGTCGCCAGCGTCTCAGTCACACCTCGACTCCACGGGTGTTCACATCAACCGCGTAAAGCGAGGTTGAGGCACAGACATACAGGCGATTGCGATCGTGCCCTCCAAAACAAAGATTTGCAGCAGTCTCCGGGAGCACGATACGTCCAATGATGTCACCGTCCGGAGCCAGCACAGCAACGCCATTGAATAGCGGGTCGGCCGACCAGCCGCCGGCGCTCCAGATATTGCCATCCTCATCGCAACGGATGTCGTCGGCAAGACCGCCTTTCGTGTCACTGAAGTCGTGAAACATCTTCTCGTTCGTCAACTTACCGTCATCGCTGACATCATAAACTCGAATGAGTGAGGGCGAGTTGCCGTCCTTCGAGCGACCCGTATCCGTGATGTAGAATTTCTTCTCATCCGGCGAGAAGCACAACCCGTTGGGCTCGTCGAAATCACTTGCCACGACGGTCATGTGCCCGCCCTTGGGGTCGATACGATACACATTGCGCGGCAGTTCAGACGACTCGCGGTGACCCTCGTGATCACCAGCCGTGCCATAGGTTGGATCCGTAAACCAGATCGAGTCGTCGGATTTAACGACGACGCCGTTGGGAGAATTGAGCTTCTTGCCCTCAAATTTATCGGCCAGTACGGTGATTTTTCCGTCGTACTCCGTGCGGGTGACACGCCGTGCTGCGTGCTCACAGCAGAGCAACCGCCCCTGCCTGTCGCGTGTGGTGCCGTTGGTGAAATGCGAGGGACGGCGGAATACCTCGGTCTTTCCAGTCATTGCGTCATAGCGCATCAGCCGGTTGTTGGGGATGTCGCTAAAGATCACACATTGCATGTCACCGAACCAGGTCGGACCCTCAGTCCAATCTGCACCGGTCCACTCTCGCCGCAACAAAGTTGTCCCGGCGATGTACTTCTTGAATCGTGGATCAAGCACTTGAACGTTAGGATCGGGATACGGTACGGTCGGGTTGGATTTGCTCCAATCCCGCGGCGGCAACGGCGGACCCGGAGGGATCGAATTAGCGGCCAACGCCGTCTTTACGGCAACCGATCCGGCGGCAACCGCAGCGGCCCCGAATAAAAGTTCGCGACGTTCCAGCATAGTTTCCTCCCTCTAGGATTGATCGAGACGCGCTCGGCAATGCAATTTTGGACATAAGCAGATTGACGCGTGGCCCACCGCAATTTGGACCATTAACATGGGTTAATGCTCTGGCGGGTCCACGATCGAAATCACGGCATCTCTCCGTTGGTATCGTCGCGGCGAAATCAATGCGGAACCGACGCCCCGTGGGTCGCGATCGTGCGGGCAGTAACGTTGACGCCCGCACTCCATGGGTCTCAGATCGGTCAGATCGCCACGCCCGAACGGTGGTCGAAGAAATGCAAGCGATTGACGTCGACCGCCAGCCGCAATCGATCGTGCACCTTCGCGCGGATTGTGGGCTCTACGGCGGCAACCATCGCGCTGGCACCAGCCCGCACGTCAAGCAGAATCTCCGACCCCAGCTTCTCGACCACCTCGATCTCAACTTCGAAGCTGAGATCCGCGGTATCGGTGTTGGAGGCGACACGCAAGTCTTTTGGTCGGATTCCGAGAACCGCCCATTCGTCCATATGGCCGCGGAGGCGGGTAGCGATTTGGCTCGGGACTTTGATGCGGATTGCTTCGTTTTCGACCCAGAGTGCGCCCTCGGCCTCGCCCAGTCTCACGGTCGCAAAGTTCATGCCTGGAGAACCTATGAATCCCGCCACGAAACGATTGGCGGGTGCATTGTAGAGCTCAAGAGGCTCACCCATCTGCTGAACCACGCCGTCCTTCATGACGACCACCCGATCACCGAGCGTCATCGCCTCGACCTGGTCATGGGTCACATAGATCGCGGTCGTACCAAGCCGGTCATGGATCTTCTTGAGCTCCACGCGCATTTGCACGCGCAGACTTGCGTCGAGATTGGAAAGCGGCTCGTCAAACAGGAACACCTGCGGACTACGGACGATGGCGCGACCCAGGGCGACCCGTTGCTGCTGGCCACCCGAGAGCTGCCGGGGTTTGCGTGTCAAGTGATCTTGGATGCCCAGGATTTCGGCTGCGCCCCGAACCCGCTTGGCAATTTCGGCGCGATCCAACCCTCGCATCTTCAGGCCGAAAGCCATGTTGTCGTAAACACTCATATGGGGATAGAGCGCGTAGTTCTGGAACACCATGGCGATGTCACGATCCATCGGCGGCAACTCGTTGACGATGACATCGCCGATCATAATTTTGCCGGAAGTTATCGATTCAAGGCCGGCGATCATCCGTAGAGTGGTCGTCTTGCCGCAACCCGAGGGGCCTACCAGCACCACGAATTCCTTATCGTGAATGTTGATGTTCACGTCTTTGACGGCATCGATCTGGTCGAACTGCTTATTGAGGTGTCGAATTGTGACCTGTGCCATTGCCCTCTCACGTGTGTACTGTCCGGCGCGATGGACGGCCGCTATCCCTTCACGGAGCCGGTCAGCCCGGCGACGTAGTACTCGACGAAGAACGAATAGATGACCGCCACCGGGACCGAGCCGAGCAGCGCGCCTGCCATCAGCGACCCCCAATAGAACACGTCGCCGCGGACGAGCTCGGAGGTGACCCCCACGGAGATGGTCTTCTCATCGGGCGTCGACAGGAAGACGAGAGCGTAGATGAACTCGTTCCAAGATAGGGTGAAGGCGAAGATTCCCGCCGAGATGATACCTGGCACGGCGACGGGGAAGATGATGTAGAGCATCGCTTTCCACCGCGTGGCTCCGTCAATGCGCGCACACTCTTCGAGCTCCTTGGGAATCGTCTTAAAGTAACCCATCAGCAGCCAGGTGCAGAATGGCACGAGGAAGGTCGGGTAGGTTAGAATTAAGGCCCATGGTGTGTCACCAAGCTGGAAGTTTCGGATGATGTCGGCCAAGGGAATAAATAGGAGCGTCTGCGGCACGAGATAGGTGATGAAAATGCCGGTCCCGAGAGTGCCGGCAAACGGGAACTTCAGACGCGACAGCGCATAAGCGGCAAGCAGCCCGCAGAACAGCGAAATCAGCGTGGCAAGGACGGAGATGAACAGCGTATTGAGCATCCAAGTCGTGAACAGCGTTTCCCGCAGCAGATATTCGATGTGCGCAAGAGTCGGATGCCAAGTCCAGAACGGCGTGTAGTTCGGTGAGTTCCACGGGCGGTAGAGCTCGTTGTCGGGCCGCAGGGTGGTGACGATCATCCAGTAAAATGGAAACAGCAGCGCGACGATGAACGCGCTCAAGGGAATGTAGAAGAACGGCCAACGCCGCCACTTGACCTCAATCATGGCTCAATGAATCTCCACGCGACGGATATAGAGGAGTTGCACGACCACCACGGCCAGCAGGACCGGAAACATGGCAAGCGAGATCGCCGCACCTTGGCTCAGTAGACCGGTACCGATGCCGATCTGATAGGCATAAGTGGCGAAGAGCTGGGTGGCATTGGCAGGTCCCCCGCCGGTCAGGACGTAGACCAACTGAAAATCCGCGAAGGTCTGAATGACTGAAAACAACACGACCACCATGGTCACCGGTAGCAGCAGCGGCCAGGTCACGTACCAAAATCGCTGCCAAGGCCGCGCACCGTCGATCGCCGCAGCCTCCTGTAGGTCAGGCCTTATGGTCTGCAAACCCGCGAGCAGACTGATCGCGTAGAACGGCACGCCTCGCCAGATGTTCACGACGATGACTGAAAGCATTGCGAGGTGCGGATCCCCCAGCCAATTGATCCTCTGACTGATGAGGCCGAGATGGAGGAGGATCCAGTTGATTACGCTGAAGGTAGGGTCGAACATCCACTTCCACGCGAAGGTCGAGAGCACGGTCGGAATGATGAATGGCAGCAATATGAAGGCGCGCACGAAGACCTTGCCCTTGAAGTCGCGGTTGAGCAGCAGGGCGAGCCACAGCCCGAACGCGAGCTTGAACACCGTGGTGATGGCGGTGTACGCAAAAGTGTTCCACACGGCGACGCGGAAGATGCCATCATGCCAGAGCGCTTCGAAGTTCTGCATGCCGACGAACTGGCCGGGTATCCCAACCTTTGCGTCGGTGACCGCGAGCAGCACCCCCTTGACAAATGGATAGGCGATGAAGAGGCCAAGCAGAACTGCTGTCGGCAGCAGCAACAGACATGCCAGCCACCATTCGTTTTCGAGCAACCGCCCAATCGGCCCGCGCTTCCGCGAGAGGATGCTGGCGCTCTTCGAGCCCGCGCTGACGACGGCCATCTTGATTGTCGGTCCTTGAACGAGTGGTGGTTTTCTTCACTCCTCGGCTTAATCAGCGCGCCCTCAGGTCGAAGCGTGGACCGCTTGCACCGCTTCATGGGCGGATTTCACCGCATCCTCCACCGGCACGCCCTGCACCGCCTTGGCGTACATGTCGATGATGATGTACTTGCTGAGCACCTCGGCCGCATGGCGGTCTGCCGGTCCGGCATAACCCGGGAAACGGCCACTGCGCGCAGCGGATCGGAACGGCAGCATGACGGGGTCCTGCTTCCACAACGGATCGTTTTCCCACACTGTGGTCGCACCGACCGAATAGCCCTGTTGGGAGTTGAACCACGCCTGATAGACTTCCTTCGAGGTGATCCAGCGGAGAAAATCCTTTGCGGCTTTCTGATTCTTGGAATAGGCCATCACCATGTTCGACATCGGAAGATGATAGCCAAACTCGCCGCCAGCCCCCCTGGGCAACGGCGAATGTAGGATGTCGTCCTTCATCGGCGTGCCTTTTTCGGTCAAATAGGTGTCCGGCTTGCGCTTTGCCTCGAGGTATATCGAGGCGCCGTTCAGCGTGCAGCTGATGGTACCTGCCAGGAACGCGCGGTTGTTGTTCGAATCGTCCCAGGCAAGTCCGCCTTCGTCGTAGGCGTCCTTCCAAAAGCCAACCATGAACCTGACAGCGTCCACGGTGGCCTTGCTGTTGAGCGTGACAGTCTTACCGTCGGCTTCAACCTCCTTGCCGCCCCATGACCAAGTATATGGATAGGTGTAAGTCGGTGCGTCGCCGAAGGTGTGGCCTAGCGTCTGACCAAGGGGGCGTCCCGTGGCCTTGAGTTTCTTGCCGGCGGCTCGGTATTCTTCCCAGGTCTGGGGAAATTGACCGGCGTGGTATCCGGCTTCCTCGAACCAGGACTTGCGATAGGCGAGCATTGCTCCGAGGATGCACCAAGGTAGTGCCACCCATTTCTTGCCGTCGTTGGCGACGACCCTCGACTCTTCATAGAAGCCGCCTTGCGCCTTGCCGATGTCGTCGGCTAGATCGCTCACGTCGACGACACTTTCGGCATAGAGTTGCGGCCAATTGTTCAACGCGCAGATAACGTCCGGTCCCGTACCAGACTGGATTGCTGAGGTGGTGCGTGCTTGGATGTCGTTGCCATTGATCATCTCGATGTTGAGCTTCACACCGAGGGCCTTCTGGCATTCGGGGATAATCTGCCTACGTAGAACCTCGTCGGAGGCTGGCACAAAATCATTCCAGCGCAACCAGTGCAATGTGGTACCTTGCGCGTACGCAGGCGCCTGTCCGAGCGCAAGAATTGTTGCGAGGCCGCGGGATCCTGCTGCTGCAGCTCCGGCAACAGAAAGCTTCAATAGCTTACGCCGGCCGATGCGAATCATGAATGCCTCCTGGAGACTTGCACCTTGCGACTTTGTGGGCAGACTCGTGGATCCGGTTGGTGCGTAATGGGGCGGTGCCTCCGACGGATCCCGATTTTCGTTCGGACCTTCTGTGCTTGGTTTTGAGTGCCGAACTTTTGCACAGTAACCGCGGGGGCGTGCGAGACGCATTGCTTAGGGTCATTGATCAGGATCAACAATTCATGACTATGCCAGTTTTGGTCGCCGCCAACGCTCCGCCACAAAGGCGGTACGGCCCGGGTGCGCCGGCGACCCGGGAACGGGGGACGGTCGCCGGGCCCGAGGTCCCGCGGCATCGACGGACTATTCGGAAGCTGCGATCAGATGACTTCGTTGGACAACAATCGTCTGACTGCGATTGCTCATGCGAGCCGCTTGTCGTGTACCCGACTTGTTGACAACGTGATCGATGGAATTCTTTTGATGGATGGAATTCTTTTGAGGTAAAGTCCTACCAAGATGCTCGAGCTGGGCGCGTTATCGGCCGCCGTCTTCGGCGGTCTCGTGGACATCGTCGTCCATGATGGCCCGCCACGCGGCGCCATCCAGATCGTCATATTGGCCCGATTTGAGCGACCATAAAAATCCTATAAGGCCGAGAAGACCGAGCCCGAGCGCCATGGGGACGAGATAGATCAAGACTTCCATCGGACTGGGCTCCTCCCGCCTTTGACGCGCAATGCGTTGAGCGTGACCAAAATGGAAGATCCGGACATGGCGACCGCAGCGATGAGGGGAGTCGCAAGTCCCAGGATGGCGATCGGAACGGCGATGATGTTGTAGACAACCGCGAGGCACAGGTTTTCCCGCATCACGCGCTTGGCCTTGCGGGCAATCGCTACCGCCTCAGTGACCGGTGAGAGACGATCGCCGAGGAATACCGCATCAGCGGCGGTTTGGGTCACGTGCGCGGCCGTGACCGGCGACATCGAGGCGTCGGCGGCTGCAAGCGAAGGCGCGTCATTGAGGCCGTCGCCGACCATCAGTACGTTCCTTCCCTCGGCTCTGAGTTCAGCGATGTAAGCAATCTTATTTGCTGGAGTCATTGCGGCATGCCAATGCTTGAGGTTCAGCGTCCGGGCGACATGCTCAACTGCGGCGACGCGGTCACCGGACAGGATCTCGACCGCGAGGCCAAGCTTTTGCGAGCGGTTGACGACGGCGACCGCATCACGCCGCAACCGCTGTCGGACCGCGAAGATGTGCCGTTCGCGGCCGCGAACAAAGGCAATGGCGGATGCCTCTGGGTCGCTAGCAGCAAGCGCTTCAGCCTCACGCTCTGCACCGCAGAATGACGGGCGCCCGAGTATAACCTCGACCCCGTCGTTTACGCCGCGCACGCCCTGTCCCGGCTCTTCGACGGCGCCTGCGAGCGGGCTTTGGGCGTTTGCGGCGCGAGCAACCGCGGCCGCAAGGGGGTGAGAGCTTGCCAGCGCCAAGCGGCCGGCAACATCGATAACGTCGCCGGGAACATCGGCGGCGTTGATCACTTCAGACTCCGGCAGGGTCAGAGTCCCGGTCTTGTCAAACAGTACCGTATCAATGTCCGCGAGCCGTTCTACGGCATCACCCGCGTTTAGTAGCACGCCCGCGCGGAACAGCTCGGCGGAAGCGACGATTTGCACAGCCGGAATGGCAAGGCCGAGCGCGCAGGGGCAGGTGATGATCAGGACGGCGATGGCGGTAACGGTGGCATCGTGCCAAGTGGCGCCCACCACCAACCACCCGACCAGCGTCGAGAGCGCCGTGACGTGCACCAGTGGGGCGTAGAGCCGGGCGGCACGATCGGCAAGCCGTAAGTAGCGCGAACGGGCTTCGACTGCCTTTTCGAGGAGCCGCGTTACGTCGTCAAGAAACGTGGCTTCTGCAGACGCCTCGACGCGCACGTGCAATGTGCCAGAGCCGTTCATCGTTCCGGCATAGACCCGCGTGCCTTTGCGTGCCGTTGCAAGCATGGTCTCGCCGGTGACGAGGCTCTGATCGATCTCCGAGGTGCCTTCAACCACCACGCCATCGACGGCAATGCGCTCACCGGAGCGCACCAGGACAATATCGCCTGGTTGAACCGAGGCAATTGGGACTTCTCGCAAATCCCCGTTGTCTGCGAGCTTGATTGCAGTCTCGGCTTTTAGTGCGGCTAGGTTGCCGGCGACGGCCCGGGTGCGCCGCCGCATGTTCTGGTCGAGGGCGCGGCCAGCCAGAAGAAACGTCAGCAGCATCATGGCTGAATCGAAATAGGCTTGGCTCGCGTGGTGGAGCGTCTCCAGCACCGACATGCCGAGCGCGAGCAGGACGCCAAGCGTGATTGGCACGTCCATGTTGAGGCTGCGCGCCATTAGCGCCCGAATAGCCGAACGAAAGAACGGCTGGCCCGCATAGGCGGCCGCGGGCAACGCAATCAGAGCAGAGAGCCCATGGAAGAAATCGCGCTGCTCGGGTGTAATGTCGGACACATTGCCCGACCAGACCGAGACCGACAGCAGCATGATGTTCATGGTTGCGAAGGCGGCGACTGCGAGACAGCGCAGTAGAAAGTTCGTCTCCTGCTCTTCTGCAGCCTCGGCTCCTCCAGGATCGAATGGGTAAGCGCGGAAACCGAGCTCTGAGAGCCGTTCGACCACGCGTACCGGATCGATCGCGCCCTCGTTCCATTCGACTGCGACCCGGCGATTTGTCAGATTCGCCCTCGCGCGGGTGACACTGGGAAGCGTCGACAATCCTCTTTCGATCTTGGACATGCACCCGGCGCAGGCCATGCCCTCAACAGCCAGATCGATGCGCGCGACGCCACCTTCGATATGGCGAACAAAGTGGGATAAATCGCGGGTGTCGCTCATCGCTGACCGTTTATTTGAGGAGGACGCGATGCCGCGATAGGAACACGCGCTGTGAGCCGCTATCAGCTTGGAGCAAGAGGTCCCATTGGCCGGGTGCGACATCGACGGCTTCGCCGCGATAAACGCCGCCGTTGCGCTCGCCCAGCACCAGGTTGCGATCAGCTCGCCGGTCGATAGGGCGCTCGAGTTGGGCGGAGAACGCCAGGTCCTTCAACGGCACGCCCTCGCTGTCACGCGCCTCGACCGCGATGACGGCCCGCCCACCGGGCGTGCGTTCAATAGACCCGCGCACCTGCCAGCGCCGCGCATCCTGGGCGCGCGCCGCAGAAATTTGTGCATTATAGGCGTTGCCGGCCTGGTAAGCGCTGTCGACATCGGTTCCCGGCAAGGTGTCGATGGCGAGCTTTGCCATTAAGGCATTGACGCCGATGACCACCGCGAAGAACGAGGCAAGCCAGATGAGCACGCTCCGCCCGGTCAACGGCCGTCCCTGGGCGTGCCTGCTGCCGAGGGAACGTTGTCCATCGGCTTCGCGGTCGCTGATGGTCATGTCAAAACCTCATTCGGCGATGAAATGGTCGGCTGCCGTCGCGGTCTCGCCGCTGATCGTGTCGGTGATCCGGAAGCTCACAGGCGTTGACCGTCCGAGTTTGGTGTCCGCCGGCGCCGTCACCAGGACCCGCAGCTCGCGGGTCTGATCCGGACCGACGATGATCACCGGCGCCCCGGTCGGGTCTGCATTGATTCCGACCACACGAACCTGCGCATTTGGGAGGCCGTCGACGGCAAGCGTGTAGGTCCTGGTTGCGTTGCGCTTGTTGAGCACGCGTACCGTGCCCCCGTTGCGGATCGAGCCATCCTTGAGGGAGACGAACAACGGATTGCGGTCGTGCACAACGCTGAGGCCGAGCAGGTTCCGCGTTATCACGCTGTAGAGCATGATACCGGCAACAAGGACGATGACGCCCGCATAGGCGAGGGTGCGCGGACGCAGCGGCCGGTAAATCTCCGGCTTTGCTTGGAGTCTGCGTTTGATATTGATGTCATTGTCGTAGGCAATAAGCCCGGTGGGTCGGCCAACCTTGACCATGACGTTGTCACAGGCGTCTATGCATAGGCCGCACATGATACATCCGAGCTGGGCGCCATCGCGGATGTCTATACCCGTCGGGCAGACGGCGACGCATTGGTTGCAATCCACACAATCCCCAGCCGGCTGTCCTTTCGCGTGCAACTCTTGGGCCTTCTTGAGTGAGGTGCGGGCCTCACCGCGATCGCGCCGATAAGTAACGTTGAGAGCCCATTCATCCGTCAATGCCGCCTGGATGCGTGGCCACGGGCACATATAGACGCACACCTGCTCGCGCATGTGCCCGGCGAGAGTGTAGGTAGTGAAGGTCAGGATGCCGATCCAAATATAGGCGACAGGCGGCGCCGCGAAAGTTGCCAGCTGCTTCACCAGAGTTGGTGCATCCGCGAAATACAAAACCCAGGCGCCGCCAGTCCACCATGCAATCATCAACCAGATGCTATGTTTGGTGGCAAGCTCGAGCAAACGCCGCGGCGTGAGGGGTTGCTTGTCTTTGCTCATGCGCGTACGCCGGTCGCCCTCGATCCAGCGCTCGACCGCATAGAAAAGGTCCGTCCACACGGTCTGTGGACAGAGGTAGCCGCACCACAGGCGTCCCCCGACGGCGTTCATCAGGAACAGCACCATCGCGGCAATGATGAGCAGGCCGGTGATGTAGTAGACTTCCTGCGGCCAGATCTCCATAAAGAAGAAGTAGAATCGCCGGTTGGGGAAATCGACGAGCACCGCCTGGTTCGGCGCGTCCGGCCCGCGGTCCCAGCGAACGAACGGGAGCAGATAATAAATTCCCAGGCAAAAGACCATCAAAGCCCATTTGATCGTCCGGAATTTTCCCGCCACGCTCTGGGGATAGATCTTTTGCCGCGCGATGTAGAGCGGCGCGATCTCGATGTCTTTGGGATCGACAGCTTGGCTCATCGGCAAGACCGAGCCCCATCGGGAAAATCCCGATATCTGGGCAACAAAAACATCACAATTCTTATGAGCACCATCGCGTCCTGATTTATCTCAATCGTGCAGCCCCAAAACGGCGCGGCCGGCGCCGGGTATGCCGCTTCGGCCTGTGCCCGAACGCGAGCGCAGCGGCCCAATGGTTAGCCGCCGCCCAGCGTGTGGACATAGACGGTCACGGCCTTGAGGGTCGCCGGATCGAGCCGATCGACCCAGGCAGGCATCACGCCGCCGCGGCCATTGGTGATGTCCTCGATGATCGTCGCTTCGTCAGGGCTGTAGAGCCAGATCGCGTCGGTGAGGTTCGGCGCCCCGAGTTCCTGGTTGCCCTTTCCATCCTCGCCATGGCAGACGGCGCAATTGTCGAGAAAGATCTTCTTGCCGGGCACGAGCTCGGCGCCCGGGCGCGCCGAGAGCCCCGAGAGCGAGCGCGTATAGTTGGCGACCTTCACGATCTCGTCTGGCTTGAGCATTCCCTGCTTGCCGAACGCGGGCATGTTCCCCTGATGGGCTTCCGGGTGCCCGGAGCGGACGCCGTAGCGAATGGTCTGATAGATCTGGTCCAGGGAGCCACCCCACAGCCAGTCGTCGTCGTTGAGATTGGGATAGCCCCTGGCCCCGGTTGCGCCGACGCCATGGCAGGGCGCGCAATTGTTACCGAACGCCGCTCGCCCCTGGGCCCGCGCCAGGGTGAGCAGCGCCGGGTCCTTCTCGATATCGGCAAGGCCGACCTGCGCCAAGGCCGCCGCCTTGTCGCCACGCGTTTGCTGCGACGCTGCGGTCTCGATGGCGACCTGAGCCCGATCGGTGTATCCGAGGAGACCGCGCGTAAAGCCAGTCAAGGTCGGCCAGGCGGGATAGACGACCCAATAGGCAACCGCCCAGATGATCGTGGCATAGAACAGCCATAGCCACCATCGCGGCATCGGTGTGTTCAATTCCTTAATGCCATCCCACTCGTGGCCCGTGGTCGCCGTACCGGAGATCGGGTCAACGTCGGTTTGCTGAACCACACCTTAGTCCTCCCGGAGAGGCAGCTTCGCGGCGGCGTCGAACGTGGCGCGATTGCGCGGCCATAGTGCATAGGCGAGTACCAGGAAAAACAGCACGAGGAAGGCTGGTGTCCACCAGGTGGTCACATAGGACATCAGGATCTCGACGATCGGCTCGATCTTCACGGGCTCACCTCATCAGCGCAGATTGGCTTTG
>Ga0126381_100002959_pt1 | contig 18480 bp, 20 predicted proteins | sample PanSoiMetPlot_28_FD_96465 | JGI IMG/M metagenome (GOLD analysis project Ga0126381, IMG submission 96465) | Tropical forest soil microbial communities from Panama - MetaG Plot_28 | ecosystem: Environmental > Terrestrial > Soil > Tropical forest > Bulk soil | place: Panama | collected 2016-02-17
GAATACTATTCGCTCCCCGCGGTTCCGGCCCTCACACTGCTACGGCCGGCTGGCTTCAGCGTGATCCGCATGGATCGTGTTCTTTACTCCGCCGTGTCTTATCCCGCGAACTACGGCTTCATCCCTCAAACGCTCGCCGAAGATCACGATCCCCTCGATGTTCTGGTGCTCTGCCAGGAATCCGTGGTTCCCCTAACCATCATGCACGCTAGGGTGATCGGCCTCATGACCATGATCGATTCCGGCGGTCCCGATCACAAGATAATCGCCGTCGCCACCAAAGACCCCGAATTCAACGGATATCACGAAGCAGGCGAGCTGCCGCCGCACCGGTTGGCCTTCATTCGACGATTTTTTCAGGATTACAAACAGCTGGAAGGTAAAGAAGTGGATGTAGACGAGATCATGCCGCCATCCAAAGCTTATCCGATAATCAAAAACGCGCTCGCGACCTACAAGAAACAGTTTTCCTCGGAGAAGGGCCCTCAAGCCAAAACGCTAGTTCAAGGCGCTATTCCGTATACATCACCAGCATCACGCCAAGAACGATCATGAATAGCGGCCACACCTTGCTGAAAAGCTCGTACCATTTCACATTCGATTCCGCCAGGCCTTTCGCCACCGCTGCTCCCGCTCCGGCCTCCGCGAAATGTGCGTGTTGATGCTGGACGCTTACCATCGTCTTCATCGCATCCGGGCCGTGCATCCCGCCATGATGATGGAATAGCAGCAGAACGCATCCCCCCAACGCCACCACCGGGAACACCCATGCGCTCCACGCCGCCTTGAGTCGTTCGCTCGCCCGCAACATTTCCACCACGCCCATCACCAGCAAGATGAGCGCAAATGTCTTATGTTGCACATCCTCGGGATTGTGCATCATCGCGTAAATAAAACTCTGGTTTCCGAATGGCCAGATTTCCGTATCACTGAACACAAGAAGAAACACCCCCGCAATCAAAAAACACATCGGCCATGCATAGCGCGCTGCGGGCCACCGCTTGCTCAGCGCCGGCTGCCCCAGGAAAAAGAGCGCCGCCAGAATCACCAGCACCCCGGCAAGATGATGATTGAATTCGCTCTCACGTTTGTCCGCAAGATGCTTGGCCTTTTGGGCGGGCGTCTCCTCCATCGCCGCCGCATCCTGCATGCCTGGCATGTCTGCCATATCTCCCATGCCAGACATATGGGACATGTGTCCCATATCTGATTGGGGACGCGGCGTCGGATGGTACGTCCAGCCAGGCGCTGCAAGAAATACGGCGCAAATCACCACAAGCAACGAACTCAGGCCGATCCAGAAGATTTTCTCAGACCGATTCAGCGGCAATGTTCCCCAACCTCCACTTTTTGTTAGGTACCGCCCATTTTTGAGTGCGGCGGCCTGCCGCCGCTTTCATAATTCCCCGGCTTGCCGGGGCGATTCTCAGAAAATAGGATCGCTTGTCCTTTTCCTACGTCTGCGGGCGAGTCAAAAGAACAAAACAACGTCAGAAATCCATCGCCAAACCAACATAGTTCTCAGCCAGCGACTGCGACGCAGCTTGCGAGCTAGTCACGTAATCGAGTTCAGCGAGTTGGCGTCGTTGATCGAATTCATTGTCAGTATCGAACAAGTGCAGCATCGCCGTCATCCACCACGAAAATCTCTGCACCTTCCAGACCCGCCGCAGGCACGTCGCCGAATATTCGTCGAGACGCCGCCGCCCGCCCGATTTGTAAAATTCCTCCAGCGCCCGAGCCAGCACGCGAACATCTGCCACCGCCAAATTCAATCCCTTCGCGCCAGTCGGCGGAACGATGTGCGCCGCATCGCCCGCCAGGAACATCTTTCCACATTGCATAGGTTCCACAACAAAGCTGCGCATCCCCGTCACGCCCTTCTGCGTGATCGGCCCTTCCGTCAGCTTCCACCCGTTATCCGTTGCGAGGCGCCGGTGCAGTTCCTCCCAGATTTTCGCGTCCGGCCATTTGTTAATGTCCTCGTCTGGCGAGCATTGCAAGTACAGCCTGCTCACTTGCGGCGACCGCATGCTGAGCAGCGCGAAACCTCGCTCGTGGTAGCTGTAAATCAGTTCATCGCACGATGGCGCTGCGTCCACTAAGATCCCGAGCCATCCGAACGGGTAGGTGCGATCGAACAATCTAAGCACGCCGTTCGGCACGCTCGGCCGGCAGATTCCGTGAAATCCGTCACAACCCGCAATGAAATCGCAACTCAGTTCGTACGTTTCCCCGTGGCTGCGATATCGAATGCGCGGTTTCGTCGCTGAACCCGCATCTGCAAAATCGTGGACGCTCACTTCTTCCACTTCGTAAAAGATCTGGCCCCCGGCTTCGCGCCGCGCCTTGTTGAGGTCCTTGATTACCTCGTGCTGCGCGTAAATTGTGATTGCCTTCCCGCCGGTCAATTGCGCAAAATCGATCCGGTGCGTCCTCCGCGCGAATCGCAGGTTCACTCCGTAATGGACGAGCCCTTCCTTCTTCAGCCGCTCGCCGGCGCCGGTCTCAACCATCAGATCCACAGTCCCCTGCTCCAGCACTCCCGCGCGCACCCGCTCTTCCACATACTGTTGGCTGCGATTTTCGATGACGATGGATTCGATTCCCTGCAGATGCAGAAGATGCGAAAGCATCAATCCGGCAGGCCCGGCCCCGACAATTCCCACCTGCGTGCGCAGTTTTTGCACACCGCTATTTTAATACCGCGAGCGCTCCGGCGCGCCCACAAAATTCATTCTTCTCCGCTTCCGCTTGTCGCTTCCAAATAATCGCCGGTAGCCTCATTCCCCGACATACAAAACCTCTCCGAGGAACCTGGCGTGCACTGCCGCCTCGTTTTCCGTGAGATCGCCCGCCTGAAATTGATTGTCGACCTGACGCGCCGGCCGCCCCCGATCCTGTACCTCCTTGACGAGTTGCTTCAAGGAACGAATTCACACGATCGCCAGATTGGCGCGAAGGCCATTGCGCGCAACTTGTTCCAGCACGGTGCGATTGGGTTGATAACCACACACGATCTGGCGCTCGCGGAAATTGCCGACTCGTTGGGACCAGGCGCCGCGAACTTTCATTTCGAACATCGCCTGGTGAACGGGAAACTGCGTTTCGACTACATTTGACTGTGGGAGTCGTGCAAACCAGCAACGCTTTGGAGCTTATGCGATCTATCGGCCTCGATGTTTAAGAAGGATGTTAAAAAGATCTGATACCGCGAACCGCCGCCGGGTCTACTAAGATGTGAATTCTTGCTTCTGCTTGACCCTTCTCGACAATCTCCGGTAGCCTCACTCCGCAATTATTCGATCCGATTCGAAGGAGTGCCTCGGCATGCTCGTCAGCCACAAACGGATTCTCATCGAGTGGGGCGATTGTGACCCTGCCGGAATCGTTTTTTACCCGCGGTATCTCGAGTGGTTTGACGGTTGCACTACCGCTCTGTTCCTCGCCGCGGGCCTGCCGATTCAAAATCTGTTCCGTTCGCACGGCGTCCTGGGCGTTCCGCTCGTCGACGTAAAGGCCCGGTTCATCGTGCCGTCCACGTTTGGCGACGAACTGCGCGCCGAATCAACCGTGATGGAATTCCGGCGCAGCAGTTTTGTGCTTCGCCATCAATATTTCAAAGACCAGGTTCTGGCCGTAGAAGGCGTCGAGACCCGCGTCTGGGCCGGTCTCGACCCGCAAGATCCCAAGCGCATGAAATCCCGCCCGCTGCCTCCTGAAGTGATTGCCCGTTTATCCGACAATCGGCCCTGAATCGAAACTCAGCGCAGCGCAAGGATTCCGTACGGTTCGCACAAAGCAAATGGCCCAAGTGAACAATGAAACGCAGCTTGCGCTCATCCGCCACGATCGGCTTTTGTCGGTCGCCGACATTGCCGGCACTTTTCTTTTCGCGATCGAAGGCGCGACGGCCGCCGTCACCGGCGACCTCGATTTACTAGGGCTGATGGTCCTTGCGTTTTCCACAGCGCTGGCCGGAGGAATCATCCGCGACCTGCTGATCGGCGCGGTGCCGCCTCAGTCTTTGCGCGACTGGCGCTACCCCACCGTAGCGTTCGCGGGCGCTGCAATCGTTTTTTCCCTGCATCAGCTTTTCGAGAATCCTCCCACCGAACCTCTCATCGTCCTGGACGCCGGGGCGCTCGCTCTGTTCGCGGTCGCGGGCACCGAGAAGGCGCTGAAGTACAAAATGCATCCTTTCATTGCGGCTTTGCTGGGCGCCATCACGGCGGTTGGCGGCGGGACGATTCGCGATATTTTCCTGGCGCGGGTGCCGAATGTGTTGCGCGCCGATGTCTACGCTACCGCCGCGCTGATCGGTTCGACTGTGATGATCGTCGCCCGAAGATGGCGAATGGGCGATGCGCCCTCGGCGCTCTTGGGAGGCGTCTCCTGCTTTTTGATTCGCCTAATCAGCGTCTGGCGGCACTGGCAGCTGCCCGCACGTCCCGACGTGATTGCGATTTGCTAGCGAATCGAATCGCGCAATTGAATCAGCGCTTTATCGGCGCCGTCCACGCGGATGAGTCCGGGCCGCGGATCCTCAAGATCCAGCACGGCGTAGATCGTGATCGGAATCACTGTCCCGTACAGAATCATGTGCAACCAGCTGCGGCTTTTTCTTTTTGCCATCGCATAGCCGGCAATAGCCCGCTCAGAAGCGCCACGCTCACGAACAGCAGAAAAATCAGCGCCGGCAGACGGCTGCCAGAGGCGCTCATTCGCCCGGTCCTGACGTCAATCATGTCGTTAATCGCGGGCATCAGGAGCCGTGTTGAATTTTGCGTCGAGTCATTCTTGCTTACGGCCAGAGAGCGCGACCAGATCCCCTGCTGAATCTCGCCGGCGCGCGCGAATTCCTGCCGGGCCTCACTTCAATCTTTAAGAATCTCAAAAGCGCGAAGCCGCGCGTCGAGATACTCACGAAAAAGCGCGCGGACTTCCGGCTGCTCGGCAGCGGGAAGCAAGTCGACGCGAAGATAAGCCGTGCCGATCGTGTTGGCCTCATTGACGATCAGCTGGCGGCGAGCGTCAAAGCGCGACATCGCCCCCGCAAAACTGAACCCGAGAAGAAGCCCAAGCAGCGCGAACACCGCCGCGTCGATGGTCCCCGTCCCTTCATATGCTAGCTCGTTGTTCCTTTTCGAGCTCGCCAGGCCAATCCGGAAACCAATTTCCAGGCACAACAAGATGCCCAAAACAGGCCGGCCGACATCGCCACTTCTTTCCAGGTGGATAGATTCATCGGTCAGTCCACACCCGAAAATCTTTCAGTCGGCATTGGGAAGCAGGGATTCATTTTTTCCGTCTATTTCGGCGAACACTCCTTGCGCGATGTGAAAGGCTGCATTGGCTGCCGGCACACCGCAGTAGATTGCGCTCTGCAGCAGCAGTTCTCGAATTTCATCGCGCGTCACCTTGTTATTGAGCGCGGCCCGAACATGCATCCGGAATTCATCGCTGCGATTGAGGGCGACCATCATCGCGAGGGTTATCAGGCTGCGCGTATTTCGCGGAAGGCCAGGCCGCGACCAGATTTCTCCCCAGGCATAGCGTGTGATGAAATCCTGGAAGGGCTCCGTAAATGCGTTTTTGCTCTTCTCCGCTTTATCGACGTGCGCATCTCCGAGCACGGCACGCCGGACCTTCATTCCAGCTAGGTGCCGTTCGCTATCACTCCTATTTTTCCCGGGCATCAGTTCCCCTCCGGCTGGGTCAAAAAATTAAGCAACGCTTTCGTGAATTCATCCGCAGCCTCCAGGTTCGAGAGATGCGACGAATCCAGTTCCACCAGTTTTGCGCCCGGAATCGTGTCCGCGAGGTAACGCACATCCGCCGCTGGAATCACAGGGTCGTGCAATCCTGCGATCACCAGAGTGCGAGCTTGAATGCGCGAAATCGTTTCGCGCTGATCCGCGTCGCGGATGGCGCCGCAATTTGCGGCGTAGCCTTCCGGAGAAGTGCTTGCGATCATCTGGCGCGTGGAAGCAATGACATCCGGCGCCCTGGCGATGAAGGCGGGAGTGAACCAGCGCTGCGCCTGTGTTTCAGCAACCGGGCCCATGCCTTGCGTCCGCACCATTTCGATCCGCGCGTTCCAAGTGTCCGCTGCGCCAATTTTCGCAGCAGTATTGCACAGCACGAGTCGGTTGATTCGGTCGGCAGCGTACACGCCGAGCCACATGCCGATCACGCCGCCCATCGAAAGCCCGCAAAAATGCGCGCGCTCGATTCCCACCGCGTCGAGCAATCCGATGACATCGCGCCCCAGTTGAGACATGTTGTAGGGTCCGACGGTCACAGACGACTGGCCGTGGCCGCGCGTGTCGCAGCGCAAGACGCGAAACTGAGCTGCCAGCGCCGGGATCTGCGGCTCCCACATGGACAAATTGGTGCCCAGTGAATTCGAGAGAGCGAGCACGGGCGCGTCGTCAGGGCCGTCGAAGCGATAGTTCAACCGCACGCCGTTCGATTCCGCAAAAGGCATGCTTAGAGTTCTCCGAGTTGCCGCATTAGAGTTTTCGATCCAGGCTGGATAGGACTTTCCTGGTCATTTCTCTGGCCGAGCCGATGTAATTTCCGGGGTCCATCAAACGTGCGATTTCTTCGGTGGAAAGGTGCTCGCGAACTTTGGCGTCGCTCAGAAGCACATCTTGCAATGATTGATTTTTCTCGACAGCGCGCCGGCTCGCTTCCTCCAACAATTGATGCGATTGCGAGCGACCCAGCTTGCTTCGCAGAGCCATCGCTACAGCTTCGGAAAAAATCAAGCCGCGCGTCACTTCGATATTTTCTGACATGCGATCTTCGCGAATCTCCAACCCGCCAAGCACTGCGGCCGCCTGCGCGACCGCTCCTCCCGCGAGCATGCAGATTTCCGGAAGTGTTTCCCATTCGGCGTGCCAACCACCCAAGCCTCGCTCGTGCTCCTGCACCATGCTGGCCAGCATCGTGCAAACAAGAGCTGGGACTCGAATCGCCGCGGATAAAATCACCGCGCAGCCGACTGGATTCTGTTTGTGCGGCATCGTCGAGGAACCGCCCTTGCCGGGCGCTGCGGGCTCAGCCACTTCCGCGACTTCGGTTTGCGCCATCAGTGAAATATCGCGCGCGATCTTTCCGAGCGTCCCGACCAATAGACCTAGCGAGGTTGCCACTTCCGCGAACCGGTCACGTTGCGTGTGCCAGGGCAAATCCGGCAAACCAAGCTTCAGATCATCGGCCAGGGCGGAAGCGACCGCCGGCCCTCGATCGCCGAGCGCCGCGAGCGTGCCCACGGCGCCTCCGAATTGAATTACGAGTGCATCTTCTTGCGTTTGGTTGAGGCGAGCGTGATGCCGCTCGATCGCAGAAAGCCAACCGGCGGCTTTGAGTCCAAGGGTGACGGGCGGGGCATGTTGCAGCCAAGTGCGGCCAGCGAGGAAAGTGGACTCGTGGGCTTCCACGAGCTTTACCAGCGCACGGGAAATTCGGGAGAGTCCGTTGCCGATTTCCTCGAGAGCTTCTCGCAACTGCAGCACGAGACCGGTGTCGATCGCGTCCTGACTGGTAGCGCCATAGTGGACGAAGGCGGAAGCCTTCTCGTGATTCCTGGCGACGAGTGAGGCGAGCTGCTTGATCATCGGGATCGCCACGTTCCCGGCAAGCGCGCCTTCGCGAGCCAGCGTCTCAATCGAAAAGAGATTCGCATCGCATTGCGATTCAATCGCTGCAGCGGCTTCCTTGGACGCGATGCCTTCGCGAGCCAGCGCTCGTGCCAGCGCGGCCTCGAAATTCAGCATGGCTTGCAGGCGACGATGATCGGAAAAGATCTCGCGCATGTCGCCGGTCGTGAAGAGCGCACCGAGCAGGTGAACGGGATGTGGTGTGGTCATTTGAGTGGTGCCAGCGCCGGTATCATATCGCGGGAACTGCCTTTGCTTCGGAGAAAAGCGGAGCGAGGGGCAAATGGCAAAAGATCGTGCAGCTGCCAAGATCGGAAGGATGAGCGTGGCAAAGGCGCACAGACAGGAGGAGGCAATGGTCTGCGGCGAAACCAACGCCGCCGGAGTTTTCTTTGCGTCGCGAACTGGTGCAGCTGGTTGGTTGGAGCGCAGGCGGAAGCCTACGCTACTGAAACGCAACTTTAGACGTGGGGGGGGCTACTTTTTTCAGGTCGGCTATGAAGAGCTTCATTTCTTGGTGGCGCGTGGCATCGTCTGGGGCGCGCAGGATGGAAGATGGGTGGACTGTGGCCATCACGTGCGGGGCTAGATCAGATTTGAGGAACTCGCCGCGGTGCAGGGTGACGCGGAAATCGCGGCCAAGCAGGGATTGGGCGGCTGTGGCACCGAGGCAGACGATTACGTTGGGGCGGATGGCTGCGATTTCGGCGTCGAGCCAGGGGCGGCACGCGGCGATTTCGGTGGCGTTTGGTTTTTTGTGGATGCGGCGTTTGCCACGTGGTTCCCATTTGAAGTGCTTCACGACGTTGGTGACGTAGACTTTCTTTCTGTCGATACCTGCTTCGAGTAACGCGCTATCGAGAAGTTTTCCTGCTGGTCCGACGAAGGGCTTGCCTTCGATGTCTTCCTGATCGCCCGGCTGTTCACCTACGAAAATTACTTTTGGTTTTGCACCGGCGCCTTCGCCGAAGACTGTTTGCGTGGCGTTCTTCCATAGATCACAGGTTTTGCAGTGGGCGGCTTCTTTTTGAAGCTCTTCGATGGAGGCGTTGCGCGGAAATAGCGCGAGTGCGGGTTGAGTGGCTGTGCGTTTGGCCATGGGGAAGCGTAATGCGCTGGGGGAAGGTAAGGAATCGGGGAGTTGCGGTAGGGCTTGCGCGGCGGATGGCGGATGCGAAAAGCTCGGTCCTCGCTTCGCTCTGGTCTCGGTAATGCGCTCGCGCATCGATTTTTTTTTCACGGCGGCTACAAAAACGCCGGCCGGAGGCCCTTCGTACCTCAGGACGAGCCAGCGGTACAAAGGCAAGTCAAGAGAGCCAGGCAGGATGCCCTTCGTGCGTCTGGGCCAACCGGCGCTACAGGGGCTTGACAAGGGCGGGTGCCGGAGAGAGAATTTGATTAGGCGAAGAAAAAGCGAAAATACTACTTAAGGGCACAGTGGTGCCAAACATCGATGCCGAGCAAGGCCCCGGAACCCCATCCGGGATCGACACGCCATGCCCCTACTGAACTTTTCTCCTCGCCGGTGGTTGTCATGTCTGGAAATCTTGCTGCTTTGCGATTGCAGGTGGAGACGGCGCTGGCCGGGCGCGTAACTGCGCCCTTCTCGTATCGCGACCGGAAACTTGTGGAGATGGTATCAGCGGGCATCCCGGAAATTGATGCGCTTACGGGAGGATTGCCGCGCGGCGGAGTGACGGAAATTTGCGGGTCTCCCTGCTCCGGGCGAACGAGTTTGCTGGTTTCGGCGCTGGCTTCGCGAACGGCGCAAGCGGAGGTGTGCGCGCTTGTTGATGGACGCGACGCTTTCGATCCTCATGCGGCGGCTGCCGCTGGAGTGGAGTTGAAACGGCTGCTTTGGGTGCGCTGCCGGAATATCGAGCAGGCGTTGCGATCGACAGATTTGCTTTTGCAGAGCGGCGGATTCGGGATGATTGCGGTGGACCTGAGCGACATTTTGCCGGCGACGGTGCGGCACGTTCCGTTGAATGCGTGGTTTCGGTTCCGGCGGGCTGTAGAGGATACGCCGACGATCCTGATGCTGCTCGAGCAGGAGCCGAATGCGAAGACGTGCGCGTCACTGGTGTTGCGGGTGGGATTTGAGGGGGCGCGGTGGGTGGGGACGGCGAGCGAGAATCGAGCGGGAGATTTTTGTGCTGCGAATTCTTCGGCATGTTTGCTGGAAGGAGCGGGAGTGCGGGCGGAGGTGGTGAGATCGAGTGTGCAGCCGGTGGATGGGAGAGAGGTTACGGCTGAGGGAGGCGAAGGCGATTCCACATTTGAAATTTCAAATTTCAAATGAAATGCAAAGGCAGGAGCAGAGAGGCGTGGTGTCACAGAGGCACGGCGGTACAGAGGCAAAGTCAGAAGCAAAGACGAAGACAGAAGCACTGCTCAGGACAAGCTTTGGCTTCGCTCAGGACGAGCCGCACTCTATATGGGATTTGCTGCGATTTACGTTGCGGATTTTATGGTGCAGGCGGTGGTGCGTGCGGAGCCTGGGTTGCGTGGTTGCGCGATTGCGCTTCTTGAGGGCACGCCGCCGCTGCGCAAGGTGGTGGCTATGAATGACGCGGCTTTGCGAGCTGGAATTGAACTGGGGATGACGGAATCGCAGGCCGAGGATTTTTGCGCGGTGCAGGCGCGGCTGCGATCGCCGACGCTGGAAAAAACGGCGCATGCGGCGCTGATGGATCTGGGGTGGTCGGTTTCGCCGCGTGTGGAAGATACGGCTGCGGACACGATTGTGCTGGATCTTGCGGGGCTCGCTTCCTTGCTGGGAAGCGAGGAGATTATTGCCGAGCAATTAATTGAACGCGCGTCGCTGCTGGGATTGGCGGCGCGGGTGACGATCTCGTCAAATCTTGAAACAGCGATCCATGCGGCGCGTGGCCTTACGGGAGTGATTTTGATTCCTACGGGCGAGGAAGCGAAGGCGCTTGGCGGCTTGCCGGTTCACGTTCTTTCACCTGCCGCGGAGACTCTTGAAACGCTTGCCAGCTGGGGTGTGCGCACGTGCGGGGAGCTTGCGGCGTTGCCTGTGCTTGAGCTTTCGGAGCGGCTGGGGCATGAGGGAGTTTGGCTGCATGAATTCGCGCGCGGTGCGAGTTCGCGTGCGATGGTGCTGGCGGAGCCAGATGTTCATTTCGAAGAGGAGATGGAGCTTGAGGATGCGGTGCCGGAGTTGGAGCCTTTGTCGTTTTTGCTTGGAAGGCTGCTTGACCAATTGTGCTCGCGGCTGGCGGCGAGATCGCTGGCGGCAGCAACGATTCTGGTGCGATTCGAGCTGGAGCCAGTGTCAGAAAATAATGTGCGCTCGCTCAATGACAGCGCTCCGCGGAAAGCTGCCTTACCGATGTACGAGAAGCTTCTGACCTTGCCGCTGCCGTCGCGAAATTCAAAGATGCTGCTGAAATTGCTTCGCTTGCGATTGCAGGCAGAGCCGCCGCAGACGGCCGTGCTGAAAATATTCATGGCTGCCGAACCGGCGCGATCGCGATTCGCGCAGGGTGGATTGTTTTTGCCGAGTTCGCCCGATCCGGAAAAGCTCGAGCTGACGATTGCGCGGCTTGCGAATCTGGTGGGCGAAGAAAACGTTGGCGCGCCCGAATTGGCGGATACGCACCGGCGGGATGTGTTTCAGATGCGGCGATTTGTGATGCGGCAGAGCGCGGACGAAGCTGCTTCCAAAATGCGGGCTGCAACTCAAAAAGTGGGCGCTGCACTGCGCTACGTGGTGTCGGGTGCAGAACACAAATCGTTTACAGCTGCTCATAGCACTCGAATGTCTTTTCGCGTTTACAGGCCTTCTTTGCCGGCGAGGGTGGAAATGCGCGAGGGGCGGCTGGCGCGAGTTTCGTTCAACGGCGTGCGCGGCGAAGTAGTGGCGGCGTCGGGCCCGTGGCGCACTTCGGGAGATTGGTGGCGAGAAGACGGGTGGGAACACGACGAGTGGGACATTGATGTTCGTTTCGGCTGGTCTTCCGCGCCTGTCACTGCCGTTCGGCAGGTCTTGATGAAACGCCAGCGCGTGGCGCTCACGCGCTCGGATTTATTTTCATCCAACGAGCGCGAACAATCGATGCAGCGCGGGCTTTATTGCATTTATTACGACGCGGAGCGCGGGGGTTGGTTCGTACGGGGGATGTACGACTGATGAGCAAAGCGGTCTACACGGAACTTCACGCGCGGTCGGCGTTCAGTTTTCTTGAAGGCGCGACAGTGCCGGAGGATCTGGCGAACTCGTGTAAAGAAAAAGAAATGAGCGCGATGGCTGTGCTCGATCGCGACGGAGTGTATGGCGCGCCGCGTTTTCATCTGACTGCGAAGAAGATTCCCATTCAGGCGCATATCGGCGCAGAGGTGACGTCGGCGGAAGGCTGGCGGTATCCGTTGTTGGTGGCGTCGCGCGAGGGCTATCAGAATTTGTGCCGGTTGATCACGCAGATGAAATTGCGTGCGCGCAAGGGTGAAGGAAACGTGGCGGCGGAGGAAGTTCCCGAAAAGGCGCGCGGGCTCATTTGCCTGACGGGAGGCGATGAGGGACCGCTCGCGCATGCGTTGGCGCACGGAGGCGTGGAGCGCGGGACAGAATGCGTGCAGCAGCTTTGTGAGCTGTTTGGGCGCGAGAACGTGTACGTGGAGTTGCAGCGGCATTTTTGCCGCGATGAAGAAGCGCGCAATCACGTTGCTATTGAAATCGCACGGAAATTGAATTTGCCGCTGCTGGCGACGAATGGGGTGTGCTACGCCGAGAAGCGGCAACGGAAAATTCTGGATGTGTTCACGTGCATTCGCAACCACCGCAATCTTGCGACGGCCGGGCGGCTCCTGGCGCGCAATTCCGAGCGTCATCTGAAAGCGCCGCGCGAGATGGTGGACTTTTTCAGCGATCTTCCCGAAGCGATTGCCAACACGCAGGAGCTTTCGTCGCGTTTGCAATTCGCAATGAGTGATCTGGGCTATGAATTTCCGCGCTATCCGGTGACGGACGGCGAAACGGAGATGAGTTTCCTGCGAGATCGGGCGCAGGAAGGGATGGTGACGCGCTACGGCAGGGATGATGAACGCGCGCGAAAGCAGATCGAACGCGAGCTCCAGCTCATCGAGAAACTCAAGCTGGCGGGATATTTTCTGATCGTGTGGGACATTGTGCGCTTTTGTCGCGAGAAAAATATTCTCGTGCAAGGACGCGGTTCGGCGGCGAATAGCGCTGTTTGCTACGCGCTCGGTATTACAGCAGTGGATCCGGTGGGAATGGATTTGCTTTTCGAACGCTTTTTATCCGAAGAGCGCGGCGAATGGCCTGATATTGATCTCGATTTGCCGAGTGGAGATCAGCGCGAGCGCGCGATTCAATACGTTTACGAGCGGTACGGACAATTGGGCGCGGCGATGACAGCAAATGTGATCACCTATCGCGGGCGCTCGGCGGCGCGCGAAATCGGCAAGGCGCTTTCGTTTGATCCTAAAACGCTCGATCGCCTGGCTGGCCTGGTGGGCGCGTGGGGATACAGAGACGCAAACGATACGCTCGAGAGTCAGTTCCGTGACGCCGGGCTCGATCCAACGCACCCGCGCATTTGCAACTTTTTCGAACTCTGCCAGATGGTGCAGGATTTGCCGCGTCATCTTGGCCAACACTCCGGTGGCATGGTCGTTTGCCAGGGGCAACTTGATTCCGTGGTGCCGCTCGAGCCGGCAACGATGCCGGGGCGCGTTGTGGTGCAATGGGACAAAGAAGATTGTGCGGACATGGGGATTGTGAAAATTGATTTGTTGGGACTGGGCATGATGGCTGTGCTCGAGGACTCATTGAAAATTATTCGTGAGGATTATGGCGAGGAAGTGGATCTGGCGCGTTTGCCGGCGTATGACCGGACGGTTTACGAGACGCTGTGCAAAGCCGATACCGTGGGGATGTTTCAAATCGAGAGTCGCGCGCAAATGTCATGCTTGCCGCGGCTGAGGCCGAATCGTTTTTACGACATTGTGGTGCAGGTGGCGATCATACGGCCGGGGCCGATCGTGGGGCAGATGGTGAATCCGTATTTGAAGCGGCGCCAGGAGCGCGAGCCGGCTGAATGCCTGCACCCGTCGCTCGAACCGGTGCTTTCGCGCACATTGGGAGTGCCGCTGTTTCAGGAACAGCTGTTGCGCATGGCCATGATTGCGGCGGGATTTACGGGAGGCGAGGCGGAAGAATTGCGGCGGGCGTTTGGATTCAAGCGTTCGGAAAAGCGCATGAAAGAAGTGGAAGTAAAGCTTCGTCGCGGAATGGAACAGAACGGAATTCTTGGAACGACACAGGACACAATCGTTCAGTCCATTACATCTTTTGCGCTCTATGGATTTCCTGAATCGCACGCGGCAAGTTTTGCGTTGCTTGCGTATGCCAGCGCGTATTTGAAATGCCATTATCTGGCGGCGTTTACAGCGGCGATGCTGAATAACCAGCCAATGGGATTTTACAACGCGGCCACGCTGGTGAAGGACGCGCAGCGGCACGGATTAAAAGTGAGGCCGATCGATGTGACTTGCTCGAACTGGCTGTGCAAGCTGGAAAAAGATGACGAACGGCTGGTGATGAGGCTCGGGTTTCGTTACGTGAAAGGATTGCGGCAGGAGATCGCGCTGGCGCTTCTGGAGCAGCGCGCGATGCGGCCGTTTGCTTCGATCGAGGATTTAAAATTGCGCGTACCTGGATTGCAGAAGAGCGAAATGGCAACGCTTGCCTCGATTGGTGCGCTGAATTTTATTTCCGCCGGCAACAGCGGCAGGCGGCACGGAATTCACCGGCGCGAAGCGTTGTGGCAGATCGAGCGCGCTTCGCGGCGTGCGGGACCTTTGCTGGAGCGAACTGCATTAGAGGATGCGACGCAGGACAATTCGAGGGCAGATGGCGCTCGAAGCGATTCACATGAGGAACAGGAATTTCACGTTCCTGCCGACACTACTGTGCCAGAGCGAATTTCGTTTTCGCGCGCGAGCGATTCTCCTTTGCAGCCGATGACAGCAGAAGAAAGGCTGGTGGCGGATTTTCACGGCACGGGAATGACAGTGGGGCCGCATCCGATGGCTTACCATCGAGCGGAATTAAGGAAGCAGGGGATACGGTCTGCGAACGAGCTTGGCACGATTCCCGATGGCACCTGGGTGCGCATTGCGGGGTCGGTAATCGCGCGGCAGCGCCCTGGCACTGCGAAAGGGTTCGTGTTTCTAAGCATCGAGGATGAGACAGGGATTTCAAACGCGATTATCACTCCGAAACTTTTTGAGCAGGATCACGTGGTGGTGGTGCATCAGCAATTCTTGCTGATCGAAGGATTGCTGCAAAATCAAGACAACGTGATTTCCGTGAAAGCGGCGCGCATTCGACCGCTCTCCATTACCCGAGCCGAAACCGTATCGCACGATTTTCACTAAGCTCGCACAGACCATAGTTTCCTACACTTCTTTGCTGCCCGCGGACGCAGTTCGTCTGGTTTGAACTTCGCGACTCCCTGTCGTAATCTATTCTCATCGCATTTGCACCTCTGCGCGCCCGTAGCTCAGCTGGATAGAGCGTCTGGCTACGAACCAGCTTAGCTAAAAATCTAAACCGTTTCTCTGGTGTCGCTTACGGGCGAGCTTCTGAATTCTCCCTTCCCCTAAACGTACCGAAGTTGTACCGAAATTTGACTGTGGCGGGCGGAGCCACTCTGTCGCCCCAACACAGCGCGGCGAAGTGTGCCCGTTGCGGGCAGGCATGCCAACTCTCCCATTCGGACGACATTAACAAGCTCAGCGCCTGGCTCGGGAAAGCTCAAACGGCGATGCGGGAGAGCCATAAGAAACATCATGAATTAGACGTGGTGGAGTTGCACTGGTAGCGCTTCCAGCGCGCAGCATAGGAATTTGGTGCGGCAACCCTTGTGTGATGGTTACAACGCTACCAGAGCCTTTTGGACTACCCGCGCCGGGCATATGTGCGAGCGGCCTGGGCCAAACGCAGATGAAGCTGGCGTACAGCGTGTTGTCAGCGCGGCTACCTTGCGCTCATGGGTCGGGTCAGCAGAGAATCACCGCAGCATGCCGAGCGTCTTTCTCACGTTCAGATGCCGCCACTGTCAGCAAGGTCGCTGCGTAGCTGCTATATGGTGGGACATTCGTGCAATTAATGAACTCAAAGACAAAGATTTTTCTACGCGATGTCTTGAGTGCGGGCATCAAGACGTATTTTTTGGCATCGAGGCCATCGAGATTTGCCATGGGGAATTGTCACCTATTGAGCGGATGGAGTTGGACGAAGACGAGCTGCTGGAATTCGGACTAAACGAAGAGCGTGAAAGCGAAGAATGAATGTGGCTTAAGCTTTGAAACGACCAACGAATTGGCAAGATAGAATCTGGAAATCATGCCCGCAAGTCCCTGGCGAACATTTGGCACCCCCGACCCCAATTACGATTTCGTCGTCCTTCTATCGTTTCTTCCACTCAAGAGTTACTGGAGAGTGCTGCCCTTTTTCTTTTACACGGTGCAGGTGGTCTGGCAGTTGGCAGGGGCAGGCGGTCTGGTGGGTTATTCGCTTCTAGCGCGTCCGTTCAAGAAGCAATTCTGGACGCTCTCCGCCTGGAGGAACGAAGGCGCTCTGCGAGCTTTCGTTCAGCATCCACCGCATGTGCACGTCATGACCGCTCTCGCCCCCCACATGGGCGAGACCAGGTTCGTGCGCTGGGCGGTTAAAGGTTCTCAGCTGCCACCGCATTGGGATGATGCGCTAAGCCGACTTCCACTTTAGCGCGACTCTTTACGATTGGTTTCCCTTCGCTTCGTCTACTGCTTTGCGGCGCTATTGGGGTCGGACGACAGCAACGTCTTCACAAAGCATTCAACCCTTTCTCTTTCATCTGATTCCAGCGCGGTTCGGTGAGGCGTCGGAGCATATTTGCTGAAATGGGCAAGAAATACAGCCGTTGAACTCACTGCTGCTCTGCGGAAAGAAATCGAAGCAGGATTTCATGATGGGGATGATGCGTTCGACGCTGTCGTCGGCTTGTTTGGAATGATTGAAGTCGTCACAGGGAGACGGCAAGCGGGTAACCCGAGCGAGAACAACATCAGGAAGCTCGAAGGTTGGATTCTTGGTCAGGAGCGATTCACGGCCACATAAAGCACGCTCCGACCAGTTACTTCAAATTGTTCAGTGGGTGGGACGCGAAGCTCATGGCTGTCTCGCTGATTAAAATCGTGGACGGTAAGCCCGCAATAAGTGACGCGCTGCCGAACCAGCAGACGGTACAGTGCCCGCGCTGTGAGCAACGATATCGGCTCGGTTACTCAGATAACGAATGGCACAAGCTCAGCGCGTGGCTGGGGAAAGCTGAACGGGCAGCTCGCGAGAGTCATAAGAAATATCACGAAGCAGACGTGTTGCAATTGCGCTGGTAGCCTTCCAGTGCGCTCAGCATTGCATCAAGCGCTGGGCGCGAACCCTTCGACCCGCTCTGCCCTTCGTCACAGTATTCCCTCACGACCTGAAAGCCCCGCTGTTCAGCGAGATCCACGCTCTGCCCGTGATTCAAGGTCGAAACTCTGCAATACAGCGCTGCTTTCTTCACTTCAGTTCCTTTTTCCTAGTTAACAAGTACACATCAATGGCGCGACGCACCAATTCCGCTACGGGCGCGCCTGTTTTCTCGGATAGCTTCTGTAGCCGCTCAAGCTGCTTCTCGCGCAGGAACAAGGCTGTGCGCTTCATGGCATAGAGAGTATCATATAGGCATACATATGTCCACAGATGATGACACTGCCTTAGGCCAACACAGATGCAGTTACAGACCAGCATGATGTCGCTAACAAGAACGAGAACCTACTGAAAACACCCGATTGGAATACCTACCTTGCGCTAGTAGACTTGGCGTGGGGTTCAGTAATGCAGCGCGACGAAATCTGCGTTTGCGGCCACCCGCAATTTCTTCACAGAAGTTATGGCTGTCTCGGCACGCGACCTAATCCAGACCTAAAGAAAACCGAGCGCATTGGGTGTGAGTGCAAAGCATTCAAAGCGCGAAAAGCTGCTCACGCCTGACTAGAATCAATAAGCTTAGTTTCCCCACACTGTTGATACGGTAATGCTCCAATCATTCGGTGTCTCAACCGACCCAGGATTCGATTTAAAAGATGGCTGCGTCGAAGGCTGGACACCATAGGCGGGCGGCGTCCGTCAATTTTTTCCAGTGCCTTCCGAATGCGTAGGTCGCGACCTGTGGAAATGAATCCCCGTCGGAGCGTTCTTATCGCTTCACCATCACGTCCTGCTTGGTGATATACCTCGGCAAGATTCAAAAAAAGTTGGGGGTGATTCCACTTTATTTCCAGGGCCTCGCGGCACATCCTTTCACCAGCGAGGTAGCGTTTTTCAACCAGAGCGCAGAGCATACCCACGTAGGAAAGAAAAAATGGATTTTGTGGTTCCTCTCTGAGAGCGCGGCGAACGTGCGCGAGTGCTATACCCTTTTGCTCATCATGAAGATGCCTGAGACATTCTGCAAATTCAGTTCGCCCAATAGTAGTCGGTGAGTGCACTTCCCTCTCGTCCAGCATGAAGTTGTTCCCCCTAAGACGAGCATTCGAACCTAAGTTTGGAGATTAGCGCTTGTTACCGAGTTGGGTCACGTATCCGACGGTGCTAATCTGCCCAAAGCTTTACTGTCCTTTGGGACAGGCGAAGGCGTTAACTGAAGTTCAACTGAATACGTTTTTCGAGCGTGACATTTGTTCTAGCAGCAACTTTAAATGAAAGCAAAGTCTCCGCCTGGCGCTTCTTAACTCC
>Ga0126381_100002960_pt1 | contig 18477 bp, 18 predicted proteins | sample PanSoiMetPlot_28_FD_96465 | JGI IMG/M metagenome (GOLD analysis project Ga0126381, IMG submission 96465) | Tropical forest soil microbial communities from Panama - MetaG Plot_28 | ecosystem: Environmental > Terrestrial > Soil > Tropical forest > Bulk soil | place: Panama | collected 2016-02-17
CCTTTTCCCTGAAGGCTTGCGCTTTCCCTTGAAGACAGCGTTTCCCTTGAAGACAGCGCTTCCTTAAAGACAGGGCACTACCCGGCTTTGTGACATAGAACTTGCGCATGAGCGAAGAGCTGGGCGAGCTTCAGGACCGGTCATTCGCCCGGGCGACCGCCTCCACCGCCCGTTCCTATCCGCCGGAACGACGGCTCAGCGCCGCGCAGCTGGCTTCGTACCTGGACCGGCGCGTCTACGCGGTGGTGGGCACGGCTCGCCCCGACGGCCGGCCGCACACGGCCATGTCGGTCTACGTCCGGCGCGGAGTCACGTTCTGGCTGCCGACCATGGCCGGCTCGGTTCGCGAACGGAACCTGCGCGGCACGCCGTGGCTGACGCTGGTGGTTGCCGAGGGAGACCGCGAACAGCACATCGCCGTGCTCATCGAGGGGCCCGCCGAGGTCGTCGAGCCGGCCCAGGTGGCCGCCGATGTGCGGGCCGCGATCACCGGCGACTGGGTCAGCGCCTGGATCCGCCTGACGGCCGAGCGCCTGCTGTCCTACGCCGAAGAGGGCACGATACTGTAGCGGCCGCGGCGTCCTTGGCGGCCTCCGCGGGCGATTGTCGTGCCTGGCTAGGGCAGGGTGGGATTCAAGTGGCCGGCCCGCAGGGCGGCGATTACGCCGCCGTCGATCAGCAGGTCAGCGCCGGTAATGAAGCCCGCATCCGGGCCTAGCAGGAAGGCCGCGGCCGTAGCGATCTCGTCGACCGTGCCGATCCGGCCGACGGCGGAGGCGGCGATCGTCTTCTGATAGTGCTCGGCGCCTGGCCCGGCCATCTCCGCGCGGCTCAGGGGGGTGAGGATGATGCCCGGGCTGAGCGAGTTCACGCGTGCCCCGCGGACCCCCCAACGGAGCGCCGCGGCCTGGACCTGGGCGTGGTTGGCCTGCTTAGAGATGGCGAAGGCGGCCACGGAGTTCGGCACCGCTTGCTCGCTAAGCACCGGCAGGGACAGCAGTTCGTCGGCGGGGGTCTGGCCGAGCAGGCGTGCCGTCTCCTGGTCCAGCGGGGGCGGCATGTAGCCGGCCATGGAGGAGATGACCAGGCCCGCGCCGCCAGGCGCGATGACGTCCTCAAACTCCTCAAAGACCAGGGCGGTGCCGACCAGGTTGACGGCGAGAATCACCGCAGGCGGCGCCTGGATCACCGCAGCGGTGTTGACGACGTTGACCACGGCGCCAAGCCCGGCCGCGGCTCGCGCGAGGTCGCGGACCGACTCGCGTGAGGAAACTTCGGTGTGCCGGGCGGAGACGGCATGGCCGCCGTCCTCCAGAGCCTCCTTGGCGGCGGCCAAGACGGGCTCGTTATTGTCGGCGAGCAGGACGGTCCGGCCGGCGCCCTGTCGGCGGGCGATGGCCTGGCCGATCCCCCCGGCGCCGATGACGACGACAACGTCCGAAGGCATGAGCTTCTCCTTGAGTTGATCAGTCAACCGGTAGGTCCTTTCGCTGGAACGCTAACGGCGCGAACAGTCATCTGTCTAATGCATAGATTGCACCGTGATGATGCAAGATACTGATGACTGTGGAACTCGAACACGTTGAGGCGTTTCTCGCCATCGCCCGCAGCGGCGGCTTCACCCGGGGATCGGCGGCCCTGCACCTGTCCCAGCCCGCGACCAGCCGGCGTATCAAGATGCTTGAGGCCGAGCTCGGCGCGCCGCTGTTCGACCGGCTCGGCCGTGGCGTGACCCTCACCGAGGCCGGCCGTGCATTCCTGCCGCACGCGCAGGCGCTCCTGGCCTCGATGCGGGACGCGATCGAGGCGGTTAACGCGGTGCGCGGCACTGACCACGGCACAGTCACGCTGGCGCTGGTCGGCACCCTGGCGAGCAGCAGCCTGACCGGGCGCCTGAGCCGGCTCCGCCAGGGGCACCCGGGCCTGGACCTGCGGCTGCGGACAGCGCTCAGCGCCGAGGTCAGCGCGCTGGTGCTGCGCGGAGACGCGGCCCTGGGACTGCGGTACGGCGCAGATCCCGACCCCGGCGTGGTGTCGGACATCATCCACCACGAGCGGCTGATACCTGTGTGCCCGCCGGATCACCCTGCGGCGGCCGGCGGGACCGACCTCGCCGCGCTAGACGGGCAACGGTGGCTCGCCTTCCCGCCGCCGCCCGGGCAGCCGGCCGACCTGTACACGATGGCGCTGCAACAGCTACTCGCCGCCCAAGGGCTTGGGGTCGCCGAGGTCATGCCGATCGACAGCCTCACTGCGCAAAAGCGCATGGCCGAAGCCGGATTCGGCCTGGCGATCCTCCCCGAGAGCAGCCTCGAGGAGGAACTCCGAACCGGTACCCTGTGCGCGATCGACGCGCCTGCCCTGACCACCTCGATCCCCGTGGCGCTGATCCGCCGCCGCAACTCGTTCCAGACGGGGGCGGCCCGGGCGCTCGCCGCCGCACTGACCGACTGGCCGCAGACGCTTACGTGACAGCGACAGAGCCGTCCTGAGGTTCGGGGCTTCCGGACTGAGGACTTCGTGGTGCCCATTTGCGGCATCGATGCCGCCGACGCTTACGAGGGCCGCTTGCGCAGGTGCCGGTGTCCCTCGCTGGGAAACTTCGGCGGCATCGGCGCGAGCACCGACTCCAGGACGTAACCGCACTTCTGCGCGACGCGGCACGAGCCCTCGTTGCCGACCGTGTGCAGCAGCTCAATCTCGTCGGCGGGCATGATGTTCTGCCCGCCGAACAGCCATTCCGTGGCGGTCTGGAGGCAGCGCGAGGCGATGCCCTGGCCGCGGGCTTCGGCCACCGTCCAGTAGCCGACGCCGGTCGCGAGTGTCTCCGGCGGGCTGGCCGCCTTGACAGCGAAATGGCCGACGACGGTGCCCTCCTTATCGATGGCCCAGCTCAGGCAGGTGTTGTGCGCCCAGTCCGCCTCCTGGCGGGTGAGCACGGCACGGGCTTCGTCCTCGTCGTTGACAGGGCTCACCAGCCAGCGACGCATCGCCTCGTCGCGGAAGGCGGCGACAATTGCGGGGATGTCCGAGTCCTGCCAGGGACGAAGGGTCAGGGCCGGGGCGATCGCAGTGGGCTCCACAGTCAAAGTCATGGGCGATGTCATGCAGCTCATCCAACAGCATGGCCACCCGGCGCACCCTGTGGAGCCAGATCAAGCCGTCCGCGTGGGTCCCAAATGAAGCCGTCATGGCCACCGTGTTGCAGGTCTTGGATGGCACGAGCCCAGCGAGTGGTCGAGCACATGCGCGGGCGCGGCTATCCCACCCCGGCCTGGCTCGCAGTGGGGGCCACTAGAACAACACGTGCTACCAAGATCGTTTACTATCCGGGGCGGGCGCGCCCGGCCTGGAACGGCTCTCGGTAGGTCGACGCGGCGGACGCGGCGGCCGACGCGGTAGAACTGGCCTATGCGTGAACCGCCGCACGACCGGCGCGGCACCACGTTCTGGCTCCCGGACTTGGCCGGCTCGGTGCGCGGACGAAGGCGCGGGCCGTAGCCGCATCAACTGCAACGAAGGAAAGAAGATGACACAGATGACACACGCGCTTGTTCACATCAGGCCGTTACGCTTGCTGGTGATTGGCGCCAGCGTGCTGGCCGTGGTGGCTCTCGCGATCGCATTCCTGGCCCGCCCGGCGCCAGTGCGTGCGAGCACTGGGGCGGCAGCATCCTCATGACCCAGACGGCAGGCCCGCTGACGTTCACCGGCGAACCGGTTACGTACACGCTGAACGCGGACTGCACCGGAACACTCGCCGCACTGCGCGGCGGCGAGGTTCACCATTTCGCCATCGTGGTGACAGATTCGGGCCGGAAGATCTACCAGCTGCGCACAGACACGGGCAACGCCCTGGCCGGCACGCTCGATCGCGTCTAAACAGTTAGGAGCCCATTGTGGAGATTCCCAGGCCGAGCGAGGCGGATAAGGACTTCTTCAGGTCGCTTCTCCCGGACGACCCGGAGGTCGAGGTCAAACCGATGTTCGGCAACCTCGGCGCCTTCGTGCACGGCAACATGTTCGCCGGGCTGTTCGGGCCCGCCGTCGGTGTCCGGCTCAGCGGGCAGGACAGCGGCGAACTGGCCGCCATCGACGGAACGGGCCCGTTCGGGCCCGCCGAGCGTCCGATGGGCGGCTACCTAAGCCTGCCAGCGGCCTTGCGCGACGACCCCGCCGAGGCGGCGCGCTGGGTGGCGAAGGCCCGGGCCTACGTTGGCTCACTGCCACCCAAGGTGAAGAAGACAACGGTCAGAAAGATGCCAGCGCGGAAGCACCTGCCATTCAACAAGCCCTAGCAGAGCGGCGCACGGCTCACCTGGTCGGCGTCACGCCGGACAGCACCGCGCGGGCGCGGGAGCGGTAGGCCTCGAGTTTTTCCTCAGGGTTGATGATGCGGTGGCTGCGCGACTGGATGGAGATGTCGTGCCCCTCGACCGAGGCGCGCAGCGCTCCAACCGTCGCCTGCGACTTCGGCACGTGGGTGAACGGGTCGAACTGGTACCAGCGCATCGCGTTCTCGTGCGTGATCTTGTTGATGTCGGAGTCGGGCACGGAGAACCGGGTAAGGACGTCCCACAGCACCTCGGGGGCGTCGGGCCACATCGAGTCGCTGTGCGGGTAGTCGCACTCCCAGCAGATGTTGTCGATGCCGATCTCGTTCCGCAGCTGCACGCCGACCGGGTCGGAGATGAAGCAGGTGAGGAACCGCTCGCGGAACACCTCCGACGGGAGCTTGCCGCCGAAGTCGGCCAGCGTCCAAGTGGAGTGCATCTCGAAAGTGCGGTCCAGGCGGTCCAGGAAGTACGGAATCCAGCCGGTGCCGCCCTCGGACAGCGCGATCTTCACGCCGGGGAAGTTCTTGATCACCCGGGACCACAGCAGGTCCGCGGCCGCCTGCACGATGTTCATCGGCTGCAGCGTGATCATCACGTCCGGCGGCGCGTCCACCGCCGACACCACCATCCGCCCGGACGAGCCGATGTGCACGTTCAGCACGGTGCCGGTCTCGGACAGGGCGCGCCACAGCGGGTCCCAGTGCTCGGTGTGGAAGCTCGGATAGCCCATCGCCGCGGGATTCTCCGAGAACGTCAGCGAGTAGCAGCCCTTGGCGGCCACCCGGCGCACCTCGTCCGCGCAGGCCTGCGGGTCCCAGATAGCGGGCAGCGCCATCGGGATGAACCGGCCTGGGTAGGCCCCGCACCATTCGTCGATGTGCCAGTCGTTGTAGGCCCGCACCAGGGCCAGGGAGAACTCGGGATCGTCGGTGGCGAACAGCCGCGCGGCGAAGCCGGGGAACGACGGGAAGTTCATCGACGCCAGGATGCCGCCCGCGCTCATGTCCTTGACCCGCTCGTGCACGTCGTAGCAGCCGGGCCGGATCTCATCCAGGCCCTGCGGCTCAAGGCCGTACTCCTCCTTAGGCCGCCCGGCCACCGCGTTCAGCGCCGAGTTCGGGATCGTGATGTTCCTGAACTTCCACACGTCAGTGCCGTCGTCCAGGTGCACAAGCCGCGGCGCGTCCGCCTCGTACTTCTTCGGCAGGTGGCCCGCGAACATGTCCGGCGGCTCGATGACGTGGTCGTCCACGCTGATGAGGATCAGGTCGTCCTTCTGCATGCTTACTCTCCAGGTTGTCCGTCGCGGTCCAGGCGGTCCAGGCGGTCCAGGCGCGTCAGGTGACCGCGCCCGCGGCCTTCAGCGCGATGATGCGGTCCCAATCCAGGCCAAGCTCGGCCAGGACCTCCTCTGTCTGCTCCGCGAACTCGGGCGCCTGGCGCAGGCTCGGCGCGGTGATGTCGAACTGCACCGGCGACGACACCAGCTCCAGCGAGCCCGCTTGCAGGAAGTACTCGTTGGCGCGCGCCTGGGCGTCGCTGCCGGCCTGCAGGGTGTCCTGCACTGGCGCCCACGGCCCGGACACGGTGGCGAGCACCTCGGCCCACTCCGCGAGCGTCTTGCTTGCGAAGACCTCCTGCAGGATCTTCGCGGCCTCGTCGGCGTTGGCGGCGAGTTGCCCGGCCGTGGCGAAGCGCGGGTCGGCGGCCAGTTCCGGCCGACCGATGTGCGCGCAGACGTCAGCCCAGTACTTGCCCGGCTGCAGCATGACCAGCGACAGGTAGCGGCCGTCCGCGGTCTTGTACAGCCCGGACAGCGGGTTGGTCAGCGCGCCGCGTGAGCCCATCGGCGGCGCCACCCACGACTTGTCCAGGTGCAGCGACACCGCCAGGGCGTGTCCCATGGCCCACAGCCCGCTGCCGAGCAGTGACACGTCGACGACCGACGGCTCGCCGGTCCGCTCGCGCTTGAACAGCGCGGCGGCGATGCCGCCGGCCAGGTTGGTGCCCGAGATCGTGTCGCCGTACGCGGGCGGCGGGTTGATCAGCCCGTCCAGGTTCGGCGGGGTGATGGACGCCGCGCTGGTGCCGCGCGACCAGAACGCGGTCATGTCGTACCCGCCCCGGTTGGCCTCGACGCCGCGCGGGCCGAGCGCGCTGCCGCGCGCGTAGATGATCGACGGATTGACCTTCCGGATATCGGAAACGTCGATCTTGAACCGCTGCCTGGCCTCGGGCAGGAAGTTGGTCAGGAACACGTCGGACCGTGCGGCGAGCTCGTACAGCACCTCGAGCCCCTCTGGGGTGCTCACGTCGAGCCCGATGCTGCGCTTGCCGCGGTTGGCGTGCTCGAAGTTGGGGTTCGGCTCCCCCTCGACCTTGTAGGCGCCGACCTGGCGCAGCCCGCGCTGCGGGTCGCCGGTGACCGCGTGCTCGACCTTGAGCACGTCCGCGCCCCAGTCGGCCATGACCGCGCCCGCCGAGGGGACGAAGCCGTACATCGCGACCTCAAGGACGCGGACTCCGGAGAACGGCCCGCTCATGACGCGGCTCCACCGGCAGCGGAGGCGGCCGCGGCCGGTACCGGCGTCGCCAGCGACTTGGTCTCAAGGAACTCCTCGAGCCCCGCGGCGCCCATCTCCCGGCCGACGCCTGACTGCTTATACCCGCCGAATGGCACGTCGGGACCGAACCACGCGCCGCCGTTGACGCTGATCGTGCCGGCCCGGATCCGCCGCGAGACCGCGAGGGCACGGTCGGCGTCGCCGCTGTACACCGACCCGGACAGGCCGTAGATGGAGTTGTTGGCGATCCGCACCGCGTCGTCGTCGCCGTCGTGCGCGATCATCACGAGCACCGGGCCGAACACTTCCTCCTGCGCGATCTCGCTGTCCGGATGCACGTTGGTGAGCAGCGTCGGCGCGTAGAAGAAGCCAGGCCCGTCCACGCGAACCCCGCCGGTCACCAGCGTCGCGCCCGCCGAAACCGCGCGCTGGACAAGGCCGTCCACCTTGTCCCGCTGCCGTTCGCTGATCAGCGGCCCCATGTAGTTCTTGGGGTCGAGGGGGTCGCCGTACGTCACCTGGCCGAGCATCGCCGCGACCGCGGCGGCGATCGCGTCGTGCTGCTCGCGCGGCACCACCATCCGGGACGGGATCGCGCAGCCCTGGCCGGCGTGCGAGCACACGCCGAACACCGCGACCATCGCGGGGGTTGAGATGTCCGCGTCGTCGAGGACGACAAGCGCCGACTTGCCGCCGAGTTCGAGGAACACCCGCTTGACCGTGTCGCTGGCCGCCGCCATGATCCGGCGCCCGGTCGCGGTCGAACCGGTGAACGTGACCACGTCGACGTCGGGGCTCGCGGTCAGGGCTTGGCCGACCGCCACCGACGAGGAGGACAGGATGTTGACCACGCCCGGCGGGATGTCCGTGCGGGTGGCGATCAGCTCCGCGAGCGCCAGCGTGATCAGCGGGGTGTCCGGCGCGGCCTTGAGCACCACCGTGCACCCCGCGGCCAGCGCCGGGGCCAGCTTCGCCAAGGCCAGCTGCGTCGGGTAGTTGTAGCCGATGATCGCCGCGACGACCCCGGCGGCCTCTTTCTCCACCCAGCGGCGGTGCTGCTGGCCGCGGAACTCCATCAGGCCCAGTTCCTCGGTCAGCGGGTACCCCGGCAGCAGGTCGGCGTAGTAGCGGACGATCCCGATCGGCTCGTCGAGCTGGGCGCCGTAGGTGATCATGCGCGGCGCGCCGACGTCGGCGATGGTCAGCTCGCGCAGCTCTTCCTTGTGCTCGGTCAGCGCCTGGTGCAGCTGGTTGAGGCACCGGGTGCGAAGCTCGACATCGGCGGCCCAGCTGGTCGTGTCGAACGCGCGCCTGGCGGCGGCGATCGCCGCGTCGGCGTCGGCGAGCGACGCGTCCGGCGCATGGCCGAGCACCTCGCCCGTCGCCGGGTTCACCGATGGGTACGTCCGCTCCGCCTCGACAAGCTTCCCGTCGATGAGCATGCGCTTGGGCAGCGCCACCTGATCCTGCATCCGCTTCCTCCTCTTAGAATGGAAACTACATTCTCCAGACTTGACAATCAAGCTCTCGCAATTGGACGGGGGGTTGGGGAGGAGATCGGGCGGGGGTCGGGGAGGAGATCGGGCGGGGTCGCGGCGGAGTGCGACGGGGGACGCGTCCGAGACCGGCGCGGGACGCGGCGGAGTGCGACGAGGGGTTCCGCGACCCAAAATCGGAGAGTACGATTCTCGCATTCGGGAGTCGCATTTTCAGCTATCCGCCCAGGAAGGGGCATCGCTCATGGGACGCGTCCAAGGCAAAGTTGCCTTCATCACCGGTGCCGCACGCGGCCAGGGCCGCAGCCACGCGGTGCGGCTGGCCGAAGAGGGCGCGGACATCATCGCGGTCGACCTGTGCAAGAACGTCGACACCATCGGCTACCCGATGGCCACCCCTGATGACCTGAAGGAGACAGCGCGGCTGGTCGAGAAGCTCGGCCAGAAGGTCGTCGCCGTCGAAGCCGACGTGCGCGAGCGCGCCCAGCTGCAGGACGCGCTCGACCGCGGCCTCGCCGAACTCGGCAAGGTCGACGTCGTCATCGCCCAGGCCGGCATCGCCGGGATGAAGGGCACGCCGCCGCTGCAGGCCTGGACCGACGTGATCGACACCAATCTGATCGGCGTGATCAACGCCGTGCACGTCGCGCTGCCGCACCTGAGCGCCGGCGCCTCGGTGATCGCCACCGGCTCGACGGCGTCGTTCATCGACGCGCTGCCGATGCGGCAGGTCGGCACCGACCCCGGCGGCGTCGCGTACATGTACGCCAAGCGGCTGCTGTCGCAGTTCATGCACAACCTGGCGCGCGAGGTGGCCCCGCTGATGATCCGGGTCAACGTCGTCCACCCGACCAACTGCAACACGGACATGCTGCAAAGCGAGCCGATGTACCGGTCCTTCCGCCCGGACCTGCCCAACCCGACCCGCGCCGACGCCGAGCCCGCCTTCCACGTGCAGCAGGCCATGCCGATCCCGTACGTCGAGCCGGTGGACATCAGCAACGCGGTGCTGTTCCTGGCCTCCGACGAGGCCCGCTACGTCACCGGCATGCAAATGCGGGTCGACGCCGGCGGCTACCTCAAGCTGTACGACTTCCACCTGTGACACACGACAGACGACAGACGAGACGACAGACGAGAGAGGACAACAAACGGTGAAGGTGCATGTCGACCCGGAGCGCTGCCAGGGTCACACGCTCTGCTCGATGATCGCCCCGGAGGTGTTCCAGCTCGACGAGGTCGACGGTCACTCCACCGCCGTCATCGACGGGGACATCCCGGCGGAGCTTGAGGCCAAGGTCATCGACGCGATCCGCTCGTGCCCCGAACAGGCCATCTCGTGAGCTCCGCCGAGACCAACGGAGAGCGTAAGAAGAACAGCTACCACTTCGACCGGCACACCCCCGAATACCGCCACCAGTTCGAGACGGTCACCGCCGAACTGGTCGGCAAGTGCCCGATCGCCTGGAGTGACACCTACGAGGGCCACTGGGTCGCCGCGGGGCACAAGGAAGTCTTCGAGCTCGCCCGGTCCGCCGAGTACCTGTCCAACGACCACGACGTGAACAACCAGCGCAAGGGCTACAAGGGCATCTCGATCCCGGCGCCCAAGGGCACGACGATCCAGGGCGGCTTCCTGGAGATGGACCCGCCAGAGCAGCGGCACTACCGGCAGGCCCTCAACCCCTACCTGTCTCCCGCCGCGATCAACCGGTGGACCCCCGTGGTCGACGAACTCGTTCGCGCCTGCCTGGACGAGAAGATCGCGACCGGCCGCATCGACTTCGTCGACGACCTCGCCAACGTGGTGCCCGCCGTGCTGACCCTGGCGATGCTCGGCGTCCCGCTGAAAAACTGGAGCATCTACTGCGACGCGGTGCACGCCTCCGTGTACACCCCGCCGGACTCCCCCGACATGGTCCGCGTCAACGAGGGACGCAGGGCCATGTACATGGACATGTTCGGCCAGCTCGCGCAGATCAGGGCGAACCCGCGGCCGGGCATGATCGACGCGCTCATCCGCGCCGACATCAACGGCAAGGCGCCCGAGGACATGGAACTGCTCGGCGTCATCGCCCTGCTCATCGGCGGCGGGTTCGACACCACCACCGCGCTGACCGCGCACGCGCTTGAGTGGCTGTCCGAGCACCCGCAAGAGCGCGCGCGCCTGTCGAGCGACCGTGACACGCTGCTCGACTCGGCGACCGAGGAATTCCTGCGCTTCTACACCCCCGCGCCCGGCGACGGGCGCACGATCTCGGCCGACTGCGTCATCGCGGGCCAGGAATTCAAGGAAGGCGAGCGGGTCTGGCTGTCGTGGGCCATGTCCAACCGCGACCCCGCGGTGTTCGCCAACCCCAACGAGGTCGACCTGGCCCGCACCGGGAACCGGCACCACAGCTTCGGCCTGGGCCTGCACCGCTGCATCGGCTCCAACCTGGCCCGCATGGTGTTCAAGCGGATGCTCACCGCGGTGCTCGACCGGATGCCGGACTACCAGTGCGATCCGGCCGGCGCCGTGCACTACCAGACGATCGGCGTCATCCAGGGCATGCAGCACCTGCCCGCGACCTTCACCCCCGGCCCGCGGACCGGCGATGGCCTCGATGACACCATCGCCCGCATGCAGGCCATCTGCGACGAACAGCGCCTCGCCGAACCGGTGACGGTCCGTAAGGCGAGCGCCCGCATCGCGGAGGCATAGGAAAACCAGGATTATCCCGAACGGGGCCGTGGTCTGGCGTCGGACGCAAAGGAGAAACAGTGACAGAACCCGGCCCGCGCCCCCTCCCGCTGCTCACCCCGGAGAACGAGTTCTTCTGGCCATCGGGAGCGGACGGGCGGCTGCGCTTCCAGCAGTGTCAGTCCTGCTCGGCGCTGATCCACCCGCCGCAGCCGGTCTGCCGGTACTGCCACGGGAAACAGCTCGAGCCGACGCCGGTATCCGGGTTCGCCACGCTCATCGGGTTTACCGTCAGCCACCGGTTCACCGTGCCGGGGATGCCGTCCCCTTATGTGGTCGCCCAGGTGGCGATCGAGGATGATCCCCGGGTCCGGTTCACCACCAACGCGGTCGCGTGCGACCCGGACGACCTGCGGCTCGGCATGCGGATGGAAGTCGTCTTCGAACAGCACGACGACGTGTGGTTTCCGCTGTTCAAGCCCGCTGCCGCGGCAGGCGAGCGGGTCGTGGAGGCGGCCGACCTGACCGAGCCTGGCCAGCACTGGCGGCACGTGCGGCCGATGGTGGCGGGGGACAAGTTCGAGGACAAGGTCGCGATCACCGGCATCGGGGCGTCGCAGCTTGGCCGGCGGCTGATGCGCGCCCCGCTGTCGCTGACCGTCGAGGCGTGCGAGCGCGCGGTGGCGGACGCCGGGCTGACCATGGCCGACATCGACGGGCTTTCGACGTACCCAGGAGGCGGGAACACCGGTCCGTTCGGTGAAGGCGGAATGACAGCGCTGGAAGCGGCGCTCGGCCTATGTCCGACCTGGTACAACGGGGGCTTTGAAACCTTCGGCCCGAGCGGTTCGCTGATCGCGGCCATGCTCGCCGTCGCGGGCGGGCTCGCCAGGCACGTGCTCTGTTTCCGCACGCTGTGGGAGGCCACGCACGCCGAGCTGATGCGGCAGGGCAAGATCAAGCCGGCGGGCGGCCGGGTCGCCGGGTGGATGCACCCCTTCGGCGCGACGTCGGCGGCGCACACGCTCGCGCAGAACGCGCAGCGGCACTTCCACAAGTACGGGACCACGCGGGAGACGCTCGGCTGGATCGCGCTGAACCAGCGGGCCAACGCGGCGCTCAACCCCACCGCGATCTACCGCGATCCGCTGACGATGGACGATTACCTCCTCGCGCGGACGATCACGACGCCGTTCGGGCTTTACGACTGCGACGTGCCGTGCGACGGCTCGGTCGCGGTCGTCGTGTCCGCCGTGGACGCGGCGCGCGACCTGGCCAGGCCGCCGGTTTACGTGGAGGCCGTCGGCACGCAGATCCTGGAGCGGATCGAGTGGGATCAGAGCACGCTGACCCACGAGCCGCAGGTCTTCGGGCCGGCCGCGCACGTGTGGACCCGCACGTCGCTGCGCCCCGCGGACGTGGACGTGGCCGAGCTTTACGACGGTTACACGTTCAACTGCCTGTCGTGGCTGGAGGCGCTTGGCTTTTGCGGCATCGGCGAGGCCAGGGACTTCCTCGACGGCGGCAAGAACATCGCGCGGGACGGCCTGCTGCCGCTGAACACGCACGGCGGGCAGCTTTCGCACGGGCGGACGCACGGCATGGGCCTGGTGCACGAGGCGATCGCGCAGCTTCGCGGCGAGTGCGGGCCGCGGCAGGTGCGCGACGCGCGCGTCGCGGTGGTCAGCTCGGGCGGGCTCACGCCGGGCGGCGTGCTGCTGCTGCGGGCGGACGGGTGACCGTGGCGCTGGCGCTGGGTGAGTTGGACACAGTCCCGGCGGCGCGGACCGTCCGCGTCGAGGGCATCCCCATGTCGGCGCTGGTCGCCTCCCCCGCGCAAACCGGAGCGGTTAGCCCGCGTGCCGTGGTCGTCGCGCTGCACGGCGGCGCCGTGACGTCGGCGTACTTCGACACACCGGACTGCCCGCGGCTGTCGCTGCTGCGGCTTGGCGCCGCGCTCGGGTTCACGGTCATCGCGCTTGACCGGCCCGGCTACGGCGCCTCGGCCCCGTACGCGGACCGGATGACGACGGTCGACGCGCGGGTCGGCCTGACGTACGCGGCGGTCGAGGAGTTTGTCGCCGGAGCGCCGCGCGGCGCCGGCGTGTTCCTGATGGCGCACTCGATGGGCTGCGTGCTCGCGGTGCAGATGGCCGCCTGGGAGCGCGGCGCGGGCCTGCTCGGGCTTGAGATCGCCGGCATCGGCCGGGCGCCGGTGCTCGCCCTCGCGGGCGGCGCCAGCATGCGGGACGCGATCTGGACGCCGGAGCACCTGTACCCGCCGGGCGCCGCGTCCGCGCTGCGCCTGTCGGGCACGCCGGGCTACGAGGGCGACGACGTGCGCGGCTGGACAAGCGCGTTCCCCGAACTCGCGGCCCGCGTACGCGTTCCGGTGCGCTACTGTCTCGGCGACCATGAAGGGGTGTGGAACACCGGTCCTTCGGCGCTGGCGGACATCGCGTCGCTGTTCACGGCGTCGCCGCGGGTGGTCACCGCGGAGCAGGCCGGCGGCGGCCACAACCTGAGCCGCGGGCTGTCGGCGACGGCGTATCACCTGCGTGTGCTGGCCTTCGCCGAAGAATGCGCGCTCGCCCAACCCCCGCTACCCCGGGAGAGAAGAACATGACTAACCCACCTGTCGTCGTCGCGCTGCTGCTCATGCGCGTGGTCGTAGGCATCACGATGATGATGCACGGCTACAACCACTGGCGCGGCGGCGGCCGCATCGCCGGCACCGCGCGCTGGTTCGGCGGTCTCGGCCTGAAGCACGGGGTGCTGCAGGCGTGGATGAGCGTGGTCACCGAACTCGGCGCGGGCGCGCTGCTCGTCGTCGGCCTGCTCACCCCGCTGGCCTGCGCCGCGGTGATCTCCGTGATGCTGATCGCCGGGCTGCTCGCGCACCGGCCGAACGGCTTCTTCGTCTTCAAGGACGGCTACGAGTACGTCCTGGTGCTGTCCGTGGTCTCGCTTTCGCTGGCCGTCCTCGGCCCCGGCCGGTTCTCGCTGGATAACGCGTTCGGCATCGAGATGACCGGCTGGGCGGGCGGCGGCGTCGCGCTCGGCGTGGCCGTGGTAGCCACCGCCGGCATGCTGGTGACCTTCTGGCGGCCCGCGCCCAAGAAGGCGGAGGCGGCTTCGCCGGCCTCGCCGGCCCCGCCGGCCTCGCCGGAGCAGGCGGTTTCGTAGCGGTGGACGCGCCTGTCCCGCGGTCGGCGTACGGCGAGCGGCCGGACTACCGCGTCGACCTGCTCGCCAGAACCAACGTGATGACCGCGTGGCTCGACTCGGCGCGGCTGGCGGTCAGCGGCGCGTGCCTGGTCGTCGACGAGCAGGATCACGGGCTCGTCGTGTACTTCCCGCCGGACGCGGTCGACTTCTCGCTGCTGGCGCCCGACGAGCTGCGGACGGTCTGCCCGTTCAAAGGGCAGGCGGTGTACTGGCGGGCGCGCGACGGCGGACCGGGCATCGCGTGGAGCTACCCGGATCCGTTCCCGCAGGTCGCCCGGCTGGCCGGGTACGTCGCCTTCGACCAGGACGCGGTCCGGGTGGCTATCGGTAGAGGTCACTACACGGGAGTGCACGCATGACTTCATCGCTTGAGCAGCTGATCGCCGCGTTCGACGTGGCGCCGCTCGGGGCCGACGGCATGACCTACGTTGCCGGGCCCGCAGACGGCGCGGGGCGGAACGTCGTCGACGGCAGCCAGATCCTCGCCCAGTCGATAGTCGCCGCGGGCAAGGCGCTGCCAGGCCGGACAGTGCGCTCCGCGCACGCGGTCTTCGCCGCCGCCGCCAGCCCGGCACACCCGCTTGAGTTCACCGTCACCCCGGTGCGGGCCGGCCGCTCGTTCGCCAGCGCGACCGTCGCCGCCCGGCAGGGCGAGCGGACCTGCGTCGCCGCTACCGTGCTGCTCGACAACCCGCAGCCCGACATCATCAGGCACGACCATCCGGCCGGTGCGTTGGCCGGACCAGAAGCAGGGCCGCAAGCAGGACCAGAGGCGGCGCATCCGGCGACGATGCCGCTGTCCGGCCGACAGCTTCGCATCGAGGGCGTGCGGGACCACAACAGCCCGGACGAGGTGGGGCCGCCGGTCCTTGACGCCTGGCTGTGCTACGACACCGTGCCCGGCCGCGACGACCTGCGGCGCGCGCTGCTCGCGCAGTTCACCGGGCACCTGTCGATCTCCACCGCGATGCGGGCGCACGCCGGGATCGGCACCGCGCAGGCGCATCACACGGTCTCGACGGCGGTCATGGCCATCGGGGTCACCTTCCACGAGCCCGTCGCGTGGGACGGGTGGATCCGGTACCACCACGAGAGCACGTTCGCCGGCGCGGGCATGGGCTACGTGCGAGGCCAGGTGCTCACCCGCGACGGCCGCCTGATCGCCTCGTTCACTCAGGACGCGATGATCCGCGCCTTCGAGCCGGCCGGCGCGGCGGCGGCCGTGGCGGTCGAATCCCGGCTCTTAGCGCGCCGCGGAATCAGAATGACATCGCCCGGACGCGGAAATCGTAGCCGTCCCCGACCAGCAGGCCGCCGCCCGGACTGACCGCCACCGCGGCCGGGAGGTCGAACACGGCGCCGAGAGCCGGGCGGCCGTCGCCCAGGCCGTCGCTGCCGAGATCGGTGTTGTCGCCGGCCACGATGTAGATGTCCCCGGCGGTCATCTGCATGCCGTAATACATGCCGGACTTGACCGCGACCACCCACACCACACCGGCGCTCCGGTCGGCGATCACCACGTTGCCCGCACCGTCGACGGCCGCCGAGTAGGGGTCCTCGAGTTCGGCCGCGGTGGCCGGCCCGCCGCTGCCTGAGATCCCGAAGGTCCCGTGGCCGGCGATCGTGTAGATGTCTCCCGCGGTCATCTTCTGGCCATAGAACGTCCCGTTACTGGCCGCTACCACCCGCACCCGGCCGCCGTCGCCGCCGATGGTGACAATCACATTGCCGGCCAGGTCCGCCACCGCGTCCTCAGGACTCATGCCGGCCTTGGTGGCGGGAATGCCGTCGCCGTTGAAGTCAACGTGCCCGTCGCCGGCGATCGTGTAGATGTGCCCGGCGGTCATTTTCCGGCCGTAGAACGTTCCCGTGCTGACCGCCACGACCCGTACCCGCTGGTTGCCGTCGACAACGAGCAGGTTGCCCGCGTGATCGGGGGACGCCGATGCCGCGCCGCACAGCGGCGCATTCGTGGCGGGGCCGCCGTCGCCGAGTGTGGCCGCGCAGGCGCCATTGCCGGCGACGGTGTACACGAAGCCCGCGGCCATCTTCCGGCCGTAGAACGTCCCCGTCCTGACCGCGATCACCCGAACCCGCTCGTTGTCCGAGTCCGCCACCACCACGTTGCCGGCCCGGTCGAACGCGACCTCGTCGGCCGAGAAGGCGGCCTTCACCGCCGGGCCGCCGTCACCGGAATACCCCAAGGCGCCATTACCCCCGATGATGTACCCATCGCCCGCGGCGAGCGTCCTGCCGTAGACCCGGCCCGGCCTGGCCATGACCACCCACACTCGCCCGTCCGTGTCAGCGAACGCCACGTCGCCCGAGGGGTCCTCGGCCGTCCCGGTGATGCCATGGAGTTCGGCCTTGAGCGCCGGGCCGCCGTTACCGGACTCCTGGGACCCGGTGCCGGCGACCGTGTAGATGCGGCCGGCGACCATCCGCCGTCCGTAGAAAGTCCCCGACCGGAACGCCGCCACCCGCACCCGGAAACCACAGCCAAGCACCACGTTGCCCGCGCCGTCCACCGCCACGGCGTTGGCGTCAATCCGCGCCTTGGCCGACGGGCCGCCGTCGCCGGAAACCCCGGCTGGCCCAGCGCCGGCGATGTCGTAGATGTGACCCGCGGTCATGCGGTGTCCGTAGTACCTGCCGGTCCTGACCGCGACCACCCTGACGAGGCCGCCCTCGGTTAGCACCAGATTCCCCGCACGGTCCACCGCGACCCCGGTGGCCTGGCTGAGCGATGCCCTCGTCGCCGGACCGCCATCGCCGTCATCGCCGATGAGCCCGTCGCCGGCCACCCGGTAGATATGCCCGGCCGTCATCTTCTGGCCGTAGAAGGTTCCTGTCCTGGCGGCCACTATCCGCACGGACGGCGCGATTTCCGCGGCCAGGTCCAATTCGCCGTCGTCGGGCAGCACCAGGTTGCCCGCGCCATCGAGCCGGACCGCGCCGATGGTGGGGCCGATCCACGCGCGGGCGGCCAGGCCCGTGTTGCCCTCGGGGGCCGGACCGGTCAGGATGCCGGCTATGGCGTAGAGGCCGCCGGCCGTCATCGCGGCGCCGTAGAAGGTGCCGGTGCTGCCGGCGATAACCAGGATCCGGGCGCCCTGCGGCGGGCAGTCTTCTCCCCCGCAGTCGGGCATTCCCTGGTCAGTAACGACGATGTTCCCGGCCCGATCCACCGCCACGCCCACAGGCTGTTGCAGAGTCGCGTTCCCGCCGTTGCCGTCGACCACGTACACGTCGCCGGCGGTCATGGACTGGCCGTAGAACTCGCCCGTCCGGGCCGCCAGCACGTCGACGTTGGAGTTGTCCGTCACCAGCAGGTTGCCGGCCTTATCGACAGCCGTGCCGCAAACCTGTCCCCCGAACGCGAACTGGGCGGCCCCGGCGCCGCTGCCGCCCCCGGCCTCAGCGCCGTTCCCGGCCACCGTGGTCAGCATGCCGGTCGACGTGCTCACCCGCCGCACGTCAAGCGAATTCCCCACATACAGGCTGCCGCCGGCGACCGTGACGCCACAGGCGTCAACGGGAACGGTCCTTGCCGGTCCGGGTCCGCCGACTCCCCCGGCGACCGTGACTATTCCTGGCGCGGACGTCTGCGCGGGAGACCCGGCCAGCGCGGGACTGGCCGCGAGCAGCATTAAAACGCCGGTCAAAGACAACGCCGTCGGCAGCGAGCCGCGCGAATTGCCCAGACGCAGTCGCGGCAGAGGACTAATCACAACGCCCCTCAACCCCGCCCGCGAACGCCGCCGCCATCGTCCGCGAGCACCCCGTGCGACTGGGCGGCACACAATGACGCTCACTACCTAGATAGACGCACAAAACCGCCCGCGGGACAAGCCGGTATTCTGGCGTCGCAGCGCGCCCGCCGAGAGACAGGAGCACCGCCCGTGGTTCACGTCCCGGCCTTCCCCGCGCTGCGGCTGGCCGCGGCGGTCGGCGTGGCCGCCCTGGCCGCTGGTTGCTCGTCGACTGGGTCGCCGGCTGCGGCGACCAGCAGTTCGCATGCGGGGACCAGCGCTTCGAGCCCTTCACGCTCCGCGCCGGTCACGATGAAGCTGACCAGCTCGGCCTTCGGAGACGGCGGCAACATACCCAGGCTCTACACCTGCGATGGGCACAGCGTAAGCGTGCCGCTTTCATGGAGCGGCGCGCCG
>Ga0126381_100002961_pt1 | contig 18476 bp, 14 predicted proteins | sample PanSoiMetPlot_28_FD_96465 | JGI IMG/M metagenome (GOLD analysis project Ga0126381, IMG submission 96465) | Tropical forest soil microbial communities from Panama - MetaG Plot_28 | ecosystem: Environmental > Terrestrial > Soil > Tropical forest > Bulk soil | place: Panama | collected 2016-02-17
CCGTGGAACTGGCTGGTGCCGCGCTTGGTGGTCATCTGGATCTGCGCGCCCGAGGAATTGTTGAAGTCCGCCGTTTGGTTGCTGACCGAGACCTTGAATTCTTCGATACTCTCGATGGGGGTCGGAATCACGGGGGACGGAAGGCCGTTGGTCTGCGAACCGCCAGTGCCGGTGAAGTTCGTCTGGTAGGTGGTGACGTTGCCGCTCATGTCGTCCGTGATGTTGGCTCCATCGAGCTGATAGGTATTCAAATCCGCAACCGCTCCAGCGGCTTGTCCGCCCGGCGCAGTCGCCGGCTGCAGAACGGCCATGGTAGAGGCGTCACGGCCCAAGTTCGGGAGCACCATAAGGGAAGTCTGGCTCATGGTGTTGCCAACCGTCGCGTTCATGGTCTGGAGCTCTGCGCCGACGCTGGCGCTGACTTCCACCGTCGTGGCCGTGCTGCCAACCTTCAGCGTGGCGTTGGCCGTCAGCACGATACCGATTTTGATTTCCTGATTCCGGATGTTGTATTCGCTGAACCCGGTCTTGCTGAAGTTGATATCGTACTTGCCCGGCGGCACGGTGGCGAATTCAAAGCGGCCTGTGTCGTTGCTGACGGTGTCGAACGTCGTGCCGGTTGCGGGTTCGACGAGCTTGACCGCAACGCCCGGAACAGCGGCGCCGGATTCGTCTTGCACCTGACCGACGACGGTGCCGGCGATAGAACTTTGTGCGTGAACAGGAATGGCGGCAACACTGGCGAGAAGAGCCAGGCCGCAGAAAGTGGGTACCGCCAAACGCTTAAAGGCGGACACACCTCGACCCGAAAGAGTTTCCTTCATATCCCCTCCAAAGCTGAGCGTAGTTATACAAGTAGACCGTTCTTTGTTGCGTATTGGGTGGATTCTATCTGAAGGGGGAATACCAGTCAAGAAAATTTTCTGAATGGAACGATTAAAAGAGACTAGCGCTTACGAGCTAGTACCGAGGGTGCGGGAAGATGCCACAGTACGGGAAGGTTCTACCGCCCACACCCGGATTTCGCCGTCAAACCGCGAGGTTTCGTACGCCTTACAAACCTTTTCAATCCCCTGTTGGCTGCCGAAATCAAAAAAAGTGGAGGTGGACTATGCTCAAAAAACTCGGTCTTCCTATGATTGCATTGGCGGGCATGTTGGCTTTTGGAACACCCAAGCCAGCAGAAGCGCGAGTGCACATTAGGGTAGGGGTTGGAGCGGCGCCCGTCTACCAGTACCCGTATTGCTCGCCCTACGATCCGTACTGTACTCCGTACGTTTACCCGTATGGGTATAGCTATCCCTACGTCTACGGCGGTTGGGGTTGGCACGGCCATCACGAATTTCATGGACACCGTGAGTTTCATGAACATCATCGTCGGTAATGGGGCTGAGGGAACGGCGGGGCGGGTTCTTCGGATCCCGCCCCTGCAGTTTTCGATTACAATCCTTTTCATTCCCGCCCGGTTCGAGCGCGTCCTATGTAATGGAGGTGGAAGATGCTTAAGAAAGTCGGTCTTCCGATGATGGCGTTGGGCGCCATGCTGGTGTTAGGGGCACCCAAAGCCGCGAAGGCACAGGTGGGGTTGGGAGTGCAGGTCGGCCCGTCTTACGCAGCGCCGTATTCGCCATACTGCTCCGTGTATGATCCGTACAACTGCCCGCCTTACGTTTACTCGTACCCGTATGCTTATCCGTACGTGTACGGCGGCGGTTGGGGCTGGGGCGGTGGATGGCACGGCGATCATGATCGCGGCTTCCGCGGCGGCTATGGATACGGCGGTCGCGCATTTAGCGGCGGCGGAGGATTTCACGGCGGTGGCGGCGGATTCCACGGCGGCGGCGCAATCCGCGGTGGTGGCGGGTTCCACGGCGGTGGCGGCCACGGCGGGCGCCGCTAAGTTCTTCCTTCGGTCGCTGCTCCGAAAGAGGTGCCTACACCTATCGGAGCTGCGACCAAAAGGAGCGGTCGAGCACGACCCTTCGGCGACAGGCTGCTAGCATAGAGCTTTAGCCAAATCGCCGAAAGGAGTTTCATGCGCGTTAATCTCACCAGGGAACGGCTAAGCAAGGGCGAAACCGTTTTCGGGACCAGCCTGCAGGTATACCGCTCCGCCGAAATCCCCAAGACATTTGCCGCCGCCGGCTTCGATTATCTCTACATCGATATGGAGCACGGCGCTTACAACTTTGAAACCGTTCACGACATGATCAAAGCCTCGCTCGAGGCGGGTATCACTCCCATCGTTCGCGTTTGCGAGCTGCTGTATTCGCTGTGCGCGCGGCTGCTGGACGCCGGTGCTCAGGGCATAATTCTGCCGCGCGTGGAAGATCCGGTCCTGCTGAAAGAGGCGATGAGCTGGCTGCGTTTCCCGCCCGTCGGCCGCCGCGGGTACGGCGTCAATCCCACCATGGTCGATTACGAAACGCGCAGCTTTAACGAGATCATCGAGCATCAGAATCGCAATACGCTGGCGGTGGTGCAATTCGAAACCGTGACCGCGATGGAGAGGATCGACGATCTGCTCTCTGTGCCGGGACTGGATGTAATCATGGTCGGGCCGGCCGACCTTTCCATTTCGCTGGGCATTCCCGGCCAGTTCGAACATCCCCTCCTCATCTCGACGGTGGACCGCCTCATCGAGAAGTGCAACCAGCACGGCGTCGTGCCCGGGATGCAGTTGCGCTCGGTGCCCCTCTCGAAGTTCTGGGCGGAGCGCGGCATGCGATTTGTCGGCACGAGCGCCGAGCACGCCATGCTGCTCGAAAAATCGCGCGAAACGGTAGCGCAGCTCCGCGCCGCGCGGGCGGCCCAGCCGGCATAGCCTATGGGCCCGGCTCCGATCGGACTCAACACGTATTGCCTCCGCGCCTTTCGCTGGCCGGACGCGAAGCTGATCGACTACACCGCCAGTCTGAAACTCGACGCCATCTTTCTGCAGGATTCGCTCGATCCAAAGACCAACGATCCCGCGCACTGGACCGAAGTGAAGGCCGCGGCCGCGAGCGCCGGATTGCACCTGGAAACCGGCACGGGCGGCTCGCTGCCGCGCGATGCGGAGCATTTCGAAAGCTCCGTGAAGCTGCTGCGCGATGCCGTCCGGCGGGCATCCGGGATGGGTTCGCCGATCGTGCGGACGCTGGTGGCGAGCGACCGCGCCCATCTGCCGCCCGGTTCCGCGGAGCAGCACATTGCCACCATGGTGAAGCTGCTGCGGACTGTACGCAACCAAGCCATGGATGCGGGCGTGAAGTTCGCCATCGAAAATCACAAAGACCTGTTGTGCTGGGAGACGCGCCAGTTGATCGACGAAGCCGGAAAGGATTTCGTCGGCTCGTATCTCGACACGGGGAATCCGGTCTTCGTCATGGAAGACCCCATGGAGACGGTCGAAACGCTCGGACCCGTGGCGGTGACGTTCCACCTGCGCGATTCAGTGGTCTATGAAACAGCTCGCGGAATTGCTGTGCAGTGGGTGCCGCTCGGCGAAGGCGTCGTCGATTTCAAAAAGCTGGTGGCGCGGGCCGGGGAAGTGATGCCGACGGTCTACATCTATATCAAGCCGATTACCGGCCGTCCGCCGGAGATTCTCCCGACGCTCGAGCAGAGTTTCTGGAAAGGCTGGGCCGACAAGCGCGGCGCCAGTTTCGCGCGGTTCCTCGCTCTGGCCAAAGCCGGGCATCCCTACGAGCGCGACATGGTGGTGGAAGATGTCACCGGCCGGCAGCCCTCGCCCGAATACGCCGCCGCTCTCCAATATCAGCAGCGCGAGCACATGGAACGCAGCGTGGAGTACGCGAAGAAGGTGCTGGACCTGGGAGTGCGGTGGCGACGATAGCGACGAGCTTCGAGACAAACACCAACGCAGCCGTACCCCGGATTTCGCTCGCCGCTATTCCGCCGGATATCCTTTGTCGATCCAATCAAACTTGAAGTCCTGCGGCAGGTGAAGAGCTTTCACCTTTGTGTAGCCCATGTCCTTCAGTGCCTGCACGGCGGGGCGGATGTTCGGGCAGTGGTCCCACGGGCAGCACCCGCAATATAAGATGATGTCGCGGTCTTTCGGCAGGTGGGCGACAGCCTTTTTGAGCAGTTCGAGTCCTTCCGATTTAGACGCGGGGCCGGCGAATACAGCGCCTGGAATGTGCTTGCTCCGGTAGAGCACATTGAATCCCACGTAAAGCACCATGGGTTTGTTGGCCGATGCCAGTGCGGCAGCGGCCTCCGGAGGTTGGATGAGCGGCAGGTCGGCCGCTGGGGCCGCGGCCAGCAATGCCAAAAGGATGAGCTGACGCATGGCCCTACTGTATCAGGCGGCTATAGGCGCAACGGGCAGAAGTTGTGGGGCAGACCTCTGCAATTCGATTCGGATCTTATCGACACGCATCGCCGCGGTCAGCTCTACCGGCAGCTTTCGTTCGTGTGCAGGCAGTGAATAATGCACGCCCGGCACAATCGATCGGGGCGGAACAGCAGAAGCTTTGCGGGAATCTCTCCCAACTGATGCACTTCGAATCGCGCCGTAGCGTCGAAGCGAAGCTCGCCCGCTTTGTCGTCCGATTCCAGGGAGGCGATCTTGACACCTCGCAGGCGCTGGGCAAAAGGGCCTCGACTCCGCCACCCTTTTCGAATTTGGGAGTCGCCATCGGGCGCTCTCCCTCGGGTTTTGGGGAGTCCGCTACGCCTGGGCTCGGGCGAAAGCGCGGACGTGCGGCAACATCAACAGCAGCGAAACCAACCGGAGCTGTTGTAAAAATTACATCCAGGAAGTGTACCGCGTTGGCGTCGGCTGTAGCTGCAGTGCGCCGCCTGTGAACTTCCGGCCCATTTTTTCACAGCTTAAGCCATGCTTTAATGGATACTTCATGCTCCATCCGTCTCGCATTTGGTGGGCACTCTCGGTTGCCGGTGTATTGAGCGCCACACCCGTTCCCGAAGCCACCGTAGCCCATGCCAAGGCTGCGCTGGCGCAAACTCCCCTTCGTTTCGAATCGAACCAAGGCCAGTGGCGGCCTGATGTCCGTTTTCGCGCGAGCAGCGGCGCGTATGTCGTATCGCTCACGGGACGCGGCGCGTCGGTAGCGCTCGACGATGGCCGCGAAATCGAGATCTCGATGCGGGGCTCGAACCCGTCGCCGGTCATCCAGCCTGCCGGGGAATTGGCGCTTCGCACCAACTACTTCACCGGACCGAAGGAACATTGGCACACGGGCGTGGCCAACTATTCGCGCGTGCGCTATAGCGCGGTCTACCCCGGCATCGACATGGTGTATTACGGTAACGGCCGGCAACTCGAATATGATTTCGTGTTGAAGCCCGGCGCCGACGCCGGCGCCATCCGCATGGAATTCGCCGGTTCGGACCAAGTTCGCGTGACAGACGCCGGAGATCTGGAAGTAGTGGCCGGCGCCGGTCGGATGCTCCAATTGAAGCCGGCGATCTATCAGGACGGCCACCCGGTTGCGGGCGGGTACGTCCTAATTGCCGACAATGTGGTCGGCGTGCGGCTGGGAGCATACAACCACAAGCACGAGCTGGTGGTCGATCCGGTTCTGGCCTACGCCAGCTACTGGGGCGCCGACGCGACCACCAACATCGCGGCCGTGCGGCTGGACGCGCAGGGGCGCCTGTACATGACCGGATCGGTGTCCAATTCCGACATGGGGTACATCGACGGCGGCTGGTCCAATGGTTTCACCGCGGGCTCCATTCCGCATATCTTCCTCGCCATCATCGACACCACCGGCAAACTGACCGGTAACCAGTTCGGCACGATGTACCTTACTTATATCTACGGTAGTAATAACGACGTGCCTACGGGTCTGCAGGTCGACTCGCAAGGCAACATGTACATCACCGGTACGACGAATTCCACGAATTTTCCGACTGTCGGCAACCAGTTGGCGGCTGCTAACGCTACGCAGACGATGGGCTTCGTGATCCAGGTGAATCCGAATATCTATGGCGGCAACTCGCTGCTTTATTCCACCTTCATCGGCGGAGTGGACGGCGCCACCTTCCCGTACGCGGTGGATGTGGATTCCAATCAGAACATTTACGTCTTCGGCACCACCAAGACCGACGACTTTCCGGTAACGGCCAGTGCCTATCAGGGTGTGCTCTGGGGGCCGGCCGACATGTTCCTGGCGGAGTTGAACCCAGGCGCCACTTCGTACCTTTACGCCACCTATCTGGGCGGGGAGCTGGCCGATGACGGCCGCGCCATGATGGTGACCCCGAAGGGCCTGGTCTATTTTGCTGGAACTACCCACTCGACGCAGTTTCCGCTGGCCGGCAACGCGTACCAGAACAACCTATCCGGAAATGGGCAGATCGACAACTACGACCTCATCGTGGGCGTGATCGACCCGACGAAGAATGTTACCGACTCGCTCGTATATTCCACTTATTTGGGTGGTTCAGATAATGAAGAATTGCGCGCCATAACCATGGATCCCAAGGGCAACATGGTACTGACGGGCTACACGCTATCGACGGATTACCCCACAACCGGCGACGCGGTGCAGTCGCAGAATAACGGCAATGGCGATATCTTCGTGACCGTGGTCAATCCCAATGCCAATGCAGCCGGGTTTCTGGTTTACTCCACTTACCTGGGCGGCTCGGATGGCGAAGTGGCCTATGGGGTGTCGGCCGACCACAACGGATACCTCTACGCCACCGGCTATACGCTGTCCTCCGATTTCCCGGTGCAGAACGCACCGCAACCCAACTGGGGCGGTCTGGTGAACGTGTTCCTCGCCAAACTGAAGCCGGGGACCGGTGGACCGTCGGGTGTCCAGTTTTCGACCTATCTTGGCGGCGCCACTCTGAACCAGGGGACGGCCATGGTGGTAGGGCCCGATGGAACGGTCTTTACGGTGGGATATACCGCGGGCGAATTCCCAACCACCGGCAATGCCAACCAGCACGACTTCGGCGGCGGCATTCAGAACGGGTTCATCGCAATCATGACGCAGCAGTAGGGCAGACCCCCAAGGCGTTGTGGCGCGCGCACTCTTGCGTGCCGCGTCGCGACTCGTCTCGACGCCTGCGCTGGACCACGGAAATTCGCCGGGACTCTTGTACCTGCCCTGGCTTCATCGGTCCGGCCAGCGGTTGGCCTCGCGTGCGGTCGCTCCTTTCGGCGATCTCAATAACCGGTCGGGTGCAATCTTCGGCGAGATGAGAAGGCGGACATGAGACACGCGAGGCATTGGAGTGAGCGCGCCACGCGAAAGCAGAATTCTCGTCCACCATCAGCCATGAGCTGCGCCCCCCGCTGAACGACATCCACGGCCTTGGCCAGCTTCTGGCGCGCGCATGCGAAAACGTCAGGAGGCGGCGCCTGGCCGTCGAAGCGGCCACCGCGAAAACAGGGACCCGCGAAGTTCTTGTACGGCCATGACCGCTAACGGTCCGGGCCGCGATCGCGAACGCGGCATCGCATCAAGCCGTTCCGCATCGCGGAGCTCGACCGGACCTTGAAGCGCTGGACGTCAGCTCGGCAGAGCTGCGGTTTCGTTCTGCGCCGGCAGGCTGTAACACAAAAAACCGGTTACGAGGAGAGGTTTCAGGCATCGAGACATAGCGGATTAGTGCAACCATACCAGAGGTCCATGAACGTGCGATTAATCACCGATGACGAAATGATTTCAATGGGCTATACGTCTGGTGGGTTTTGGTCGCAGCCCGCCGGGTATCCCCCAGGCTGTACTGTGTTATCATGCAGATGGACTTTGCTCCGGCTGTGCGCGGCATGTCCTTCCCGAAGTAAAACCGCCTTCAATTTCAATGAATTTACGCTCTCTTTTTAGTCTGTTCTCCTCAGATCTCGCTATCGATCTGGGCACGGCAAATACGCTCGTTTACGCTAAGGGAAAGGGCATTGTCGTCAACGAGCCGTCTATCGTCGCCATCAACAAAAACACCGGTGAAGTGGAGGCCGTCGGCAAAGAGGCCAAAGAGATGCTGGGCCGCACGCCCGGCAACATCGTGGCTATCAAGCCCATGAAGGATGGCGTGATCGCTGATTTCAAAGTCACCGAGCGCATGCTGAATTACTTCATTCAGAAGGCGCACGGGAGGAAAATGCTGGTGCACCCGCGCATCGTGATCGGCGTGCCCAGCGAGATTACTCAGGTGGAAAAGCGCGCGGTCATGGACTCGGCGTATCGCGCCAAGGCTAGCGAAGTACACCTGGTAGAGCAGGCCATGGTGGCGGCCATCGGCGCAGGGCTGCCCATCACCGAACCTTCCGGCAACATGGTGGTGGATATCGGCGGAGGCACCACTGATGTCGCGGTCATTTCGCTTTCCGGTATCGTCTATTCGCGCTCAGTGCGGGTGGCTGGCAACGAGATGGACGACGCCGTCATGCAGTTCCTTAAGCGCAAATACAATCTCCTGATCGGCGAGCGCACCGCCGAGGCCATCAAGATCGAAATCGGTTCGGCCTATCCGCTGGACCGCCCGCTGAGCATGGAAATCAAGGGCCGCAACCTCATCGAAGGCGTGCCGCGCACCATCACCGTGGGCGACGAGGAAGTGCGGGAAGCTCTGTCGGAATGCGTCGCCACCATCGTGAATGCAATCCGCGTCGCGCTCGAGCGGACCCCGCCGGAGCTGAGCGCCGACATCAGCGACCGCGGCATCGTGCTCACCGGTGGCGGCGCGCTGCTCAAGAACCTCGATAAGCGCATCCGCGAAGAAACCGGTTTGCCAGTGTCCATCGCCGACGACCCCCTGGCTTCGGTAGTACTCGGCACTGGCCGCATGCTGAGCGACTTTAGGCTCCTGCGCAAGATTTCGATAGACTGAAAGAAGCAGTCAGCTGACAGCCGGCAGCTAACCGCTCTTAGCTGCGCGTTGACTGGAGGTTTTAGCTGTTAGCTCTTAGCTGTGAGCTGTGAGCTGTTTATGGAATCCTTCCTCAACCGGTACCGCAACATTACGGTTCTGCTGCTCGTCATCTTCGCGCAGTTGGTCCTGTTGGCGGTGCAGGTGAAGAACGATCAGGACGTGCGCATCATCCGGGTGTGGACTGTGACGGCCGTCACGCCCGTGGCGCGCGTGATCGAAGCGGTTCGCGGCAGTACGGTCGGATTCGTACGCAACTACTTCATGCTGCATGATGCCGACGCGGAAAACCGTCGCCTCCGCGAAGAAGTGGGTCGTCTGAAGATCCAGAATATCTTCCTGCAGAATCAGCTCAACACAGCCGACCGGGCCAAGGCGCTGCAGGTCTTTCAGTCAAAGACCGCGTCGAAAATGGTGGCGGCCACCGTAATCGGCTCCAGCGCCTCTACCGGATCGAAGATCGTGCTGGTCGACGCCGGCACGCCCGCCGGCATCCAGCGTGGCATGGCGGTCGTGACGCCCGATGGCATCGTCGGCAAGGTGCTAGCTGCTTATCCCACCGGGTCGGAAGTGCAGTTAATCACCGATCCCGAATTCGCGGCCGGCGTGATTTCGCAGAAAAACGGCGTGCGCGGCACGCTGAAGGGGCAGGGCACGCCCACCTGCAAGTTGGACTACGTGCCACTGGAAGAAAAAGTCGAGGTCGGCGAAATGCTGTATACCTCCGGCGACGACCGCATCTTCCCCCGCGGCTTTCCGGCGGGCGTAGTAAAAGTGGTACGCAACGCGCAACCCTTTAAGGAAATCCTGGTGGAACCGACCGGCTTGCAGCACGAGATCGACGACGTGCTGATTATCGTGGAAGGCGTTCATCAGCAGATTCCGCTAGTCCCGCCGGCGAACCAACCCGTATACATGGCTCCGCAGCCGCCAGCCGACCAGAAGGCGCCGGCGCCCGCGCCCGCAGGAGTTGCAGCAGCGGGCGCGTCGCCTGGCGCGAATCCGGCCGGTGGAACGGAAGCAGACAAGTTGCGCAGCGTCTATAAATCGGTGGGCGAGGCTCAAAACCACACGTTCGGGGAAGGGCTGCCTGGTTCCAAGCCGCCGGATTTCACCAAACTCCCCACCGGTCCCGCCGGGGCCGCGCCGCCCGGGAACACCACCGTGCCCAAGCCCGCCGGTCCGCCCGCGACGAATCCGGCGACGCCGCCCACGGGAGCTCCGCCTGCGGGGACAACCGCGCCACCCAAACAACCCGACACGCAGCGCAAGGCGAATCAAGCTGCCGGCGCCGGGCCGGGGCAAGGACAAATTAACTGATGGACTATTCCAGCGGGCCCTTGCTGGTAAGCCAGCGCGAGCGCCAGTCCAAAAAGTTTCGCGCCTGGGTTCTGTTCGCCATTCCGCTGGCTGCGCTGCTATTCCAGATTTCCGTTCCGCGCTTCTTCCAGTTCGTCGGCTTCTTGGATATGCCGCTGCTCGTAGTGGTCTACTTCTCATTAATGTGGCGCAACCAGCTTGGTGGCCTCGCGATCGGCGCGTTGATGGGGCTGGCGCAGGATTCGCTATCTCACGATCCCCTCGGCATGTTCGGCATCGATAAAACGCTGGTGGGCTACTTTGCCGCTTCGGTTGGCGTGCGCCTCGACGTGGACAATGCCGTACTGCGGCTGCTGCTCACCTTCTTCTCCTACCTGTTCCACCAGTGCCTATATTGGGTGATGTCTCACGCGCTGCTCGGCCGGCAGATGGCCTTTGAAGGCCAGCGCTGGCTGCTGTTGGGTCTGATGAACGCTGTGGTAGGCGTTTCACTGTATCACTTTCTGGATAAATTGCGTGAGAGCGTGTAACGCCTCGTGTCCCGCCGCTGATTTCCAATCTGCGCGATAGTTTATTGCCTGTCCTTCAGGCACTCCGTTACAATGGTTTTAGGGCGTAGCTTGCGCTCTTGTTGTGATCCTACCGCCGGTCGACCCAAATCTCGAACATCAGATTTCCGACAAGCCGCCTTTGCGCGATGATGTCCGCCTCGCGCAGGGCAAGATTGCGATCTTTCAATACAGCGCGGCTGTCATCTTCCTGTTTCTGATTTCGGGGTTTTGGCGCCTTCAGGTGCAGAACCCTCAGTTCTACGACGAAAAGGCGCAAGCCAACAGCATTAAAGGCGTTATCATTCCCGCGCCGCGCGGGCGGATTCTCGACCGCGACGGCCGCGTGATCGTCGACAATCACTCCAGTTTCAGTTTAGTTTTGGCCCGTGAATATTTGAAAGAAGACCATTTAAGGGCGATCGCCCAGGGGCTTGACCTGGATTACGATGACCTTATGAACAAGGTGCGGCGCTACCGGTCGCATCCGCAATGGGATTCCCTACCAGTCAAGGAAGAGCTTTCCCCCGCCGACTTGGCTTTTATCGATTCCCATCACGACTTCTTCCCGGAATTGGTGGTGATTCGCGCGCAGCGGCGCCTTTACCCGCAGAACGGCATGATGGCGCACGTCATCGGCTACACGGGTGAAATCAGCGAGACGGAACTCGACGACCCGGCATTTGCGAAATACGATGCGGGCGCGGTGATCGGCAAATTCGGCATCGAACGCGAGTACAACGACACGTTGATGGGCGTCGATGGCCAGCGTCAGGTGGTCGTGGACAACCGCGGCCAGGTGCGCGACGTGCTGAATGAAAAGCCGGCGGTCGCGGGCAAGGATCTGCAACTCACCATCGATCTGGATTTGCAGGTAGTAGCGGAACTGGCGATGGAGGGCAAGAATGGCGCCGTGGTGGCTCTCGATCCCCGCACCGGAGAAGTGCTCGCAATGGTTAGCCGGCCCACATTCGATCCTAACAAATTCGCCGTGCACATCAAATCGAAGGATTGGAAAGAGATCATGGATAACAAGGACAACCCCATGATCAATCGGGCCATCCAGGCGCAGCAGGCGCCGGGTTCCACCTTCAAGCCGATTGTCGCCATGGCCGGGCTGGAAAGCGGCACCATAGACGACACGTTCACGGTGCACTGCCCCGGGGGCGCCACTTTCTACGGTCACTACTATCACTGCCATCTGAAAGGCGGCCACGGAAGCGTGGGGCTACACAAGGGCATCGTGCAATCCTGCGACGTCTTCTTTTATAACGTGGGCAACAAGCTGGGCATCGACAAGATGGCGTTCTACGCCGACTTGTTCGGCTACGGCCATCTGACGGGCATCGATCTGCCGCACGAAAAAGAAGGCGTGGTGCCCTCCACCGAATGGAAGCTGCGCAACTTCCGACAAAAGTGGTATGCCGGTGAAAACATTTCGGTGAGCATCGGCCAAGGTGCGCTTACGATTACGCCGCTCCAATTGGCGCGCGCGTACGGCGGCTTCGCCATGGATGGCCAGTGGCACACGCCGCACCTCACCAAGGGCGGCAAGGACACGCTGAAACAATGGGCCTTCAATCAGAAGAACTGGACCGAGGTGGTCGACGGCACTTGCGGCGTGGTTAACGAAGGAGGTACCGGCGTGCGTGCAGCACTTCCAGGAGTCACTGTTTGCGGCAAGACCGGCACGTCCCAGGTGGCTTCCAACGAATTTACCAAAGGAAAATCGGACAAGGACCTGAAGGACAACGCCTGGTTCGTGGGTTTCGCACCGCGCGAACATCCGGAGATCGTCGTTGCCGCTTATTACGAGCACGGTGCGGAAAGTAAGTTCGCCGCGCCGATCGTGCGCGATGTCATCAAGGCCTACCTCGACAAGAAAGTCCGGCTCACCGCCCTCAAGCAGGAGCAGCAGCGCCTGGCGTCTATGGCGAACTTCGTCCCGCCCACGGTAGGACAGACGGTCGCTTCTCAGCCGTCGGTCGCCGTCCAGTCGTCGGTCGCCTCCAATCCCGAGGCTCATCCCTAATGTCGAAATATCTTTCCACGCGCGATATCGACTGGCCGTTGCTGATCATTGCGCTCGTCATCTGCGGGGTCGGCGTATTGCAGATTTACAGTGCCACGCTGGGCACCTCGTGGCACAGCTCCTGGTGGCGGCAGATTCTCTACGTGTTGGGCGGGCTTTTTTTGATGTGGCTGGTGCTGGCGTTCGACTACCACAGCTATTTGCATTACGTGAATGCGCTCTACATTGCTTCCGTAGCGGCTTTGCTGGGCACTTACGTGCTGGGCCAAGCGGCTTTCGGTTCGCGCCGCTGGATTCCGGTGGGCGGCGGACTGCACTTACAGGTATCGGAATTTGTCAAGCTGGTGATAATATTGTTGGTAGCCCGCTACCTGGCCGAGTTGAAAACGGAAGCGTTGGAAATTCGGGAAATGGTGGTCCTGTCGGTGCTGGTAGCGGTTCCTGCGGTGCTGGTTCTCATCGAGCCGGACCTGGGAACATGCCTGACGTATTTCGCGGTCCTGGTCACGGGTGCTTTTTTGGCCGGGCTGCGATGGAAGTATGTGGCTGCTATCGCCGCGGTCGCGCTGGTCGGTTTCGTGGTGGTCGCGTCTCCCTTAGGCTCGCATATCTTGAAGGATTATCAGAGGGCGAGGATTGTAGGTTTCATGGACCCTGAGCGGGATCCGCAAGGTACCGGGTATCAGCTCATCCAATCGCAGATCGCGGTCGGATCGGGTGGCATGTTCGGCAAAGGGATCACTAAGGGAACGCAGACCCAGCTTCGCTTTCTTCCCGTGCCACACAAGGACTTCATCTTTTCGGCGTTCGCCGAGGAGCATGGGTTCGTCGGTGTGGTATTTATGTTGGCAGCGTTCTTTGTGATGATCATGCGCATCGTGCAAAATGCGCAAACGGCGCCCGACCCCGTAGGTATGTACATCTGCATGGGGGTGGCGGGGCTGCTGCTGTTTCACGTTCTGGTGAATGTGGGGATGGTGGCGGGGCTGATGCCGGTGACCGGCATCCCCCTTCCGTTTATGAGCGCCGGCGGTTCCAGTGTGTGGTCGAGTTTTTTGGCTTTGGGGCTGGTCAACAATGTCCGCCTCAGAAGGTTTGTGAACTAGCCTTGGGCTGCGAGCTTCGAGCTGCGAGCGAAACCCGCTCGTAGCCCGGTGCGAGAGCCAGAGGCAGATAGGATTTAGAAATTATGGTGCTGCTGGCCGGAGTTGGGAGCACAGCCGGAGTCGCGAGCGCAAGCGAGCGGACCGGTTTTAGCTCGTGGCTCGTAGCTCGCAGCTCGTAGCTGATTTATCGGGAGCCTGTAGAGACCTTTCGGGACGGTGGCGCGTAGGCGCTCTCCCATGGAGGAGTGGTTCCCCGGCGGAAGGTGTTTGAGCAATGCGACTCCACCTTTTGGCCGGCACAAGTTTGCAGCGGTTTTTGGACCGGTTTCCCGGAACGCGCGGGAATGCCAAAGACAACGCGGGGTGCCCACCATCCTTGAGGTCCTCTCTCTCCGCTCCCGGGGAGGTAACGAGTGACAAAGGAATTAGTGATTTCGGCGAATCGCCACGAGACCCGTGTAGCGATTCTCGAAGACGACCAGGTCGTCGAAGTCTATCATCAACGCGAAAACGAATATTCTCTGGCCGGCAGCATTCATAAGGGTAAAGTGACCCGCGTGCTGCCCGGCATGCAATCGGCTTTTGTCGATATTGGCCTGGAGCGCGATGCGTTCCTGTATGTCTCCGATTTCTTCGAAGACAACGAGGAATACGACAAGATCGTCACCAGCGTCGAAGACAAAGTCTTAAAACTGGAACGCGGCCCCCAAGCCCAGGCTGCAGCTCCGCCCGCTCCCTCGGAAGGCGAGTCTGCCGCTGCCCCCGCCGAAGGCGAAGAGGCAGCCCCAGTGGGAGAGGCCGGCCCAGGGGGCGCCCCGCCTGTCCAGCCCTCGCCAGCCGCGGAGGGTTCCGCCGCAACCGCTCCCCCTCACGAGCAGCGTTTCGAGCGGGGCGACCGCGACCGTGATCGCCGAGGACGCCGCGGACGCCGGCGGCGCGGACAGAAAGGCGGCGGCGGGCGCGGTCTGCCCGAGTCGAAATTCTACCAGCCCGGCCGAAGCGCGCCGCCCTCCGAACCTCGCCCGGAACCCGAACCGGTTTTGGAACGAGCCGAGCAGGCTCCCGCCGGGACCGTTCCCGACGACTTCTTCGTTCTGCCGGGCGAGTCTCTGGCCAAGTACGGCAGTACTGAGGCTGCTACTGACGTAGATGAATTAGAGCCGGCAGAATCGCCGTTCATTGGCGAAACGAAGCCATTTGAGCCGGAAGAGCTAGAGCCTGCAACAACTTCCGATGTTGCCGTGCAGCCTCCCGCCGAGCCGCAACCAGAGTTGGCAGCCGCCGTGGAGGAGGCCGCAGAGGAGGAACCGGTGCCGGCGGTCGTGCCTGTCACTCCCGAGGTCGAGCCCGCTGCCGTGGCGGAGCCCGTCGTCGAAGACGAGCCGGCCGAGGTTACCGCTGCCCACACCGAAGAAGCTCCGGTACCGGAAGGGGATGCCGCCGAAGAGATTGCCGGAGGCCACGAGACGGTGGAAATCGTCGAGGCCTCCGAAGCCCTCGAGGTTGTCGAGACAGCTGAGGGCGTAGAGGTTGTGGAGACGGCCGAAGGTTCCGAAATCGCCCTTGTGGAACAGGAAGGTCCGGAGCCGGCGCGTATTCCCACCAGCCTGACGGCAACCCTGCGCGAGCAGGGCCCCCGCTATCTGCACCGCGTTTCCCGGCGGATGCGCAGACGTGGCGGCCGCGATCGCGATGGCCGCGATGGCCGCGAAGGCCGGGAAGGCCGCGAGCGCCATGCCGCGCCGGAAGGCGCCGCTCCAGCAGGCCCCGGCGCCACTCCCGGACAGGGGGAAGGACGCCAGGATCAACGGACCGTTTCCGGACCCCGGCCCGATGCCCGCCCGGAGCGAACCCCCAATCCGTCGATCAGCGATCTGCTTAAGGCAGGTCAGGAAATCATCGTTCAAATTGCCAAGGAGCCTCTGGGCCAGAAAGGCGCGCGCATCACTTCTCATATCGCGCTGCCCGGCCGGTTCTTGGTCTACATGCCGACGGTCGATCACATCGGCGTGTCGCGTAAGATTCCCAGCGACGACGAACGCTCCCGCCTGAAGCGCATTCTGCAGAACAATCGCTCCGGCATTTCGGGCGGCTTCATCGTGCGCACCGCCGGCGAGGGCCACACCGAAGAAGAGCTCCGCGCCGACATGCTGTTCCTCTACAACCTGTGGCTCGACATGCGGCAGAAGGCCGAGCGCCGTCCCGCGCCCGCGCTCATCCATCACGACCTGAGCGTGGTGGAGCGCGTGCTGCGCGACCAGCTTACTTCCGCGTTCAAGAGCATTTGGGTGGATAACGAAGAGGCTTACGAGAACGTGCTGCGCTTCGTGCAGCGCTTCCAGCCGGCGCTCGTGAGCCGCGTGAAGCTCTACACGCGCGCGACGCCCATTTTCGAAGAGTTCGGGATCACCGCCGAGCTGGAAAAAGCTCTCCGGCCCAAGGTGTGGCTGAAGTCCGGCGGCCACATCGTCATCAACCAGACCGAGGCGCTGGTCGCCATCGACGTCAACACCGGCAAGTTTGTCGGCAAGTCGAACCGGCTGGAAGATACCATCGTCAAAACCAACACCGATGCCATCAAGGAGATCGTGCGGCAGATCCGCCTGCGCGACCTGGGTGGCATCATCGTGGTGGATTTCATCGACATGGACGAGCGCAAGAATCGGCAGAAGGTGATGCAGGTGCTCGAAGAAGCCATGCGCGCCGATAAAGCGCCGTACAAAATTCTCCAGTTCAACGATTTCGGACTGGTCGCTATCACTCGCAAGCGCGTCAAGCAGAGCCTCGAGCGCACGCTCTGCTGCCCCTGCCCGTACTGCGAGGGCGCCGGTTATGTGAAGAGCCCGCAGACCGTGGTGGGCGAAGTCTTGCAGGAAGCGCAGAAGATGGCCAAGGTCATCGAAGGCAAAGACGTGATGCTGCGCGTTTCGCCCGAAGTGGCCCGGCTGCTCAAGTCGAACCAGAACACGTACCTGCAAGAGATCGAAGAAATCCTCGGCCGCACCGTGATCGTGAAGAGCGATCACCAGTTGCACCAGGAAAAATTCGACCTGGCGTAAAGGAGCTTACAGCCGGCAGCGATCAGCTAAAACCGGCGGCGCTTCCGCGCCGCCGTGGCTGATGTTTAAGCTGACGGCTGCAGGCTGTTCGCGGTCAGCTAGCATCAATTTTGTGTCGGCGCCCGCTCCACCCGGTCCACCACCACAATTTCCACAGGCACCTTCTGCGCCTGCAAGCGTAGCCCCAGCGACTCCTGTAACGCTGTGAAGATCGAGGGCGGCGCGTCCGGGCCAGGCTCGCTATTCTGCTCCTCCCGGCTCCAACGGAGCTGGAAGTCATAGGCACCCTCGATGCCCGTTTTGTCGACCACCGGTTGTCCCGTGTAGCGTGCCAACAACTGGGCGAGAGTAGCCATCGTGGTATTCTTCGCCTCCAGGCTCTCTATACGCCCGCCCGTGTGGTGGGTGTCGTTGCCGTCGCCTGCGGAGGGCTTCAGTTTGAATCCGCTCTTTGCGGGCACCAGCGCATAGCCCGGCATCTCCTTCGAATCCCTGTGAACCGCCAACTTGAACCGGTCCTCGAGCAGCGTGCGCAGCATCTGCTGGCGCGCCGTCCCGGGCGCCTCCGGCGGATACGTCGCCACGATATCGAAATGCTCCGCTTGGAGCCAGGCAGGACCGCTCACCTGAAACGGGCTCACCCGGTACGCCTGGGCGATGAGCCGCTGGAGCGGCATGTTTTCGAACATGATTCGGCCCTGGTATCCGTCGGTTCCGCTATGGCCATCGGCCGAATTGTTCAGTTTGATGGAAGCGGCTTCATAGGTAGGACGCGCATCCTGCGCCGCCATGGAAGCCGCAAGAAACAAGCATAGCCCGGCAAATCGCATAACCCTATGACGATCGGCCCCGTATTCGGTTGGCGTCGTCTCCGTGCCGCTTGAGCTAACAGCTAAAAGAGAATGGCTTCTTAATGCGCCGAATACTGCTGCTGGGGCGGATTCAGCGGGACATCGATCGTCTTCTCGTCGTCCTCGATCTCGAAAACGTTGCCAAACGTCTGGTAGCCCTTGGCATTCACCTGGACGAGGATGCTGCCCTTCGGAATGGACGGCACGTTCGCCTGGCCTTCCTGGTTGGTGCGCATCTCGTAGGTGGTATTGATGGCGCGTGCCCATCGGGCCGCCGGATGCTTCTTGTTGGCGTGCCAGCGCACAATGACCTCGGCGCGATCAATGGGGTGGCCGCCAGGCGTGTGCACGTTGATGGTCAGCTTGACGGTGTCTTCCGCGTGGAGCCGGCCAGTGGCGCCGAACGCCACCAAGAGCGCGGGCACAAACACAAAGAGTGTGCGAAGGGCGAGTGACCATTTGCGCATAATCCGATTATACCTGTGGGGCAGACGGTCGATTTTCGCCCTCTGCCAGCCGTAACCTCGCACCAGCCTCCGATGCTAAAATGAAAACGTAGATACCCATCACCGCTGATTTTGGGGGCGCACAGGATTCGACGGGATTGAATCGTGGTGGGGAGGCGTGCCGGGTTCCGAGCTCCCGTAAAACGATCGGAAAACATAACTGCCAATACGCAGTTTGCATACGCTGCCTAATTA
>Ga0126381_100002962_pt1 | contig 18474 bp, 17 predicted proteins | sample PanSoiMetPlot_28_FD_96465 | JGI IMG/M metagenome (GOLD analysis project Ga0126381, IMG submission 96465) | Tropical forest soil microbial communities from Panama - MetaG Plot_28 | ecosystem: Environmental > Terrestrial > Soil > Tropical forest > Bulk soil | place: Panama | collected 2016-02-17
CGCGATTCGAACTGGACGACGCGGATCGTCTGCCGCCGGAGATGGTGAAGTGGTTACGGAAGCGGTTGAAGGTTCCGAATTGATCAAACTTCTCATTTCAGGTACAGGCGGACCGAAGTAGTAGCTGCATAAGGGCTGACCCGTCAGATGCCGCCGTAACCCCTGAGGACTCTTGTGCATCCCAACATCATGCAACAGTTCAGCGGTCTCACGTGCCGGACGTACCTTGCTCTCCACTTGGACCGTTCCGAGCGTCTGGGGAATAATTGTTCCAGGGAACTGGTTGTGGTGTGACCATTGCCCCGCTACCGGGATTTCTCCTGAGTTGCAGCCAAAGAGGAGCAAGTGGAAGCGGTTTTAGCGGAATTAGAAGCTGCGCTCGGGCACGGCTTTTCCCGGCCGGAACTGCTGATCTGTGCATTGACACACCGCTCTCTGGTGAACCAGCAGATGCAGGATGGCGCCGAGGGGGCAGCGTCGGCCACTGATAACGAAAGACTCGAGTTCCTCGGCGATGCAGTTCTGGGACTTGTGGTCGGCGAGGCATTATTCCTGAGTCATCCAGAGTGGCAGGAGGGCGAACTGACCCGGGTGCGCGCACAGCTTGTGAGCCGGCAGCATATGGCCAAAGTAGCTGCGGCAATCTCGCTGGGTGATCACCTTCGCCTGAGCCGGGGCGAAGACCGCAGCGGTCTGCGCCGCAAAAGCACGGTTCTATCCAACACGATGGAGGCAGTGATCGGCGCTCTTTTTCTCGATGGCGGCCTGGAGCCGGTGCGAGCCTTCGCGCGTCAGTATGTGATGGGCGATACCGTGGCGGAACTGGCCGAGCAACTGAAGTCGGGAGCGGCGCTTGGAAACTACAAGTCGGCATTGCAGGAACGTCTCCAGGCAGAACGCGCGGGTGCGCCTGTGTACAAGGTGAAGAGCGAGAGCGGCCCCGATCATCGCAAGCGGTTTCTCGTCGAGGTCAGGTTGAAGACTGCGGACGGGGAACCGGGCAAGCCCCTGGCGCGCGGCTCCGGGAGCACGAAAAAGCATGCCGAGCAGGATGCAGCACGCAGAGCTCTCGCGCGGCTGATGAATGAAGGCGAGGCAGAAGCTGACGAGGAGGAACACGAGACGGCATGAGTACCCCCGCTCAAATCGTCGCGGCCCCATCACGTACTACTCACATCTGGCGGCGCATGCCAACTCTGCCCGAGGCACTCGCCTCGCTGCTCGGCACGGTCGTGGTTGCCCTCTTTTTGTTGACGTTCGTGATGCAGCCGTTCCTGATTCCGTCTGAAAGCATGGAGCACACTCTGCTGGTGGGCGATTTCCTGCTGGTGAACAAGCAGATCTTCGCCCCATCGGATCTCTTTGAGCGGCACTTGCTCCCCTACAGGCCGGTGCAACGCGGCGATGTGGTGGTATTTCACTATCCCAGCGATCCAAAGCGTTTCCTCGTGAAGCGTGTGGTTGGGGTTCCCGGAGACCATTTGCACATTCAGGATGGAAGGGTGACGGTGAACGGCGAAGTATTGTCGGAGCCATACGTGGCGTTCGAGCCGGCGCCGCCCAATCCGTTTCGCGACAACTTTCCGCCGACCCTCTACACTGACCCCGCTGTCGATCCAGCGTGGTGGAACCAGATGCAAAGCCTCACTCACGAAGGAGAACTGGTTGTCCCGCCGGACAAGTACTTCATGCTCGGCGACAATCGCAATCACAGTTACGACTCGCGTTCGTGGGGTCTCGTCTCGCGGCAGGCGATCGTGGCGCGTCCGCTCGTGATCTACTTCTCGCTGAGACGGCCCTCAACCACCGATATACAGCAGGCTGCGGATGATAGACTCGGACACGATAGGGAACTCTCCGCACGCCTCGCGGCCTTTGCGCGCTGGAAGCGCATTTTCCGCGTCGTGCACTAAAGCATGCCAGTGCGGACGTTGCCCGACCAACAGCCGCCTGCCATCAAGGCACAGAGCGACAGGATGACGAACAAAAATACGCTGACCGCAAAAGCACCGCCTGAAGCCAAGTCAACTCCAGACGAGAGAAGCCATGAGGAGACGCCCTTTGAGGCGGCGGCCAGCATTTGTTCTGTCCTTGTGATCGGACTTTTCGTTCTCACGTTTATTGCACAAAATTTCGTAATCCCGTCGGGTTCGATGGAAAAGACACTGCTTGTAGGAGATCACCTCATGGTGGACAGGATCACGCTGGCTCCGCCCACCAAGTGGATGCCGCTGGTGCACTACCGTGAGCCAAAGCGGAACGACGTTGTGGTGTTTATCAAGCCGGGAGTGATTGATTCGGAAGGCAAACCCGCGATCCTTTACCTGGTGAAGCGTCTTATCGGAGTACCCGGCGATCGTATTCACCTCCACAATGGAGTTGTGTACATTAACGGCAATATCCAGCCTCAGCCGCACGCGGAGCCGACCACCCCTGCGAACTACTTGCCGTTTCTTGACGAATTTCCCTCCTTTCCGGTGAGGGGTGACGGAGACCCAAATAACGGCATCCCGTATGCCTGGGCCGATGATTTCCCAAATCATGTCGTGGATGGTGATCTCGTGGTGCCTGCCGGGAAGTACTTCATGATGGGCGACAATCGCCACAACAGTCTCGATTCACGCTACTGGGGTTTTGTTCCGCGCGAGAACATCGTAGGCCGGCCGCTCGTCAATTACTGGTCGTTTGAGACGCCCGAACATCAGCTCGAAGAGACCGGCGTCGGGCACACCATTGCGTGGATCGGGCATGTGGTGCTGCACTTCTTCAGTGACACCCGCTGGAGCCGGACGTTCCACGTTGTACGCTAGATTGTTCGGCCATTGCCGCCTGGGATCGTTCTCATCGAACCGCCTGCCACAGCTATGACGGAAGCAGTCCAAGGCCGGAATCGCAGGCGATCGAAACTGTGGATCGGTGCACTGGCGCTGATCATCCTCGTTTCGATCATCGTGATTCCGCCGCTGGTCAACGTCAACCGGTACAAGAGCCGGATCACGCAGGCGTTGTCGAGCGCTCTGGGTCGTCCGGTGCATCTGTCCGGTGTGGAACTGCACCTGTTGCCGCAGCCAGGTTTCGTGATTACGAATCTCACGGTTGAGGAGGATCCGCAGTATGGCGAGGAGCCCGTATTGCACGCGAATTCCGTGACGGCGGCGATCCGGCTGAGTTCATTGTGGCGGGGACGGCTCGAGATCGGCCGCATCAGCGTAGACGAGGCAAGTCTGAATCTGGTACACGCCGCGTCGGGACAGTGGAATCTGGGCACACTCTTCCGCACCGCAACCCAATCGCAGACCGGAGGGGCAAACCAGGGCAGGCCGTCGCCGCTCCCGTACCTTGAAGCCACTAATTCACGAATCAACATCAAGCACGGAGTTGAAAAGCTGCCGTATTCGCTGGTGAACGCCGATCTCGCGTTCTGGCAGGAGGAGCCCGGCGATTGGCGGGTTCGTTTGAAGGGCCAGCCCGCGCGCACAGACGTGAATCTCGATCTCGGCGACACCGGAATCGTGCAGTTGGAAGGGCGAATGCGTCCCGTGCCGGAGAAGGGCCAGTCCACATCGGCGCCGGATCTGCGCGTGATGCCCATGCACGTGGAGATGGAGTGGCGCGATGCTCAGCTTGGCCAGTTGAGCCGTCTATTGATCGGCTCCGATCCCGGCTGGCGCGGTGATCTGACTGCGGACGTGAAGCTGGATGGGACTGCAGAGTCTGCGCAGGTGACTACGCGTTTGCGCGCCATAGGAGTCCATCGCGCGGAGTTCGCTCCGGCAGCGCCGCTCGACTTCGACGCAAACTGCGGTTTTGCGTATCACTACTCTGCTCAGACCATCGAAAAGCTTGTCTGCGACTCGCCGCTAGGCGACGGGCGGTTGCGCCTGGAGGGCAACCTGCCCGGCAATGGACAACCAGACTTCTCGCTGGAGTTGCAGCGCATTCCAGCGCAGGCGGTTCTCGACACGCTGCGGACGGTGCGGCATGAATTTGGCGAGGGGCTCGAAGCCGGGGGTACGCTGAGCGGCAAACTCGTCTACAACGCTGTGGCGCCCGCCGCCGTCGCAACCGTGGCGGACACATCTACTCGGCGCGGAAGAAGACCGGCCGCGGGAAAGGAGCCGCCCGCAACTCCGGGTCCGCTGAGCGGCAGCGTCGAACTGGACGCATTGAAACTGAGCGGCGGCAGTCTGATCCAGCCGGTTGAGATTCAGAAAGCGGTGTTTCAGCCCGACGTGGCGAATGACGGCAAGGGTGTGGTTCTGAGTGGGACAGCGAACGTGTCAGCTGGAGCGCCCACCCCGCTGGTGTTCGCTGCTCACCTGCGCCCGGGCGGATATCAAGTCACAGTGCGAGGCGCCGGAACACCGGCGCGCATTAGGCAGCTTGCAGAGGCGGCTGGGCTGAAGGAATCCGATGTGCTCAGTCCGATTGCCGGCGAGGCCGTGACGGTAGATCTTGCGATTGAAGGCCCGTGGTTGCCTGCGCCGGAAGTCCTGCCAACGGAAAATGCGGTCGCAGACGTGGCCACTGCGTCTGCGCCTGCTGCATCTGCGACGCCTGGATCTGCGCCCATACGTCCTGTGCCCGTTATTCCCGCGACTGACCAGCCCTTGGCCGACCGCCTTATCGGAACCCTAACGCTGCACAACGCGAACTGGAAGACGGATGCGCTCGCGACCGCGGTGCAGATTTCGCAGGCGACGCTGCACCTTAGCGGCGGAGCAATCAGATGGGATCCGGTGGAATTTACCTACGGGCCACTAAAAGGAACTGCGCAGCTGCTGATACCGGAGTGCGGCGCAGAAGGCAAATGCGTGCCGATCGTGAATCTGACGTTCACTGAGCTGGATGCAGCGGAGGTGCAGTCGACGCTGCTGGGCGCGAAGACGAGGGGAACGCTTCTTTCCAGCGTGATTGCGCGATTGACTCCTTCGTCAGGGCGCAAGTGGCCTGCATGGCATGGCACGGTGAAGGCCGCATCGCTGTTGCTGGGTCCGGTAAAACTGAGCGATGTGACGGCAGAGATCGACATGACGCAAACCGGCGCCGAACTGACGAGCGCGGATGGAGGTTTACTCGGCGGACAGATTCACCTGCGCGGCAACGTGGAGAATGGCGATAAACCGGTCTACAAGCTCGAAGGGCAGTTCCAGAAGATCAGCCTGCCGGCGCTCTGCGGGTTGCTCCAGCTCAAATGCACGGGAACGACATTCGACGGAGACGGCAAGCTGGAACTTGCAGGATTCACAGGCACCGACCTGGGAAACTCGGCGAAGGGAACACTGAACCTCGTCGGAAAGAAGGGCACAGTCACCGAGAGCGTCGGGGAATCGCCGACAGAAATACCGCAGATGCTTGCGCGGTTCGATCGCTGGACAGCCGGTGCAGAGATCGCGAACGGTGCCGTGACCCTGAAGCAAAGCCAGATATATCTGGGCAAGCGGACCGGATCGGTGAGCGCGGCCGTCACGTTTGGAGATCCTCCCACGATCAGCTTTGCGTCGCCGGAGAGCACCGATTCGGCGAAGAAGTAAGCCATAAAATCAAAAAGATGGCCTTACCTCACGCAGTTTTGCCCGTTGAGATTCGATGCAAAGGCGTGCTTTTCGATATGGACGGGATACTGATCTCGTCGATCGGCTCTGTCGAGCGCAGCTGGACGAAGTGGGCCGAAATGCGCGGCGTCGATCCGGAGTTCGCATGCAAAATGGCGCATGGCCGGCGCGCAATCGAGACGGCCGCGCTTCTGCGGCCCGATCTCGACAGTGAGGCAGAACTTCGTGTAATCGAAGACATCGAACTGGCGGACGGCGAGGGGCTCGCCGTGCTTCCCGGCGTGCTCGATCTGGTGCACGCGCTGCCCGCCGATCGCTGGACAGTCGTCACGAGCGCCACGAATCGGCTCGCGCGGACACGGCTGGCACAGGCCGGCGTTCCAGTTCCCGCGCGACTGGTCACGGCCGACGACGTTGAACAGGGAAAGCCCGATCCCGCGCCCTATCTTGCGGGAGCAGAGTTGCTGGGAGTGCAGCCTGAGGAATGCGTCGTGTTTGAAGATTCAGAATCCGGCGTGAAAGCCGGACACGCAGCGGGCTGCGCAGTGATCGCCACGACGTTCTCGCACGATGCGGGATCGCTCGCAGACGCGCACTATCTGATCGAGGACGTAACCGGCGTGACCGTGCGAATACTGCCGGCTGGGCAGGGAATCGTGCTGACGTTCACGCCGCTGGCTGATGGATCGAATTCGCACAGTGCAGCTGGCTGAACGCCTGCAGGACTTAGGGCTATCACGAAAGCCATCGGTGCCACCAACCGAAATGCAAAAGCAGATCCTTCGCTCGCCTATCCCACAGACGCGAGCGTTTGCGGGGCCCCAAAACCGCTACGCTCAGGAGGACACTTAACAGTGGAGGTATATGCTTCGGCGATGCCGGCAGCCTTTTTCATTGCCGACATCGAGCTTACTTGACTAGAGCCTACTCGTTCGCTTCGATCCGCCGTCCGTGTGCATCCTGCAACGGCCGCGAGTTCACGCGGAACATGTACTGGAAAGCCTTTAGCTGTTCGAGGCTCAGGCTGATATCGCTTTCGAAAACGAACCACCGCACGCCCTCGGTGCAGGGGGGCGTTGATAGCGAGCCCGTGTACGTCCAGTAGCCGCGGTCGGCTGGCAGAAATCCTCCGGGGTTCACCATGTCGGTGACCCTCTCGGTTGCACCGGGCGTTTTGGGCAGGTGCGGCCACAGCATAGCCAGCACGGCGTTGGGATTGCCGCGATCGACGGCCATGCGCACCTCGACGATCGCCATTTTGCCGTCGGCGCTCTTGTGCAACAACTCGACGTTCATCTCAGTCAGCTTGCCGCCCACAGCGCTTTCGCCAGGGTGGTGAAACTCAAATTGCTGCAAGTCGTAACGGGTGCCATCGACAACGATGTAACTGCCCGGCTTTACGCGGGCCACGATCGTGTTGCCGGTGTTCTCCAGCTCAAGCGAAGCTGCCATATAGTGGAATTCGATCGGCTTGAGCCCCTTGTTCATGTGCGCGCCGCGAATGTCGATGGGCGACTGTTCACGGCCCTTGGAGCACGCCTCGTAGCTCGGATCGAGCCTGCTCCAGACAAGCGGGCCTGTCTTGCCAAAGTAGCTCCATTTTGGAGCGGATTGCGCAGCGGCAAACCCTGTTGCTGCAATCACCAACACTCCTATCGCATAAAGACGCATTCGAAGTCCCCTCGCGCATGGCGAATGATTCAGTCTCGAATTCTACGGCAAAAACCAGAGCAGATGTGTTCTCTTGATCCTTTTCAAGGTCGCCGCTCCCTGATGCTCCCACCCCAACGACGAAGCCTGTCGTCGGGGCCCCGGATCGCGTCGACTTCGGACTGTGGTTTCGAGGTACTGCAGACTCTGATTTTGCGTCATGCACCAGGGGTTAAATGACGGGCGACGTCTCCTTACAGGCGCCGCCCGGAAAGGTAATCACGCAGTAGCCATTTCGTGCATATGCTGCTTCATCTCCTCCATTGAGACATCGCGGACGTGGGTCGCGAGATACCATCGATGTCCGAATGGATCTTGTAGCCCAGCGCTGCGATCACCATAGAACTGGTCCGCGAGTGGGCGAACCACGGTGGCGCCTGCGGAGGCGGCCTGTTTGGTGGTGGCGTCTACATCCGGCACGTACAGATGCAGAGTGACCGGCGAACCTTTGTAGTGATTTGGCCCGTAAGCGTCCGTCTTGGGCGCCTCGTCGGCCAGCATGATTCTTGAGTCGCCAATTTGTATTTCGGCATGGGCAATGGCGCCATTGGGGCCAGGCATGCGCATCAGTTCCTTGGCGTTGAAGGCCCGGGCGTAGAAGCTTAGCGCTTCGCTGGCCCTGCGGCCATCGATGATGAGATATGGAGTGACGGAATGATATCCGTCAGGAATGGGCTTGACCGATTTTGCCATTAGGAAATCCTCCGGTTTCTGCCTTCCAGAGGACAGCTTACTCCCGCTGGGACGAACAGGGAAACCCAATGACCCGGATTCCGAAGCTTGACAACTCTTCTCTCGAAACGGGTAACTTCCGTTTTGCCGGAATTCGGGATCTGCCTCGTGAAGAGCGAAGGCGCGGACCCTGTCCGCGTTGGTTTTTGGTGTGATTTACCTCACTGCACCACGCGCGTTTTCCTCCAGAATTACCCGAGTTGGTATGTGGTTTACGGTCAGTCCAATCTCGGTGGCGGGTGACCTGCTAGCTTCATCCCATGAGCGCATGCGCCGCTCATGGATCAGTTGCAATGGCGCGCAGATTGCATACGCGCAATCAATGGATAGAATCCGTCAATCGAGGGAGATGCTTCAGCGCAATGGGGCGTCGCATGTTCAGCAATGATCGTCTCTACCGCGACCAAGGGACAATGAGCCGTGTGATCCCCATCACATTCCCAGGCGAAACGGCTTTGCTATTCTTACCCGCAAATCAGAGGAAATCTATGAGTGCTGAATCAGGGTGGGCAGCGGCCGCAATCGGCGCATCCGCAGGTGTGCTTGGCTGGGTTGTCGGATTGGGTAGGATTCTGTGGCCGCAACACCCTCAATGGGCGCTCTTCTTCATCATTATTGGCGTCACCGCCGTCTCCACGCCAATTGTCGAGTGGAACGATCGTCGCAGCGACAATCGCGTTCAAGATTGACGAAGGGCACGCTGACAGAATGCGATCATTTCGACCTGACGCGCTAAGCCTTGAGAGAAAGATTTGGTATAGCCGTTCGGCAGAACTAGTCTTCTGAGGACCGTGGAGCAGGTTGGGCAGTGACGGCACAGTTCTCCACCTGAAGTCAGTCTGATTGCGCTGATTGCGTTTACCAACCAGCATACCGGCTACCGTTCCGAGCGAGTAACTTCAGTTTGCCGGTTAACCGCTCAGAACAGCTCGGATGCAAAAAAAGCCCCTTCGACAGTTGAAGTAAAAGGATGAAATAGAAATGGAGTGGCTGTCGATTTTCGGTCTCCCCAAACGACTATAGGGCAAGAGGACGATGAGCTACGGCTCCCGAGTGAACTAGAGACGAGTCATCGGGAACAAGCCGAAGAAACCAGAGGATCAAAAGTCATGCCGCAGTATCTGGCCTGTAACTACCTCCCCGACGACTTCGACCCGTCCACCGTAACCAAAGCGATGATCGAAGAGATCCACGCGCTTGAATTCAACCGGTTTCGGCCTGTCGCCAAAACGGTTGGTCGAGTCTTGGGTTGTTTGGGATCTGGCTTGGCTTCAACCGGAAGTGATACCTTTGGGATTCCCCCCGACAATGCTCGTATGACGTTCGCCTGTCCTATTTGGATCCATAGCCGAGCAATCGAACTGCGGGCGGAAACCGCAGAGTCCGGTTCTTGGCGATGGTCAGTGCGCATCCCGGATGGTCAGATATTTGGGCAGGGTACGGTGCCCAGCAGAACATCAGCACAGGAGGCAGCACAACGTGCTTTTGAGGAGCGACTTCAAAGGGCCAGTTTGAACCGCTATTTGCCTCCCAATGGATACCTCTGGAAGCAATTGTTGTAGGCAATCTGGCCCCAAGGCGGATAACTACTGGGATGGTCCGCCGCAGGGTCTTCGCCATAACTCCCGTACCGGCAATCCCGTTAGAACCTACGAAACCATAGTCTGTCCAGCCGAAGCTGACGATTGATTCATTGATTGGGCCGCAAGTCGTGCGAGAGGCTTATCAAATTTTGTGGAATCACGCGAATGGGGTCTCCCCGCGGGCTATCTAGATCTGCAATAAGGAAGACTGCGATAGTCACCGAGACCGGCATCACTGAGAACACCAGCCAATCCGTCCGACGGGCGCGATAGCCGATGAGGAAACTGCAACCAATGGAGGTAGCCCCGATCATTGCCCAGGCAGCCAGCGGGATGCGGTTCCACCAGGCAGCCTCGGTGGATCGCTGCGCGATGAAAACGTCGCTCATACCTGTAAGCAGAAGACCTTCGCGCTGCGGGGGCACAGACGCGACTGCAGACCGAATGGTCGACCACAGTTCCTTTTGGAGTTGTAACGTGTCAGTCTCGATCCTTGGAATGCTGCGCTCATCACGCATGGTGTAGAACAACACACGCTGATCGAGATACTCCTTAAGAAGTTCATGAACTCTTGCCGCATCTCCAGCCGCCAACAGATCGGCACGCGCATACTCGACGGCGATCGCGTTGGCCTCAGTCAGTTCGTTAGCCTTGCGAAGGTCATATCGGCTGATGGCCATCGAAAAGCTGAAGCCAATGAGCAAACCCAGAAGCGTGAGAGTTCCCGCCAAAACGACGCCAAAATCGTCTCGACTATCTTCCTTGGATTGGCTGGCTCGCCTGCGAAGAACGTCACCGACTTTAGCCGAGATCACCAGAGCGACAATCGACACAGCGAGCTTGAGAAGTGAAAAGCTCACGAAGACCCATCCTCTGTCGCTTTGAGAATCGAACGCCGGTTGACGGACCTTTCCGACAGGTCAGATCGAGTCAAGACTAGGGAAATAGAGTGGTCCATCAAACTGGCAAAACTGACAGTTTGCCAGCTAGCTATCAGATCGCAGCTGCGGGAGGCTCGGATCCCGCGGATTCCTTCGAGCACTCGTTCTCGGCGTCGGCAAACCGGAACTTTGACGAATCTTCGCCCTGCCCCTTCAAGTCGGCAAGCTTCTTCTCTAGGCTTCAAGAAAGCGTCAAAAGTTGGTTCATGTTCTTCTTTCCCCATCAGAGCGATGCGTGGGGTTTGATATGCTGAGGCGTCTTCGATTTCCCCAAATTTGGAGGTTTCTGTGCAAAAGAAACTCTGTGCTGTTTTCGCGGGGTTGATGACTCTTCCCATCGCCTTGCTCGCACAACAAGCGCCCCAGGCCACATCGGCGCCCCCAGCCAATCCGATCACAGCAAGCGAAAGGGGTCTTTATTCGTTTATGAGCAACGCGGTGATCCGTGCCGCGGAAAAGATGCCCGAAGAGAATTACTCATTCAAACCGACGCCGGAGGTTCGCAGCTTTGGCCAGCTTGTTGGCCACGTGGCCGACGCGAACTACATGTTCTGCTCAGTGGCTTTGGGCGAACCAAATCCGGCGAAGAACATCGAGAAAACCAAGACATCAAAGGCAGATCTGGTGGCAGCGATGAAGGATGCCGTCGCATACTGCAACAAGGCGTTCGACGGCATGACCGATGCAAAGGGCAGCCAGATCGTACAGATCTTCGGAAGCATGAAGTCGGCCAAACTCACCGTTCTTTCACTGAATACGGCGCATACGGATGAGCACTATGGAAACATGGTCACCTATATGCGCCTGAAAGGGCTGGTGCCGCCAACGAGCGAAAGCCAGCCTGCGCCGTCGAAGTAGGCGACTCTTGGGATCTTCGCCGGAACGGAGCAGGATTCCAGCAGACGGCGTCCTGCCCAGAAAACTGGTTGGATAGTCGGAGCATTGCAAAACGAAAATGGGACCCGTTGCGGGTCCCATTTTCGTTTGAGATGAGCGTGAGTCGGCTATGCCTTCGCAGTTGCGGTGTCACGCGCCTGCTCGGCGAGGGCAGCAGCCTTTCCGGTCGCTTCCCAAGTGAACTCGGGCTCGGTGCGGCCGAAGTGTCCATAGGCGGCCGTCTTCTGATAGATCGGGCGGCGCAGGTTCAGGCTTTCGATGATGCCCTTGGGCGTAAGCGAAAAGTTCTTGCGCACGAGCTCGGTCAGCTTCGCCGGGCTGAGCTTGCTGGTGCCAAAGGTATCGATCAGAACGCTGACTGGCTCAGCGACGCCGATAGCATACGCGAGCTGGACTTCAGCCTTCTCGGCCAGTCCAGCGGCCACGACATTCTTCGCAATGTGGCGCGCCATGTATGCGGCCGAACGGTCGACCTTTGTCGGGTCCTTGCCCGAGAAGGCTCCGCCGCCATGACGGCCCGCACCGCCGTAGGTGTCGACGATGATCTTGCGGCCAGTGAGGCCGGTGTCGCCCATCGGTCCACCGATGACGAAGCGGCCGGTGGGATTGATGTGGTACTTGGTGTGCTCGTCGAGCCACTTGGCGGGGAGAACTGCCTGGATTACGTGCTTCAGAATATCGGCGTGCAGTTCGTCGTTCGTGATGGTCTCGGAGTGCTGCGTAGAGATGACTACAGCGTCGATGCGAGAGGGCTTGCCGTGCTCGTCGTACTCCACGGTCACCTGGCTCTTGCCGTCGGGGCGCAGGTAGGGCATCTTTCCGGACTTGCGAACCTCGGTAAGCCGCCGCGTGAGCTTGTGGGCCAGCGAGATTGCGGCGGGCATCAGTTCCGGAGTCTCGTTGCATGCGTAGCCGAACATCATGCCCTGGTCGCCTGCGCCGCCGGTGTCGACACCCTGGGCGATGTCGCCCGACTGCTTGTTGATCGTGGAGATGACCGCACAGGTATTGGAATCGAAGCCGTAGGAAGCGTTGTCATAACCGATCGACTGGACGACTCCGCGGACAAGTGTCTGGAAGTCTACATAGGCTTTGGTTGTGATCTCACCCGCGATGACCACAAGGCCGGTGGCGGTCAGTGTCTCGGCGGCAACTCGGCTGTAGGGATCCTGCTCGAGACAGGCGTCCAGGATGGCATCGGAGACTTGATCGGCAATCTTGTCGGGATGACCTTCCGTGACCGATTCAGAGGTAAACAAAAAACGATCGCTCAACTTTGCATTCCTCCCCATTTAAGGGAATCAAGGTGATTGCCTGCCGCGAGTGGCTGAAAAGAGGCGGTTGCATTTCTGCAACGACGGCGGGAGACAACGTGCATCGGCCGACTGGTCGTACCGGCACTGACCTCTATGGTAATTGCGATCAGGCTCGGTGAGCAAAGAGTGGCAGTGAATGGGGATAAAAAGACAGGGAATAGGGAACAGGGAGTAGGGAATAGGAAGTAGGAAACTTTTGAAGGGATGGGATCAAGAGAGGCGAAGAGCTACAGCTTTGCCCAGGTCGCGACGTGAGAGACAGCGGCATGGACCTTATCAGGAACCGGGATCAGGGAACTCCACCAGCCCGCGTGAACGCCCCAATAGCGAATCGTGAAGAATCCGATCGCTGCGACGAGAACCACCAGAGCGATGGCCCCAATCCAGCGCAGACGGCCGTCCACCGCCTCACGGCGCTCCATGCGCTCCTTGCCGACGTTGGAGGCGAAGGTGGCCCAGCCGTTCTCATCAGGCTCAACGGACTGGCCCTTTTCTTTGGAAGCTTTCAGGAAGCGGTCTGTCCAGTCCCCGGCATCCAGGCCCACGGCGCCGGCATAGCCACGAACGATGCCTTTGCTGAGGATTCCTCCGGGAAGTAGCTGAAAACGGTCCTGCTCCAGTGCGACGAGGTGGCGCAGGCTGATCTTGGTTACAGCGGTGATGTGCTCGAGTGCGATTCCGCGCGATAGCCGCTGCGATCGAAGCTGTTCCCCGAAAGTACTCATTTGGTAACCAGTCCCGACATCATAGCCCGGGTGATTTCCACAGGCAAGTTACGAATGGATTTGAACGTTTGTGTCTACTCTATCACCCTTCTTATCACAGAGCTAGAGAGGTCTTCATGTGAGTTTTCTCGCTCGACTTTGTGCAAAAGGCGGGTGAAACCTCAAGTTTGTTATTGTAGACATTTTCTCTTGACAGACATTAAGGCAGCTTTAAGCCTGGCTGATACCCTGAAAGTAAATGCCGCTGCCCGGATTTGGTGGCGGCCTCAGCGAGTGTGCCGAATCGATGAATAAGCTCATCATTGCCAATCTCCTGCACCGTCCTCTGCGATCGCTCATCAGCATCACTGCCGTAGCTATCGAAGTGATCATGATTTTGTCGATTGCGGGCATTTTCATGGGCATGCTCAACGACTCCAAGCAGCGCACCAATGGGGTTGGCGCCGATGTGATGGTTTGGCCCTCGAATGCCAGCTATTTCTCAGGGGTGAGTGGCGCCCCCATGCCTGCAAAGAACGTGGAGGCCCTTCGGCGTCTGCCGCACGTTGCAGTGGCCACGCCGGTTATTCAGCACCTCTCGACGACCGGCGCGATCGAAGTGCTGTGGGGTATTGAATATCCGAGCTTCAATGCAATGAAGCCCTTCCAATTTATTGCCGGGGAACCGTTCCAGAATCCTCATGACATCATCGTTGACGACGTCTACGCCGCTTCAAAGGGCACCAAGGTTGGCGATACCCTCAAGATCTTCGATCAGCCCTTTCGTGTCTCCGGCATCGTCGAGCACGGCCGGGGCGGCCGCCGCATGATCCCGATCGACACGATGGGCGCATTGATGGGAACTGACGGAAAGGCCTCACTGTTCTACGTCAAATGCGACGATCCTGCCAACACCAATGCCGTGGTGCAGGAGATTGAATCCACTCGCGGTTTTGAGAGCAACAGGGTGCAGACCATGCAGGAGTGGCTTACGCTCATGACTCCGAATCAGATCCCCGCATTCAATACTGCGCTTCGCGTGGTTACGGGCATCGCGGTGATTGTCGGGTTCCTGGTCATCTTCCAATCGATGTATACGGCCGTTCTCGAGCGAACCCGGGAGATCGGCATACTCAAGTCACTGGGCTCATCCAAGCCCTCGATCGTCAGCATCGTTATCCGCGAGACTGCGGTTCTGGCCCTCGCTGGGGTGGTCCTCGGCATTCTCGGTACTTATGGCGTGAGGGCACTGCTTGCCCACTTGTATCCGACGCAGCAGTTTGAAATCACCAGCCAGTGGCTCATCCAGGGGGCCTTGATCGCCTTTGTTGGAGCGCTCTTCGGCGCACTCTACCCCGCCTGGATGGCTGCGCGCAAAGACCCCATCGATGCGCTGGCGTACGAATAGCAGGGAAGCAGGGAACAATGGGGCCGAGAGAACAAAGGGAACGCAGCCCCGGAAACAGTTGCAATAGATCCTCGAAATCGAGAATAATAGTTCTCGGAGGCGAGAAGTATGCCGGCAGCAGCTGCTTTAGCCCTTCCCAATGTCGCGGGATATTCCTTCGATCAGGCTCCTGACCTCTCCGATACCCAGGAACGGAAGAGGCTCAGCGAGAGCGCGCTCAGGGTGTTTGTAAACATCGCTGCAAAATGGGATCTGAACGAGGCCCAGGCGCGCGGCCTGCTTGGCGGTGTTGCGTCCTCGACGTTTCATTCCTGGAAGACGAGGCCGAAAGGCAAGCATCTCGATCAGGACACACTGACCCGGATTTCGCTCGTTATCGGAATCTACAAGGCCTTGAACATCTACTTCGGCAAACCATGGGCCGACCGCTGGGTCACGCTGAAGAACAGAGGGCCACTCTTTGCGGGCCAGGCTCCGATTGATTACATGCTGCGCCAGGGGCAGCCGGGCATGGTTGAGGTCCGCAGAATGCTGGATGCCTGGCGGGGCGGACGTTGACGCCTCCCATCACTGAATTCCGCCAGATCGGAATGCACCGTCTCATCCCGTCGCGCTACAGCGAGACCGGCACCGTGCTGGAAGACGTTGCAACCGATGAGACGTTGCTGGCCGATGCGGCGCGGCTGGATGCTGCCACAAATGAACGCATCCACGGCGAGCTTTTCGGTCTAGCCGGGATCAGTTCTTTCGAACTCGTATACGGCATTCCGAATGCCCACATCGTTCGCGCGGCATTTCTTCATCCCGGGCCGCACGGCGCTCGTTTCAGTGATGCAACACGGGGCGCCTGGTATGCGGCTAAAGCGGTCGATACATCAATTGCAGAGATCGCTTATCACAAGGCAAGGCGCCTTTCGGAGATTATCGTGCCAGCCGCGCCGGGAGAGCGGCCGCCGGAAGACACCTCCACTTACGACGACTGGCAAGCCGATTTTCACGCGGCCTTTCACGCGCTCGAACCGGCAGACCACTATGCGCACTGTCTTCAGCCCGAACCCGTGCCCCAGTGCTATGTGCCGTCGCAAAAACTCGCGCAGGAGTTGCTCGCGCAGCAGGCAAACGGAATCCTTTATCCGAGCGTGCGACACAAAGGCGGAACATGCCTGGCGTGTTTTCGTCCGGCCCTCGTCTATAAGCCGCGCCGCGCAAAGCGGTATGAGGTTCACCTGCGCGCAGCGAAGAGCGGATATACGACGAAAGTTCGGGTTGCGTCTACGTAGAGCTAGCGCAACTATCGTGAAGCTTCCCTCAGGGGCTAAAGCCCTTTGGTCATTTTGTGCGGTTTGCGGCACGGCTAAAGCCGTGCCCCTTCAAAAAGGATTTCTTCGGATGGTAGCAGTCCTATACTGGAGGGCAAGCCTCTTCCTCTCATCGTTTCCGGGCTTCTGGAGGGCGTTAGGTTGTTGAAAGTTTCAACGCGCTGGCCGACCGTCCTCTGGCTGGCGCTTATCCTCGCTTTCGCCGCGCTCCATGCCCTGCATCTGACAGCCGATTTTCCCAACCACTCGCCTTGGTCGTTTGATTGGGCCAAGTACACTGACGAGGGCTGGTACGGCAACGCCGCGATCCGCGCGCACCTCTTTGGAAGCTGGTATGTGCCCGGCGACTTCAACCCTGCGCCCGCGGTGCCGGTGTGGCCATTTCTCGAGTGGATTGTCTTCTCATTCACCGGCGTGTCCGTGGAGGCTGCACGCGGGCTCGCCGTGGCGTTCTTCTTCGCTAACCTCGTCCTCTGCTATGCACTGCTGCGCCCACGCGGGCCCAGATGGATGGCACTGCTGGGGCTCACACTGATGGTGACGAGCCCCTTCCTGTACAGCTTCAGCCGTCTTGCAATTCTCGAGCCGATGCTCACTACGCTGATGCTCATCGCGCTGAACCTGACGGTGCGATTGCCGCGGATGCCCCGGCCTCTCGTGGTTTCAGCAGTGATCGGCGTGCTGTTCACGCTGATGATGCTGACCAAGACCACGGCGATTTTTCTGCTGCCTGCGCTGGGCTGGGCGCTGCTTGCGAGCTTCGCCCAGGAAGACCACGATCATTCGCAATCGTTGCGGCAGTTACTGCGAGCGGCTATTGATCGCACTGCCGTTCGATGCGCTGCTATCGCGCTCGCAGCGTTTGCGATTACGTTCGGCGGCTGGATGACGCTGGTGATCGCGCTCGGCTATTACCCCGACTACAAGTACCTCTTCTTCATCAACAAGTATGTGAAGCCGACGGAATTCTATTGGCCGTTGCTCAGCTTTTGGTGGTCGTTTCACGGAGCCCTGTGGGTCGATCACGTCCTGATTCCGCTGGCCGGAGCGCTGATCGTGGGAGCGCTGTTGATGGCTACGGTGCTCCGCAGCCAATCGAACTGGGGCAGGCAACTCGTGCTCGATCCCGTGTTCGGCGCATCGGTCCTGGCGGCCGGTGGATACATCCTCTTCATGACTTATCAGAATCATCCGCAGCCGCGGTACTTCGCGGTGGTCGCCGTGTTCTGTTTTCTGATCGTTGCGATGGGAGCCGAGGCGCTTGTCCGGCAGGCTGACCGTACGCGGCTGTTCGGTTGGGGAGCGGTCGCGTCGGCCGTGGTTGCCGCGGCGATCAACGGAGTCTGGACTTTGAACTATGCGGTGCATCCCGAATACACGTTCGTGATGGCAGCGCGCCAACTCACCGACTACATCGAGCAGCATCCGAACGGCAACAGGCTGCTGGTCTCGATCAGCGGAGACGAGATCTCGCTGATCACGCATGTGCAGGCACTTTGCGATGACTTCAGCATTCGCACGCCGAAGTATCCTGACCTGGGTACGAAGCTTGAGAGCTATCAGCCGGGGTGGTGGGCCACATGGAACGCCATCGATCCGGGGACGCTTGAAGATATTCATACCCATTTTTCGCTGGAACAGGTGGCCACGTTTGAAGCGTTCGATGATCCGGACCGCAATGTCCTGGTGCTCTTCAAACTGCACCCATTGCCCGGCGGTGAGTCTAGGCTGATTGAAGGAGATGATCTGCAACAGCCGCTGCCGGGGGACAAGATCCTGATACCCATCCAGTAGTTCTCCGCCGGCGCCCTCTCATTGTTTCTCACTGAAAAAACGTCTGATGCAAGAACTGAATCGAACAGTGCATTATCGCGGCACCTGCGGGCAGGGGTACCTGTGATTGCAGTCACTCGACAGCGTTGAACACGGATGATAGGCTTCCGGTGACTTTGAGCCGGGTGTTCCGGCATACCGCTGTATTTCGCGGAAGCCATGCCGGGGTTCTTGGCGACGCTATCTTTGGAGTGCCTGGATCTCGATGACACCAAATCTCTTGGGAGGGTATGTGACGGTTTTCGGATGGGTGGACTTTTCTCTCGGGGTGAGCGTGCTGTTGCTCACCGTAGCGGTGTTCTTGGCTGGCCAGGTGATCGCACCCGGCATGCAGTGGATCTACGCCATCAGGGTGGGAACTCAGGCATTCCTCAAGCGGTGGTATAAGACTGTTGCGCTCCTCTCGGGTCTGCTTCTACCTACCTTTGCTTGCGCGCAGACGGAGCAGTCGGGCGGAGGAGAAGCCAGCCTGGTGC
>Ga0126381_100002963_pt1 | contig 18473 bp, 20 predicted proteins | sample PanSoiMetPlot_28_FD_96465 | JGI IMG/M metagenome (GOLD analysis project Ga0126381, IMG submission 96465) | Tropical forest soil microbial communities from Panama - MetaG Plot_28 | ecosystem: Environmental > Terrestrial > Soil > Tropical forest > Bulk soil | place: Panama | collected 2016-02-17
CCTCCGCCGTAGCGCTCGCAGATTCGCGCTAAATTCACTTCCGGAGGCTGGGGCGCCCAGGGATTCGATCCTACCGAGACCTTCACGCGAAAGCTGCTCTTGCTCAAGCCCACGCTGTAGACCGACTCAGGATGTAGATAGTATGGGACGAATTTGTTGTATCCCTCGAGGTCATGGTCGGTAACGTCGAAGAAAATAGTCCGGTCCTTACATTCGGTGCGTTGCTTCAAAATGTCGATGGAAAGCTCATGACGTTGTAGCAGCGGCGGCAACAGAGGGGCGACGAATGGTTCTTCGAGAATCTGTGCCAATGATTTGGTCGCAAGCAGCGGGATCAGATTGGGTACGAAGCCGTGATCGGGGGCTGACTCAATCACCATAGTCAGCTTCATGGCGGGAGCTTCCATCTCGACCGCAGTTTTCGCGTCAGGATAGAGAGCTCCATCGATGACATCGGTCCAATGAACCAGATCCGCTACCGGCGCGGGATCGAAGCCGAAGCGCTGCTGCGCAATCATCGCGATAAAACTTGTGCACGACTTGAAGTCGGGATCGTAAAACTTGCGGTTGCTCTGGTCCTGCTCGAAGTGTTCTGCGTCCGCGGGCGTGAGAAATGCGCTCTCGTGATGATCGAACCACCAGGTGATCGCGGGAGAGCTGGAGTACTTGAAATCGACGATGGCGTTTTCGTCGCCGTCAAATTGCGCTTCGTCGAAGAGCGCACCAGCGCGGTGCACCAAGCCGGTGAACTCGAAGTCAACGTCGCTGCGGATGCGCTCGCGGTAGAAGCGAGAGAACAAGGCGGCCGAGGACGCTCCGTCAAAACACTTGTCGTGATAAAAGACCCGAACTCGCAATGAGTGCCCCGTTTTCTGCCGGATTCCCGCGCGCGTAGCTTTGCCTGCATTCCGCGCGGCACGGGTAAAAGCTAATAGGATTGCCAGCTTAGGGGAGGAAAGTCAAGGGCTGTAGCGAAAACGAGAAATTAAAAAGCACACGTAGCCCTCGGGCATCCGCAACCGCGACGGACGTTGATCGTGGCTAGATTGCGTTCGCCTGCTTCTCTGCCAAGTCGCCGATCACGGGCAGTTTCCACATCTGACCCTGGTTTGCCTTCAGCAGCAGGACGATCCATAGGATGAATCCGCCGAGACTGACCAACAGGTGAAGGGGAAAAGTGATCAGCGCCAAAAAAGGTACAACGGTGAAGATCGAGAGTCCGATGTGGAGAATGAGCAGGGCGGCCGCGAAAAACAGGCACTGAAATGAGTGGAACCGGATAAACCGATTCCGGTTGTAAGGCTCCATCACGAGGAAAATGATCGCCGGGATGATGGTGATGTAGGCCAGCATGCCAGCAACGTTATCGGCCATGCCCTGAGCAGGGGCTGCGACCGCGCCCGCGGGAGTGGCAGGGATGCGACCGGCACAATTCGCGCAGGTGGTAGTTCCGTCGGCGATCTGTGCGCCACACATATTGCAAAAAGCCATAATGAGCCTCCGAGTTGGGTTGGTACGGGCGTGCCCAGGCGAGAGTTTCCGCACTCAAGCGGGCGGTCGCGGCAAGCTAACAAAAACAAACCGTAAAAGCAATGGCCAAATCGTGCCACGGCGCCCTTACGGGATACGGGAATACTTCTCGGCCATGCCGCCGATCAGCGGGAGTGCAAATCTCTCTCCTTGCAGTGCCTTCACTACAAGAACGATCCAGAGGAATAGTGCACCGAGGGCGGCAATCGTGACAAAAAGGACGGCCAGCAACGGACCGATCATGGGAATGAAGAGTAACAACCGCCCCAAGACCCTTATCAGGAGTGCCCCTGTGAGGCTGATCAACCAGAGCAGCAGGCATTGCACGCAGTGAAAACGGAGGAACGGATTCCTTCGATAACGGTCGAGCAGTAGAAAAGCGAGCGCCGGCAGAAACGTGAAGTATGCGCACCCGGCAAGAAGATGATTGCGCGTGAAAGCGGGTCTCTGCCGGGCCTCTGACTCGGCGTGCATGGAGCGGCCGCAACCCGGGCAGAAGGCGGCGGAATCGGGCATCTGCGCGAAGCACTCGGGGCACGACTTCAACGTCATTGCGAGCTGTTCGGTCGCGGGTTGCATGGATCCTAGCAATGCGAAGGAAACAATTTAGCGCATTGACGCAGGCGATGGCGAAGAGTATGTTTCGTGCAAATTTCGAAAAGCCCTTTTTGGAAAGTGGCGTTGTGCTGCGCTGAAACGTCATCGCCAGGAGGACAAAAAATGTTTTGTCCGCAATGCGGAGCTAGTAACGCCGATAAGGCGGCGGTGTGTGTACAGTGCGGAAGGAGTTTGCAGGCGGCCGTCCCAGCCGCTCCGGTACAAACGCCGGGAGTTGTTTTGCCTCCGGGGGCAGCCATCCAGAATTACCTCGTGTTCGCCATCCTGAGTACGGTCCTGTGCTGCCTTCCGGCGGGTATACCGGCCATTATTTATGCCGCGCAGGTGAATGGGAAATTGCAGGCCGGGGATATCGCCGGCGCGAAGACTGCGTCGGATAACGCCAAAATGTGGTGCTGGATTTCGTTCGGACTGGGGCTGGGTATTTGCGTGATTTGGGGCATCCTGGCGATGGTGGGAATGATTGGCCACCTGCGCCCGCGGTAAACGCGATTTTCTCATGGTGACGCGCCGACACGCGAGGGTGATGGCGTTCGTCGTCCTGGCGACGGCCGGGGCAATGTTGTTGCGGCTCTTCGATCCGGCACATTCCCTGATTTTTCCGCCATGCCCGCTTCGCTATTTCACGGGTTTGTATTGTCCCGGCTGCGGATCGTTGCGCGCGATGCATGCCTTGCTGCACGGGGACTTGCGGCAGGCTTTCGCTATGAACTCGCTGACTGTGATCCTGCTGCCCTTCATCGGATATGGGTTGGTTACTGAAATCTACCGGCATCTTTGGGAGTGTCCGCTGGTCGAAAGGCGGTTGCCAGCAAATTGGATTTGGAGTCTCTTTGCTGTGATCGTGCTGTTTGGAATAGCGAGGAACCTGCCGTTTCATCCTTTCGATTTGTTGGCGCCGGGAGCTTTGCTGCATCTGTGATCTCTTGCTGATGTGCCACGGGGCAGCATCGAGGAGACACAAGGTCTCTCGACTGCGCTCGGGATGACAGTGATCGGGTGCAGGATAGACGTGGCGTTTATGAACGCTGGGCGGCGTTCTTCTTGCGGCACTCTTCGCAAATGCCGTAGATCTGGAAGGTGTGGCGCGTGGTCAGGTAATGATATTTCTCGCCAATCTCCTGCTCCAGCTGGCTGACTTCCGGGGAAAAGAACTCGACCGAGCTGCCGCAATCAGTGCAGACCATGTGGTGATGGCTGCGGCGATTGTATTGGTGTTCGAAGCGCGCGATCCCATCGTGAAAGGCGACCTCGCTGGCCAGGCCGCATTCGGCCAGCAGTTTCAGCGTCCGGTAAACCGTCGTGTAGCCGATGCCGGCGTCTTTTTTTTGAACCAGGCGATGAAGTTCGTCGGTGGAGAGATGGTCGCGGGTTTCGAGGAAAGTGCGCAGGATGGTGTCGCGTTGCGCGGTCTGCTTGAGGCCGACGCCCTTCAGATGGCGATGAAGGATCTCCTGGGCCTCGCGAATCATCTGGCGGGAAATGGTGGGCTGATCGTCGACGCGCTTCTGGAGCATGGGTGAAGGGCCAGAATACCACCTGGCATATTGAAAATGAAATTCAATTTCAGCCGGGCCAAACCCCCGCTGGCATACAATCAGAGATTCCCCATGAGCACGATGGCCGAAATCCGCACTCCAACCACTAGCCGGCGTTTCCCTGCCCTACGGATAGTTCTTTGGTCGTTACTAGTACTGCTACTGCTCTTCGGTGGTGCCGTGGGCTATGCCTATTACGTCACGCACGCCGCCCTGCCCCAGTTGGATGGCCAAGTACAAGTCGCGGGCCTCTCGAGACCGGTGACGGTGACGCGAGACTCGCACGGAGTGCCGACGATCGAGGCGTCGACGTTGGAGGATTTGTTCTTTGCTCAGGGGTACGTTACGGCGCAGGATCGGCTGTGGAAGATGGACGTGATGCGCCGCTTTGCCGGAGGGGAGCTGTCGGAAATTCTTGGCGAGGATACGGTCAAGCTAGATCGCGAGCAGAAGATTCTGGGGATGCGAGATACGGCGAGAAAGAACCTGCAAAATGCGATGCCGCGCGACAGGAGTTTTTTTGAAGCGTATGCGCGTGGGGTAAATGCCTATATCGATACGCATCGCAACCGGCTTCCGATTGAATTCCGCATCCTCGGTTACACACCCAAGCCGTGGACCAAGGAAGATTCCGCCGTCATCGGGAATCAGATGGTGAAGGATCTGAACTATCACTATTTTTACGACGCGCTCGCGCGGGAAAAAGTGTTGGCGAAACTCGGGCCGGAACTGACAGCGGATCTTTATGTGAACCGCTCCTGGCACGATCGTCCGCCCACTGTAATGCGCGAGGACGTGAACGCACCTGACAAGAATTCCAACTCTGATTCCGACGATGATGACGACGATGATTCTCCGGACACATCGGTGACGCGGAACGAGGTTCGCACCGCCGATCTGGGCGATCTTTCCTCCGAGCAGATTCCGGTAAACGGATCGAACGACTGGGTTGTTTCCGGCGCGCACACGGTGACGGGAAAGCCATTGCTCTCGAATGACATGCATTTGGGGCATCAGATGCCGAACCTGTGGTATGAGGCGCATCTGCATTGCGGTGCATTTGAGGTTGCGGGTGTGACACTGCCGGGAGTGCCGTTCGTGATTGTGGGCCACAACCAGCGCGTGGCGTGGGGATTCACGAATGTCGGGCCCACCGTCACCGATGTCTATATCGAAAACTTCAACGAGCAGGGGGCGTACCAAACGCCGAAGGGCTGGGTACAGCCCGAACATCGAACTGAGGTGATTCACGTCAAGGGCAAACCGGATGTGAACATCGACGTGAAGATCACGCGGCATGGGCCCATCATCACCGAGTTGGTGCCGGGCGAAACGCGTCAACTGGCACTGCGGTGGACGCTCTACGACGGGATGCGCGTTCCCTTCTTCGATATCGATTCGGCGCAGAATTGGGGCGAGTTCACAAAGGCCTTCGCGCAGTTGGACGAACCAGGGCAGAACGTCGTCTACGCCGACGTGGACGGGGATATTGGCTACCATGCGACGGGCAAAGTTCCGATCCGCGCGGCGGGCGATGGTAGCCTGCCGGTCAATGGCGCTGATGATGCGCATGAATGGATTTCCTACGTGCCTTACGACAAGCTACCGAATGTCTACAATCCTCCGTCGGGCATCATCGCAACTGCAAATGGGAGGATCACGCCGGACGGGTATGCGTACTCAGTGAGCATGGAGTGGGAAGCGCCGTGGCGCACGGCGCGCATTTATCACATTTTGGAGTCAGGGCGTAAGTTTTCTCCGCCGGACATGCTGGGGCTGGAAACGGATGTTCATTCGGAGTTCGACCTGTTTGCCGCGGAGCGTCTGGTGTACGCGGTTGATCACGCCACCAAGCCTTCGCAGAGGGCCAAGCAGGCAGCGGATTTAATGCGCGGGTGGGATGGCCGGATGCTGGCTTCCTCGGCGGCGCCGACGATTACCGAGGCTTCGCTCCGTGAGTTGCGCAGGCTGCTGCTTGAACCAAAACTGGGAGCCGCGCTTGCGGAACATCCGCGCGACTGGGATTCTGAGCTCTACCTGGGCAACGAAAGCAGCGCGGTGAACTGGGAAACGTACTCGTGGCTGCAGCGCTCGGTGTGGATGGAGAACATCCTGCTGCACCGCCCGAAGCGTTGGCTGCCAGAGGAATATCCCACTTACGACGAACTGCTGAAAGATGCTGTGGAGGCTGCGGTGAATGCTGCAGATGCGCCGAAGGACCTAGCCTCCTGGAGATGGGGCGCGGTGAACGCGGTTGAGATTCAGCATCCGATTCTGGGCCGTATTCCGGTGTTGAAATATTGGTCCGGTCCCGGAACGCAGGAACAATCCGGCAGCGGATACACGGTCAAGGCAGTGACGCGGCATCATGGGCCGTCTGAGAGGTTCACGGCCAACATGGCCGACCTTGATCAGTCGACCTTGAATACGGTAACCGGTCAGGGTGGGAATTTTCTCAGCCCGTACTATATGGATCAGTGGAAGGCATGGTACGAGGGCACAACGTTGACGCTGCCATTTAGCAATAAGGCGATCGAGGCGGGGAAAGCTCATCGGCTGGTATTGCAGCCAGGGGGTTCACAGTAACCCGCTTCTTGACGAAAATTCACCGTCTGACTTCTCTGGTTTGCGAGACGCCTGCTCCATCGCATCGGCAAGCTTTCGCATTCCTTCCGGGATACCGGCCTCTAAAGTCGGGCCAACGTCTTTGGCATAGACACTCGCCCGGTCGCCTTCCAGTGTGCAGCGTTGAGTGATTCTGGTACCTGGGGCGGCTTTTTCAAACGTCCACTCAAAGCGACCAATGGCGCCAGGAAGAGGAAACTCAATCGCCGCCTTTCCAAATTGAGCTTCTGCGATCCGCCACTCCAGTCGGCCGGATGACTTGCTGTGCGTAACGCCTCGTGTGCCGGCCGCAAAAGCACCATCGATTTCGATCGACTTTACATCCGCATCCAACGCCCAGTGGCTGACATCGGTCCAGAAATCCCAGGCGAATTCCGGGGTCACATCGCACTGGACGCAATGCTCGAAGATCCAGTCAGGGGGCACGCTGCCTCCGTGCGCTAGAAGAAGTCGATTGCCTTGATATCGCTGACGTAGCCGACGATGTCGATACTGCCATTGGGCACAAAATCATTAATCAGCAGGATGTCTTTGGTGGTGTCATAGACCCGAAGCCGACCATCCTCCGCCACGTATTCCACATGGCGCGTAGTGAAGCCCTGCAGGCCTGTGACATCGCCATTGTCGGGAGGGATCAGGACGGAACCATCCGCGGTCCTGTAGATCGACAGGCATCCGCGTACTTCGCCATTGCCAGAAATATTGATGTTTCCGATGTTGGTGCAGTCCTTCGAACCGATGAACACCTGGCCATTGGCGGTCAAATCCATGCGCTGGTGATAGCCGTCTGTGATGACAGCCGTTGCGGTAACCGTTGCGGAACCTAAGTCGACCACATCCAGTCGGCCACAGATGGTGGCAGCAGTGCTCTGGCCGGCGCAATCGTTATTCGTCGGCGAGGTGCCGGCGACATAGAGGGTCGAACCACTCAACAGGGCCATCGTGGCAGCATCGACAGGAATGCTTTGCGTGACCGTGAGACTGCCGAGATCAAAAACGCTGACGCAAGCCTGCGCAACGACCGCTGCATTGGAACCGCAAGTTAGCGAGTTTGATCCAAATGCGCTGCCGCCGCATTGTGTGCCGCAACTCAGGATGTATGCGGTGTTCCCATTGATGATGGCGTTGACCGGCCGGCTGAAGCTGGGAGCGGTAACAATCGCGCAGGGCGAGCCTGGCTGGACGGGATTCGGAGGAGTCGGGCCAGTCGTCAGGCAGGTAGTATCCACAGGAGGAATTGCTGCGCCCGGAAACAAAACAGTAACCAAATCGGAATCCGCGCTAAAGACCAGCAACTGCGTTCCCGTTGAGTTCGAGACCACCGTTTGGGCGTTGTTCACGGCAATCGCGGTGAACGAACCGCTGGCGAAATTCAGCGCCGCGACTGCACCCACAAAGGAGAATCCGTTCACGGTGGCGCCGGGCACGGCGGCAAATCCCGTTGGATTAGCAGTAGGAACCACGAGACTTGAGGAGGGACCGGGCAGCCTCACGCCGCTGCCGATCGCGCTCTCGGTTGCAGTACTGACTGCAAACGCCGCATTGGTACTCGAATCGAATGTCGCCACGATGTTCCGCGACGGGGATATCGCCATAATTCCGGGCGAGTTTCCGCCGGGCAGAGGAGCAATTCGGGGAAGCGTGTCGTTTTCGCCATTGATGATGACTAGTCCGCCAAATGAAAAGGTAGCCGTAACGCCCTGAGAAGCGAGTACCCTATGGGGCAAACCGCTCTTGGTCGACTTCGAAGATCCCCCACCACAGGAGACCACGTTCAGGCCCATACACAATGCCACCACCATCAACAGGCTCTTCCTCAAACGGCATGCTCCTAACAACATGAAAAAAGTAGATTTAACTGTGAAATCGTGGATTATAACAGACCCGAAACAGGCGCTCGGTCCAGCTCTGCCGGGCGCCGTTGGGTGCAGGAACGGCGGTCGATCCTGTATTCTCAGCTATCATGGCCGCTGAACTCCTAGCGCGGATCAAAGAGTCCCCCGTGTTGTGCGATGGGGCGATGGGTACGTTGTTGTACGCCAAAGGCATCTTCATCAACCGATCCTACGATGAACTGAATCTTTCGCAGCCCGATCTGATTCGTGGCATTCACCATGAATACCTGCAAGCGGGTGCCGAGATTATTGAAACCAACACATTTGGTGCGAATTCTTTCCGATTAGGCCGACACAGCCTGGCTGACAAGGTACGGGACATCAACCGCGCCGGGGCTCGTCTGGCTCGAGAGGCCGCCAAAAGCTTCGATGTGTGGGTAGCGGGATCGGTTGGCCCGTTGGGCACCAGGATTGAACCACTAGGCAAAACTTCGTTCCACGAAGCTCGCGCAGCGTTCCGCGAGCAGATTGAGGCGTTGGCCGAGGGTGGCGTCGATCTGCTGATCCTGGAAACGTTCGGATACCTGGAAGAAATTCATCAAGCCATTCTGGCCGCGCGCGAGGTTGCGCCCTCGTTGCCCGTGGTTGCGCAGGTCACGATTGATGAGGACGGGAACTGTCTGGATGGCTCGGACCCGGAGACGTTCGCACCCAAGCTGGCCGAATGGGGCGCGGACGTGATCGGCTGCAACTGCAGTGTGGGTCCAGTCGCGATGCTGGAGGCCATGGAGCGGGTGCGTGCGGTGAGTTCCCTTCCCCTGGCGGCGCAGCCCAATGCAGGCATTCCACGATCGGTGGAGGGCAGGAATATATATTTGTGCTCGCCCGAATATATGGCGAGCTATGCGCGCAAGTTCATCGCTGCCGGAGTTCGGGTCGTCGGCGGATGCTGCGGAACTACACCGGAACACATCCGCACCATGAAGTCTGCCTTGCGCGTTGGTGAGGCCCGGGGAAAGACAGCGTCGGCTCACGTCAGCAGCGGACCCGCGCCGAAGGAACTGGCGATAGTGCCGCTTGAGAGAAGGTCCCCACTGGGGGCGAAGATTGCGCGCGGCGAATTTGTGACCATGGTTGAAATCGTGCCCCCAAAGGGGATCGACATCGGCAAGGAGGTGGAGGGAGCGCGATTCCTGAAATCTGTCGGCGTGGACGCCGTGAACATTCCCGATAGTCCGCGTGCGTCGGCTCGTATGAGCAACCAGGCGCTTTCCCTGTTGATTCAACGCGAAGTGGGAATTGACGCGATCCTGCACTACACGTGCCGCGACAGAAATGTTCTGTGCATTCAAAGCGATTTGTTGGGAGCGGCCGCAGTTGGAATCAGGAATTTGATCTGCATTACGGGCGATCCGCCGAAGATGGGCAATTATCCCGACGCGACTGCCGTGTTTGATGTCGATGCCATTGGGCTGGTCAACATTGTTCGGAGCCTGAATCATGGCCTCGATCTGGGCGGGAATCCGATTGGGACCGGTACAGGGTTCGTCATTGGAGTGGGAGCGAATCCAGGGCTCACCGACCTTGACGAGGAGATCCGGCGCTTCGAATACAAAGTTGAGGCGGGAGCGGAATACGCCGTGACGCAGCCGGTATTCGATCTGCGGCTGCTAGAGAATTTTCTGCGAAGAATTGAGCATTGCCGGATTCCCGTGATCGCCGGCATCTGGCCGCTGGTGAGCGTACGTAATGCGGAGTTCATGAAGAACGAGTTGCGCGTGTCGGTGCCGGATTCGATTCTGGAACGGATGGCGCGCGCACCAACGCCTGAGGCGGCGCGAGCGGAAGGTGTCGCGATCGCACGCGAGATGTTGATTGCGGCGAAGCAGACCGTGCAGGGCGCACAGATCAGCGCACCGATGGGACGGTATACTTCGGCGGTCGATGTGCTGGAAGCGCTGGGCACGCAACCGGCGGCATCGGTTTAGAACTTTTGTTTATCCCTTCAAGAGTTCCGCGCAAGGGTTCTGCCTCTCTGTTTCGCGCAGTTAGTGAAGCGTTTTACCAAATCGATCTTGCGGGTCGAAGTGCGCGACTGGCGCGGGTTTCATAAGTGGGCTCGAACGTCGGGCGAAATGGTCCAGTTTCATTCCGGAACCCAGAAGCTTCAATTTTTTTGATCTATCCCACAAAAAACACTGGACACAGTCACGGAATCGTTGCATTAAAATAGAGACACGGAGCGAATTCCCGTTGGCCAAATTTGAGGAGTGTCTCCAGCGACTGGAGAAGATAGTGCAGGAACTGGAGCGGGGAGAAGTGCCCCTGGAGAAATCACTCACACTGTTCGAAGAGGGCATGCAGCTTTCTTCGGCCTGTCGGAAGGAACTTGAGCAGGCGGAAGGCAAGGTTGAAGTCCTGCTGAAGAAGAACGGGAAACTCCAGGCCGAACCTTTCGAGCCGCCGGCAGAAAAGGTGTCCACTCGCCGGTAAGCTACGGCGACTCGGAAATCCAATAGTAGTCTGTGAGTTGTGGTTTCCAGCCACCCGCAGCTTAGTCGAGCGTTCAACCAGTGCGGTTGACGACGGTAAAGATCGGGGGATGTATGGCGCAAAATGTAGTTGTTCTGGAGAAGGATCCGCATGTGGCCCGTTCGCTGGTCGGCGGCCTTCATCCTCATTTCTCCGTAGACGTGACTGGCTCCCGTGAGGAATTGCGGGATAAAGTCGAACGGACCCAACCCGAAGCCGTGGTCCTCAATATTGAGTACTGGCGCCTGACGGATGTGGAGAGTCTGCATCGCGACTTTCCCGAACTGCCAATTGTTTGCACGCATCGCATTCCTGACGAGGAAATGTGGATGGCCGCCCTTGAGGCGGGAGCAAGTGACGTATGCCCCTCTGATGACGTGGGCAACGTTCTAACCTCCGTATTGCGAAGCACCGCTCTGTCGCGCAGCGCGGCGGCATAAAATCTCAAACATTGCAGAAGGGCGCCCGGCGGGCGTCCTTTTTCTTTGAAGACGAGCACGGCGCGTCACCGCGCCTGCACTGCGCGCTTGTTATACTGCCACTTCATGCTGAACGACACCCTGCGGGAAGGCCAGCAACTGGCGGACGCTGCGCTCGACCGCTTGATCCCACTGGAGACGCAACATCCGGTTTCAATCCACAAGGCGATGCGTCACAGTGTATTCGCCGGAGGCAAGCGGCTGCGCCCGATTCTGTGCATGGAATCGGGGCGGATGATCGCGGGCTCGCTGCCAAGGGGAATCGAGGAGCTCGGTGCCGCGCTGGAAATGTTGCACACGTACTCCCTGATTCACGACGACTTGCCGGCTCTCGACAACGACGATCTGCGGCGCGGTCGTCCCACTTGCCACAAGGCTTTTGGGGAAGCGATCGCGATTCTGGCCGGGGATGCGCTGCAGACGCAAGCGTACGAAGTTTTGTCGCGACTGAAATGTTCCGCGGAGGCACGGGTTCGCATGATTGAAGAGATCGCACGTGGGACCGGGACCGTGGACGGGATGATCGGCGGGCAAGTGGTCGACCTCGAAGCGGAACATAGCAGGGCCACGCCGGAGATGCTGGAGTATATTCACCGGTCGAAGACTGCGGCGCTGATCACGGCGAGCCTGGTGAGCGGCGGCTTATACGCCGGGGCGAAACAGAGCGAAGCTGAAAAGCTGCGCGCGTTTGGAATGGCGATTGGACTGGCATTCCAGATCGTGGACGACATTCTCGACGTCACGCAAACCTCGGAACAACTCCGCAAAACTGCGGGCAAAGACACGGTATCTGAGAAGGCGACTTATCCTGCCCTGTTTGGGATCGAGAAATCTCAACAGAAGGCGGATGAACTGGTGAGCAAGGCGTTTGCCGAGCTGGAGAGCTTCGGACCAAGGGCAGAGACTCTGAAAGAATTGGCGCGCTTTCTTATCGAGCGCAAGAAATAAACTTAGCGAAGAAGTCCCGAATGCTGCTCGCAGGATACACATTCCGCAATCTCTGTCGCGCCCGCGAGCTTCTGGCGGGGTCGCCGGAGGAGCATCTTTCGATCAAGTCCATCGCGCGGGAGGTGGCGATCTCTCCGTATCACTTCATTCGACAGTTCGAGGCAGTCTTTGGAATGACGCCGCACCAATTCCGCATTCAATCCCGACTCGATCGGGCGAAACTCTTGCTGGCTCTGGGCGAGCACTCGGTGACCGAGGTCTGCATGGAGGTCGGCTTCTCCAGTCTCGGCAGCTTCAGCGATTTGTTTACCCGGAAGTTTGGTTCGCCTCCGTCAGCGTACAAACGCCGGGCGCGGTCCATGGTGCAGGTCCCCGGTAATTTCCCGCAAGAATTATTCCCGGGATGCCTTAGCCTGATGGGGGCGCTCCCTGCTGCCGCTTTTCGCAATTTTCAAGAAGCGCGCCCTTTCCCGCTTCGCTAAGATTCCAGCCCATGGAGGAGAACGATGCGGATCAAGCTGACCAGCCTGATGGTCGACGATCAAGATAAGGCTTTGAAGTTCTATACCGACATTTTGGGATTTCGGAAGAAAAATGAATTCCCTGCTGGCGCATACAAGTGGCTCACCGTGGTGTCGCCCGAACGTCCGGACGACATCGAACTCTCGCTCGAGCCCAACGCAAATCCCGCCGCCAAGACGTTCCAGCAGGCAATGTTTGAGCAAAAAATCCCCCTGGCCGCGTTCGAAGTCAGCGACATCGAGAAAGAATATGCAAGACTGGCGTCTGCCGGCGTGGTCTTTACGACCAAGCCGACGCGGATGGGACCGGTAACGATTGCGGTGCTGTCCGATACTTGTGGAAACCTGATCCAGCTTTATCAGCCTACGATCTAACGACGCTCGCCGGTCGCGAGTGCCCGTAGGGTAAAATAGATATTCGCACGGCGATGGAGTTCGCCATAACCGCCTGCCTGCAACGCGGGCTGATGACTCCTACAGAATTGAAATCCGATTTTGTAGGAGACCTCGCTTGAAAGACTTTCTCGCTATATCCATCGCTGCGATTCTGGGCGCGAATCTCAGATACCTGCTGAGCCGCTTTGCCATCCGCGAGTTTGGGCCAGTCTTTCCATTCGGCACGCTGATGATCAACATTGTTGGCAGCTTTATCGTTGGGTTGTTTGTGATCTGGACCACGGAGCGTGTCCTGGTGGATCCACGCTGGCGTTTGCTTGTGGTCGTCGGTTTCTGCGGATCGTTCACCACATTCTCCAGCTATGCCTTCGAGACGATGGCTTTCTTCGAGCAGGGCCAATGGGGGTTGATGGTGGCAAACATCGTTGGCCATAACCTGTTGTGCCTGGCCGGGGCTCTAGCGGGAATGGCGCTGGCGCGAGCTCTCTGAGGATGATTTCTCCTCCTACACTAGGAACCGAGAGGCTGCGAATTCGTCCGTATCACGATGCGGACATTCCCGAGCTTCTACCTCTGATCGGCACACGTGAGGTTGCGGCCACGACGCTGCGGATCTCGCATCCGTATAGCGAACAGGATGCGCGGGATTTTTTCGAATTGGCCAAGGAACCGGATAAGCTCTGGCTGGCAATTACGCTGCGCACCGATGGCAGGCAGATCGGTGGAATTGGCTTGCGCCTTGAGCGCCAACACCAGCATGCCGAACTCGGCTACTGGCTCGGGGTGGCTTACTGGGGACAGGGCTACGCGACCGAGGCGGCACGCGAGATGCTGCGCTATGGATTCGAAGAGCTGGGATTGCATCGCATCTTTGCTACACACTTCAAGCGCAATGCCGCATCCGGCAGGATTCTCAAAAAACTCGGGATGCAGTACGAAGGCTGCCAGCGCGGGCACTTGCTGAAATGGGGAGAGTTCGTCGATTCGGAGATGTACGGTATTTTGCGACGGGAATGGGAGACGCGCGAGTAAAATGCCAGATGCAATGGCAGTGCAAGTCACAATTTATTTGAACGAAGCCGATCAGTGGCGTCATCGGCCGCTGCACATGGAGATTCTTAATTTCCTGCGGAAAGAAAATGTCTACGCGGCAACGGCCATCCATTGCGTGGCCGGTTTTCTGGGCCGGCAGCGTGTCGAGAGTGCACATCTGGTCGAAGCCGGGAGCAAGCTACCGGTGATCATCATCTTTGTCGACACCGACGAGCATGTGAACCGGGTTCTGCCCCCTTTGAAAGAGATGGCCGCGCACCGGCTCATCGTGCGGGAGAATGTCGTGCTCGAGCAGGGGAATCTGGATTAGATGAGTTCCCTGCCGCAAGATTCCGTCGACATTCTGGCCATCGCCGCGCACCGCGACGACGTAGAGCAGACCTGCGGCGGCACTCTGCTCAAAGCTGCACAAAAGAGGCAGCGCGCGGGAATACTCGATCTCACGCGCGGCGAGATGGGCACGCGCGGCTCGGCCGAAGACCGGGAGCGTGAGGCGAATGATGCTGCGAAGATTCTGGGTGTGGTCTGGCGGCGGGCACTCGATATTCCCGACGGACGCGTTGAGAACACCTGGGAGAATCGTCTCAAGGTTGCATCCGTCATTCGTGAGACCCGGCCCCGGGTAGTAATTCTTCCGTACTGGAAAGGCCGGCACCCGGATCATTACACGGCTTCGATTCTGGGATATGAGGCTTGTTTCCTGTCTGGACTGGCGAAGCTAGGGGCTAGGGGTCAGGGCCTAGGGGTTAGTGCTAGCAATCATGAAATTTCTAATTTAGCTCCGCATCGACCATTCAAAATCATCTACGCCACGCTTTATTACGACATCCGTCCGACGTTCGTCGTTGACATCAGCGAGCAGTTTGAAGGGAAATTCGCCTCCATCCTTGCTTATACATCGCAGTTCGGGGATCAGGAGGCCGGGAAGGATATCTTCCCGGCGCAGCAAGAAGTTCGTGCGCGTGTCGAGTCCATGGCCCGCTTCTACGGCACGCTGGGCGGCGTTACTTATGGTGAACCCTTTCACCTGAAAGAGGTCGGGCTCGTCGATGACCTCTTGGCGATTCCGGTCAAGTCCATTTAGGATGTCTCCATTCTTTTAAAAAAGGGGTTTCAGCGGATGTCCCGAGTCGTGTCTCTTCTCTCCGTTCTTCTGGCAATGGCCGCTGCGGCCGTAGCGCAGACAGGTGCCTGGCAAATCGATCCCAACCACTCAGCGGCACAGTTCTCGGTGCGGCATCTTGGCGTATCAACCGTTCGCGGTGCGTTTATGAAAGTGAGCGGATCGGCTACGTACGACGCCGCAGATCCGGCCAAAAATACAGTGGACGTTTCGATTGATGCGAATTCGGTCGACACCCGAGTGGAAATGCGGGATAACGACCTGCGCAGCCCCAACTTTCTCGATGTGCAGAAGTATCCGACCATCACCTTCAAATCGAAACAGGTCAAGGCGGCTGGCCCCGGGAAGCTGGCGATTGTGGGGGATCTGACGATTCACGGAGTAACGAAAGAAGTCACGCTCGATGTGGATGGCCCATCGGCTCCGATTAAAGATCCCTGGGGCAACCAGCGCATTGGCGCGTCGGCCTCAACCAAGATCAATCGCAAAGACTTTGGCGTAAACGGCGCTCCTGGCGTGGTCGGCGATGACATCAGCATCACGATTGACACGGAGTTGATCCAGCCACAGCCAAAGTAACCGATACTGCAATGCTGTCGATGTAGGGGTTCTGGGTACCGTCTTGGGGAGGCTGTATGCGGAGGGCTCCAACCGTCTGTTCCCTTCTTGTAAGCTGCGTCCTTTTGTTGGTTTCTTCCTCGGCAACGGGACAAGTTACAGTTTCTCCCGCCCGTGCTGGCGTCGTGACTGTTACCCAGACCCAGCCGTTCACGGCATCGGTGAATGGAGCAACCTGGAGTGTCGACAAGCTCGTCGGCGGAAACTCCACGGTCGGGACGATTAGCAATACAGGCCTCTACACGCCGCCAGCCAAGGCCGGAACCCACACGATCACAGCCACTGCAAATGGCTCGTCGGGATCGGCGACGATTTATGTCACCGATTTCAAGGGCGTTTTCACGTATCACAATGACAACGCACGTGATGGCGCCAATTTGCGAGAGCTGGCGCTGTCAGGTACAACGGTCACGCCCGCTACCTTCGGAAAACTTTTCTCTTGTGCGGTCGATGGTGCGGTGTATGCCCAGCCCCTTTGGATGAGGGGGCAGAGCATCGGTGGCGGGATTCGCAACATCATCATCGTGGCGACGCAGCACGACAGCGTCTATGCGTTCGATGCCGACGCGAATCCGTGTGTGATGTATTGGCACGTGAACTTGATCGATACGCTTCACGGTGGGACCTCCGGCGAGAAGCCGGTCACGTGGAACGACATCGGCCAATGCTTCGGCGACATCTATCCCGAAGTCGGAGTCACAGGTACACCCGTAATCGACTCCACGACGAATACGATCTATCTTGTCAGCGCGTTCGAGAGCAACGCAAAAAATTCTGGCAGCTGCAGCGGGGCTTCGGGGAATTTTCACCACCGGCTGCATGCCCTCGACGTTTTCACCGGAAGCGAAAAGTATAATGCGCCGGTAACGATTGCGGCTTCCGTGCCCGGCACCGGCGATGGAGCCGTGAACGGCATGATCTCGTTCAGTTCGCAACTGCACCACAACCGAAGTGGCCTGGCCGAGTTTGGAGGAAGGATTTACGTTGCGTTTGCCGCACATGAAGACGCTACGCCGTATCACGGCTGGCTCATCGCCTACAACCGCACCAATGTGCAGCAGCAATTGGCCGTATTCAATACAACGCCAAACGGAATCCATGGAGCGGATGGGGGAATATGGGCGGGAGGTGCCGCGCCCGCCATCGATAGCGGTGGCGACGTTTACGTTTCGACCGGGAACGGCGTATTCGATGAGCTAGCACCACCGCCGAACGCTGACTACGGCGACAGCATCCTGCGGCTTCACTACGTCAAGGGAACCACCCTGAACGGCACGAATCTCAGCGTCTCGGGCTATTTCACACCATACGATCAATCCACTCTGGCACAGGACGACGGAGACCTTGGATCGGGCGGAGTGGTCCTTCTGCCGAACCAGACTGGGGCTGGGCCACAGCATCTGCTCGCGGAAGCCGGGAAAGAAGGAGTGGTGTACCTGATCGACCGGGACAACATGGGGCAATTCAACGCATCGAACAATAACCAGGTCGTTCAGAGCTTTAACGGGCCGACCAAAGGTCTCTGGGGGATGCCTGCGTTGTGGCACAACAATCTCTACATCGGCGGGCAAGGCGACGCCATCCGGCAGTTCACGTTTAATCCGACGACCGAGCTGTTTAACACCCCGGTTGCGTCACAGACAACTTCGACCTACGGATACCCGGGGACAGTTCCGTCGGTTTCGTCGCAATCGGCAACCCACGGCATTCTTTGGGCGATCGATTCCAGCCTCTACGGCTATGCGAGCCCGAACACCACGGTAAATTGCTATTCCGTTCCCGTGCCGCCAACCTGTACCGGACCCGCCATCTTGCATGCTTATAATGCGAACAACCTGGGCCAGGAGTACTGGAATAGCGCGCAGGCGGCGAACCATCGCGATCAAGCGGGCCTCGCGGTGAAGTTTGTCCCCCCCACCATTGCCAACGGCAAGGTCTATGTCGGCACGCGGACCGAGGTCGACGTGTACGGACTGCTGCCGAATTAGGGTCAGGTGAATGCAGGGGCGAATGCATTCGTCCGCCCCGGCGACCCCGAGCGAGGCGACGGGGAGGCGTAACCACGGCTATGGGTTGCCGCGAACTTCGCTTCCACCGTCCGCTAAAAGAGTTTGCGGAAGAGCCAGAACAGGGACCCGGACAGCAGCATGGCCACAGGCAGAGTCAGCACCCACGCCAGCGCCAGGTTCCTGATCGTGCTCATTTGAATCCCCGAATGATTGGCAGCCATGGTTCCGGCAACTCCCGACGATAGAACGTGGGTCGTGCTGACGGGTAATCCAAAGCCATCCGCCGCTCCGATTGTTGCCATGGCAGTGATCTCCGCGGCGGCACCTTGAGCATACGTCAGGTGCTCTTTGCCGATTTTTTCGCCCACGGTGATCACAATCCGCTTCCAGCCAACCATCGTTCCCAGACCAAGGGCCAGGGCCACTGCAACCTTCACCCACGTGGGAATGAATCGCGTGGAGCGATCCACGTGCTTCTTGTAGTTGGCGAGCACGGCCGCATCGGCAGCTGAGAACTTGGGCTGACCCGTCTTTGCCGTGATCCGCAGAACTTCACTCACCAGATACAGGTCGTTGCGGAAGTTGCGAACCCTCTCGTTGGGAACGTTCTTGAGTTCCTTGTAGATGGTGGTTTCGTTGCCGATGTCG
>Ga0126381_100002964_pt1 | contig 18471 bp, 11 predicted proteins | sample PanSoiMetPlot_28_FD_96465 | JGI IMG/M metagenome (GOLD analysis project Ga0126381, IMG submission 96465) | Tropical forest soil microbial communities from Panama - MetaG Plot_28 | ecosystem: Environmental > Terrestrial > Soil > Tropical forest > Bulk soil | place: Panama | collected 2016-02-17
CGGAGTTCCAGGTCGAGCGCGGCGATCTTGAAGCCCGCGCCCAGGTCGCTGAACTCCTTCAGCGCAGCCAGTCTTTTGCGGGCGATCTCGGTCAGTTCAGTGTCGGGAGGGACCAGCAGGTACGCGTAGGCGCGGCGGTTCGAACGGCCGACCCGTCCGCGTAACTGGTAGAGCTCGGATAATCCATAGCGCTCGGCATTTTCTATCACTATAGTATTTGCGAGCGGGATATCCAGGCCATTTTCTATAATTGTCGTGCTAACCAGGATATCGAACTCATGCCGCATAAACTTGAGCATGGTCTTTTCCAGCTCGGTTTCGCCCATCTGGCCGTGACCGACGCCGATGCGGGCATTGGGTACAAGCTGCTGGATCATGGCCGCCCGATGCCAGATGGAGTCCACTCGATTGTGAAGGAAATAGACTTGGCCACCACGGCCCGTCTCCAGTTCGAGCGCGGAGCGGATCAGTTCCGGCTGGAACGGTGCGACGACGGTGTGGATGGCCAGCCGGTCCTTGGGCGGTGTCTCGATGACAGACATGTCTCGCAGACCTAAAAGCGACATATGTAGTGTTCGAGGAATCGGAGTGGCGCTCATGGTCACCACGTCCACCGATTTCCGCAGCTGCTTCAGCCGTTCCTTGTGGCCAACCCCGAAGCGCTGCTCCTCGTCCACGATTACCAGACCAAGATCTTTAAATTCAACATCTTTTGAGAGCAGCCGGTGAGTCCCAATAGCCACATCGATCTTGCCTTCGGCCATGTCGGCCAGCGATGCCTTGATCTCCTTGGCGGAGCGAAACCGGCTGAACATCTCGATGCGCACGGGAAACGACTGAAAGCGCCGCTTGAACGTCTCAAAATGTTGAAATGCTAATACCGTAGTAGGGGCCAGGACCGCCACCTGCCGGCCGTCCCCCAGTGCTTTGAACGCCGCGCGCATCACTACTTCCGTCTTGCCGAAGCCGACATCGCCACACAGCAGCCGGTCCATAGGCTGGGGGTTCTCCATGTCGCGCTTGATCTCCTGGATGGCCGTGAGCTGATCGCGTGTCTCGGTGAATTCGAAGGCATCTTCGAACTCGCGCTGCCAGTTGCTGTCGGCCGAGAAGCGGAATCCCTCGGCCATCTTGCGGGTGGCGTAGAGTCTCAATAGCTCGTCCGCCATATCGCGCATCTTGGCCTTGACACGTGACTTAGTACGCGACCATGTGGCGCCGCCGATGCGGTCGAGCGCAGGTGCCGCCTCTCCTGCCCCGCGGAAGCGCTGCACCAGGTCCATGCGGGTGAGCGGTACGTAAAGCTTGGAGCCGCCTGCGTATTCCAGGAGCATGTAGTCGCCCTTGGCCTCGCCCTGCTCGATCTCGCGAAGGCCAAGGTACTGTGCGACGCCGTGCTCGGAATGGACCACGTAATCGCCCGGCTTGAGGTCGATCAGGTCGGCGGAAAACGTTGCCAAAGCCGATTTCGACGACGACGGCTGCGCCACCATTTCCGAAGCTTCGAACAGGTCTTCCGAGCCGAATACGACAAGCTTCGAATCCTGAAATGCCGTGCCGTGCCGGATCAGGCCCTTTACCAGGTAAATGCTGGCTACCGAACCGGATAGATAAGCCCGCTCCGCCAGGTACGCGGGTGTGGATTCGAACTGCTCCAGCCCGAGCTGGTACGGCACACCGTACTCGTTCAGGATGTCGGCTACGCGCTCTACCTCACCTGTAGAAGCAGCGAAGAACGCCACGCGATTGCCGTTCTCCACCAGCGTCCGCGCCTCGGCAATCGCCACCTGCATGTTGCCGTGGAAGGTCAACGATGGCCGCGTCGCGATATGGAAGCTGCCGGCCTCGCCCCATCCGATCTCCAGCTCTTGAAATGAGACCCGGGTCTGGCCACCGACCTGCCGCTCGAGGTCATCCCAGCGGAAATAGATCCTATCCGGATCATAAGCCGGGGACCGCTCCGGCTGGTCCAGCCGCTTCCATAATCGCTCGGCAGCGCCGCGGACCTGCTGCGGCTCATCCCAGATCATCAGCGGCCGGTCCAGCAGCCCGAATATCGAACGCTGCCGTTCGCGAACCATGCCGCTGATCGCTTCCCACCCCGCGAACGTCTCTCCCGGAACGGGCAGATCGCGCCCCGGGACGTCGCTCTGCCGCAAGAGCTCCACAAGTTCCAGCAGTTCCTGTCGCGACTGCTGGAATTCGGTCAGGGGTAGCAGCAGGGAATCCTCCAGCTTCAGCGTGGACCTCTGCGATTCGACGTCGAACCGGCGGATCGACTCGACCTGGTCGCCGAACAGGTCGATGCGGACGGGGCCGGCTGATTCCGGTGAGTAGACGTCCAGGATGCCGCCGCGCACGGAATACTCGCCGACCATCTCGACCGGCTCGCGCCGTTCGTATCCGATGCTCGCCAGGTGCGCGAGGACATCGTCCAGTGGCAGCTCGTCGCCGACCTTGATTTTAAGCGCAAGCTGGCGGTAGAAATCGGCGGGCTCGATCCGCAGCAGCGCGGAGGCAACAGGGAGAATCGTGATCGGCGCGCGCTGGGTCGCCAGCCGCCACAATCCGATGGCGCGCTGTTCGGTGATTTCGGCGTGGGGTGAGAGGCTCTGGCCGGGGAGGACATCGAGCGCAGGGAGCAGTTGCGGCCGGCCGCGCTCGTCGCCCGCGAGCAGCCCAAAGAACGCTTCGATCGATTCCGAAAGCGCCTCGGCCTGTTTGTTGCCGTCCACCACGATCACCAGGGGACGGCCGGTCGCCTGCCATAGCAGCACCGAATAGACCGCTTTCGCGGTAGACGTGAGGCCGGAGAGGGTCGCCGCCGGCTCGGTGGAGATCCGGCGCAGCACATCCACAAATGCCGGATGGCGAGAAAGCTCCAGGAACAGGTCGCGAACGGCGGGATGGATCAAGGTTGCTTGAGGATCTTCTCTACTATACCCGTTGTCGAATAGCCCGGCTCCAGCGGCAGGTTCAGGACTTTGCCGCCGGCAGCTTCTACCTCTTCGCGGCCCGCGACGAAGTGGGACCAGTCGGCGCCCTTTACCAGCACGTCCGGAAGAATTTCAGCGATCAGCTCGCGGGGAGTCTCTTCGTCGAAGAGCGTGACCGCATCCACCGCCTGAAGCGATGCCGCCAGATCGCACCGATCCGCCTCCGGAATGATGGGCCGCGAAGGGCCCTTCATGCGGCGCGTGCCGGCATCGGAGTTTAGAGCGAGGATCAGGACGTCGCCAAGAGAACGGGCGCCTTCCAGCAACCGAATGTGTCCGGGATGGAGCAGGTCGTAGCAGCCGTTGGTGAAGACGACTGTCTTCCCCTGCTGCTTCCAGCGTCGGCGCTCTTCCAGCAGCTCCGCGCGATTGTAGAACCGAGCCACGAAATTTCAGTGTAGCAGCGGCTGCCTCCAGCGCTGGCTAATGACATATTTCTACTTAGGACGCACATTGATCTCACGCCGATGAACGCCGATCAACGCCGATTAATTCTCAACCGGCCTCGCTGCGATGTTATCGATCACGAACACCTTCTCGTTGCGTTTTTGCTTTTCCAGCTTGAGACCGAGCTGCTTCTCCATGGCTTCGAAGATGCTTAGACCTTCTACCGGTTCCGATGCCTGTGGCACGACCCCGCCCTCTCCGCCGGGGCCACCGCGGCCGCCGCCCATTGGCATGCCCATCGCCATCATGGGGCGCATGCTGAACATCAACGTAAAGTCCCAGCTGCCTTCCAGGCCCGTGGCGTCCTGAACCGGCCAGTTCAGATCGGGAGTGGCATTGCGCAGGCGCTCGGCGAACATCGCCATCGTGATGTTCTGGCACTTCAGCAGGCGCGAGCCCGGAGGCGCGCCGGGAGGCGGATTGGTGTTGTGGCAGTAGATGCGACTGTTGGGGTCGGCCTTCTTCATCTTGGGCTTGGCCGCTGCGAGCGAATACGCGGTTACTGGCCGATCTTCCGTGTGATACGTCAGCTTGAAACGATCCTTCAGCAGATTTAGCATCATCGGGGAGAGCACTTCGTTATCCATGCTGCCGACTGACGCCCCTCCGGATGACGTCTTCGCCGTAATGTCGTATCGCTCGTTTGCGATGGAATCCGGCAGGCCCACCACTTCCTCGCTGTTGTTCGTATTGAACGCGCGGCTCAGGAGAAACCGCAAGTTCATGCCTTCGGCCGTTAGTCGCCCACCGGGTTGCATCTGATAACGTCCCCCCATCCGGCCGGGATCGCTGGGCTTGACGCTGGCCACTTCGAACTCGGTCGGGACCGGGATGGGCGGCAATGCCTCTGCCGTCCCCGGCGGATTCGGCGCGGGCGTGCGGTTGACGCTCTGAACCACCAAAACCTCGGTCGGGATCTGCCTTTCTTCCAGCTTGAGCCCGAGTTGCTTTTCGACGGCATCGTTGAGCGAGATCCGGTCGCCGCCATTCGGCATCGGGCCGAAGAACGCGATCGAATACCGGAGGTCGAAGCTCCACTTGCCCTTGAGCCCGGTATCATCAACCACCGCGGTGGTTCCCAACGATGCCCCGATCATACTACGCAGGTTCGATGCGAACTCCGCCATCGTGACGTTTCGGCACTGATACCCGATTGTCATCCCAGGCCCGAGCGTAAACGTGACCGGCGGCCCGCCGTTGCTGCTCATCATGATCCTTCCGCCGCCCTCGCCGCCGCCTCCGCCCGATTGCGGCTTGCACCCGTTCTCCTCCGTGCCGCCGGCCTCCTTCATTTGCGGCTTCTTGCCCGCGACCAGCGCATACGTGGGCAGCGGCCGAGTATCCTTCTTCACGACCAGCCTGAAGCGCTCGCTCAAGAGCGATTGCAGCATCAGCTTACGGTTATCGGGCGTAGTATCCTCCGGAACCTTCGCCGTCACATCAAACCGGTCCAACTCCAGCCAGTTAGGACCTTCGAGGATCTTGTCATTCTCGAAGCCATAAGCATAACGGATGAGATCCACCATCGTGGCGGTCTTGATCTCGTACCGCCCGTCGCGAATCGGGGAGCTACGGGCTCCCTGGTTCATCGGGTTAGTGGCTTTCGCGCTGACGTGTACGTCGGCCGCCTCGAACGACGGCTGGTCGCCAAGGGCCCACGCCGCAGAGGCGATCAGGACAATCCCCAGGATCGTTTGTTTCATGTCGGGCGCTCCCGCACGCCGGCAGCACGACCCGAAACGGGCCGAGGCCGCCGGTGTTACCGTTATGACGCGCTGGCGCGCGTTTTCGTTGGGGTTACCGTTCCATATCCGCACGCACGATGCGGACGCCAAACACCGTCGGCGTCGACCTGCCGTTGGCGGCCTCGAACCGGACCGTCACCTTTTTCTTATCGGCCAGCAGGTCCGCCGGCACGCGATACTCCACGTCGAAGAAGCGGATCTCCTGCTCAGGACTGCGCCGCATGCCGGTCTGCTCACCGAGTTTCCTACCGTCCACTAACACGTCGCAAGCACTGGCTCCGGCGTTCTCATTGCTGTAGGTCACAATCAGCGTTTGAGGATATGCCGGGTTCACGGGTAAGTCGAACGAGAACCACTTACTCGCATTCCTGCCGAAGTGACCCTCCGCCCGCACCGGCGAGCTGCCGTCGCCCTGTTGATTGGCGTCCCGCTCGGCCTGCATCTGCCCGGGTTGGGCAAACCCGATGGTCGCGGCTTCAAGCTTCTTCTGCTTCTCTTCGCGCGTGCGGTATTCCGTTTCTCTCTTGGTCCATTCCGTGGGCGTATACATGTCCCAATAGATGGCGTACCGCCGGCGCGGAAGCTGATAGAACGGGATGAAGTCGATCTCCTGCTTCAGGCCGACCCCCGCAGTGCGAAACGTGCCGGGCTTGCCCGGAACCGGTTTCAGCCAGTTCGTCACCGGCTCGTCGGGCGCGACCAATACCGGCGCCTCCGCTCCGGCCGCTCCGCGGGAGGTCTCGGGGCCTAAGTCGCCCGCCAGCACCAGCGGCCCCCACATCACTGCAAACCGATTGGGGTTGTCGGCCAGCGGCTCTTTGCGCAACGTTTTCGGCATGGCGAGCTCGACCGTGTCGCCCGCCTTCCAAGTCCGCGCGATCTCGACGTACGACCCGGCGGCCGCAACCGTTTTCATCGGCCGGCCGTTCACCTTCACGCTGAAGCCGCTGCCCGCCCAGAACGGGCGCCGCAGGGCCAGCGTGAACCGTTTCGACCCCTGCGGCGCGATTTTCACGGTCGCTGTCTGCCCGTTCGGCATATCGGTGGCCATCTCGATCTTTACGCCGGCCGATTTCCAATTGGCGGTGGAAGGCGCGTACAGGTTCACCCAGAGCTTGTCGCCGGATTCATAGTAGAGACCGTCGGCGTGCAGGGCGTGGCTCTCCATAGCCGACCCGACGCAGCAGGTGAACGATTCGAACTTGCCCTGGTATTCGTGCTGAACGCTGCGGCCCACCGGCACCATATAGCAGACGCGTCCGTCATCCGGATCCTGCGACGCCAGGATGTGATTGAACAGCGCGCGCTCGTGATAGTCGGCGTACCGCACGTCCTCGCCGAGCGAAAACAGCGTGCGCGCGTACTTGATCATGTTGTAGATGTTGCAGGTCTCGGCCGTGCGGCCGTCGATCATGCTCGACAGATGGTCCGGCTGCCCGAAATACTCATTTCGCGTGTTGCCGCCGGTGGCGAACGTGTGGTGCTGCGCCACCTCGTCCCAAAAGTACTTGGCCGCCGCGCCTTCCGTTTCGTTGCCGCTGTACATGTACACCTTCAACGCACCGTAGAGCTTTGGAACCTGTGTGTTCCCGTGGACTCCGGGAAGTATGTCCTGTTTCTGCGCCAGACGGTCCACGACGGCCACGTGATGAAACTTCGCTGAGAGCGCCAGCCAGCGCGCATCGCCGGTATCGGCATATAGGTCCGCCAGCACCTCGTTCATGCCGCCGAACTCGGTGGCCAGCATACGCTGGATCTGCTCGGCGCTCAGCGGCGCCAGGATGCTTTCGGCCCATGCGGCAAACTTGATCTCGACATCGAGCGCCGTGCGATTTCCGGTGTGCCGCCAGGCATCGCGCAGCCCCGCGAAGATCTTGTGTTGCACGTACCACGGTGACCACATGCCGTTCAGGTCGAACCCGCCCGAGCGGATGATGCCCTGGCTGAGCTGCTGGAACAGAATCTTTCCTTCGGTGCGGTTCCGGTCCATGAGCGCGCCAACGTAACCGTCGGTCTGCGCGTCCTGGATGACTTTCAGCTCGTTGACGATGTAGTTCGCGCGATCGCGAAAGCGGGCGTCGCCGGTGGCGGCAAACGCCAGGCTGACGGCCGAGAGATAATGCCCGGCAATGTGACCTGTCAACTGACGCCCATCGCCGTCCCAACCGCCGTAGCCTTTCGCTTTGGGCTCCAGTTTGGCGCTCCGACGGAGGTAGGCGAGCATGCGGTCGGGCTCCAGTGCCAGCAGGTACTCGAGCTCGAGATCCTGCGCGTGCTTCAGCGGCCCTCCAGTGAGCCTCACGTCTTCCAACGGCAACGGCCGCGCCTTGGTCAGGCGCTGCTCCCAATCGAGCGCGGGATTCGTCGCCGGCGCGGCAAGTGCGGGGATGCAGGCCGCAGCCGCGGCTACGAGGGCAAGTATCTTCATGCGGGGATCTCCAGTCTCAGGGATATAGTGTAGCGACTAGCAGCGCGGTTTACCGGGGGAGGGCTTCCAGCCAAGGTAGAATGCGGAGATCGTGAATATTGCCCCTTGTGGTTCATGGAAATCTCCAATTACTTCGGACCTGATCGTGGCACAGTCGATCGGCCTCTCGGAGATTCGGCTGGATGGAGGCAAGCCGTATTGGCTGGAAAGCCGGCCGCAAGAGGCGGGCCGTAGTGTGGTGGTGGCGGATCGCGATCTTGTGCCTCCGCCGTTCAACGTGCGGACGCGCGTTCACGAATACGGCGGCGGTGCGTGGACTGTTGCGGAGGGGACGCTCTATTTTTCTAACGATAAGGACCAGCGTCTTTACCGCCTCAGGTCCGGTGCGGGCGAACCCGAGCCGTTGACGCCCGAAGGTCCTTTTCGATATGCCGATGGTGTAATCGATGTCCGCCGGCGGTTGTGGATCGGAGTGCGTGAGGACCATTCACGCTCAAGCAAACCGGCGAATACGCTGGTCGCGATCGATCTCGGCGATCCCGACGAGGGCCGGATTGTTGCGGAAGGGCACGACTTCTACTCGTCTCCGAGAGTCTCACCCGACGGCGCTTGGCTGGCGTATCTTGCGTGGGACCATCCGCGCATGCCATGGGTTGGAACAACACTTTACGTGGTCTCTCTGAACGAAACCGGGATGCCGTCGAGCGAACCGGCCGCGGTTGCCGGTGGACCCGATGAGTCGATCTTCCAGCCCGAGTGGAGCCCGGACGGCCGCGCGCTCTATTTCGTCTCGGACCGTAGCGGCTGGTGGAATCTGTATCGAGCCGCCTGGCCCTCGCGGCACGTGGAGTCCGTGGTACCCGTGGAGGCCGAGTTCGGGCAGCCCCAATGGGTCTTCGGAATGTCGACCTACGCCTTTGCCGGCCCGGGACGGGTGGTCTGCTCCTACATGTCGAAGGGCCTTGGCCGGCTGGGCGTGATCGACCTGGCTGGCGGCAAATTGACTCCTGTCGATCTGCCGTTCACAGACTTTTCTTCGGTGCGCGCCGAAGGCGATCAGGTTGTGTTCCGCGCCGGCTCCGCATCCGCACCGGCGAGCTTCGTCCGCCTGAACCTTGCGACCGGCGCAACTGATGTCTTGAAGAAGTCCACGAGGGTGGCGGACGATCCAGACCTGGCACGCTACTTTACAGGAGTGGAACCGTTGGAGTTTCCGACCGAGGGAAACCGCACGGCATTTGGCCTCTTCTATCCCGCCATCAGTCCGGACTACAAGGCGCCCGAGGGCGACCGTCCGCCTCTGCTGGTCAAATGCCACGGCGGACCCACCGCAGCCGCATCGAGCACGCTCGACCTACGCGTTCAATATTGGACGAGCCGCGGCATCTCCGTTCTGGACGTGAATTACGGCGGCAGCACCGGATTCGGCCGCGCCTACCGCCTTCGTCTTGACGGCAACTGGGGAATCGTGGATGTGGACGATTGCGTCAACGGCGCGCGCTACCTGGCCAACAAAGGCCGCATCGACGGCGCAAGAGCGGTGATTACCGGCGGCAGTGCGGGCGGATATACGACGCTTGTCGCCCTCACCTTTCGCGACTACTTCCGCGGTGGCGCGAGCCATTATGGTGTGAGCGATCTCGCGGCGCTGGCTCGCGATACGCACAAGTTCGAATCGCGCTACCTGGACTCGCTGGTCGGGCCGTATCCCGAGCGGGAGGATTTATACCGCGAACGCTCGCCGCTCTTTCACGCCGAGCGGCTGTCCGCGCCGGTGATTTTCTTCCAAGGCGAAGAGGATCGGGTGGTGCCGCCAAGCCAGTCGGAAGCGATGGCGGAGAGATTGCGCGAAAAGGGCGTGCCTGTTGGATACTTTCTGTTTTCCGGCGAGCAGCACGGCTTCCGCAAGGCCGACAACATCAAGCGGGCTCTCGACGCGGAGCTGTATTTCTACGCGATAAACGTGTTTGGCACCGGGCTGAGTTTTTAGTAGGCATTCACGTCTTCGACCGCTCCGCTCGCTCACGCTCGCGGCTACGGTGAGGGCGCACGGCTCACACGGAGCCGCGAACGTGAGTGAGCGGAGCAGTCGAAGATTTAGGCTAATGCGTCAGGTCGTAAATGAAGTAATTCACGGCGACCTGGTAGGCTAGCCGCGCATACGTTTCCGGATAGCGCGGATCGTCCGACCACTCCCAGGCATCGCCCAGGTCCATGTTGTGGCAGATGGCCACCATCACGCGGCGTTTGTCGTCGAAGATCGCCCGCCAATGCGGAGTTTTCCCCGTTTCCCCTGCCTCATACGTCCGCCTGCTGCGATACCACTGCCAGCCGGGGACCTGGAACCGCTTATCCAAATCGTAGACCGTGTGAAAGATCTGGTCCGAGTCCGGCAGATCCTCGATGGGGCGGTCAGGGAAAACCTTCTTCATGCTGGCCAGGAATACTTGCCATTCGCTGTAGACGCCGTGATAGGGCTGGTCGCCGTGAAAGTCGTCCACCATCAGGAATCCGCCGCGCAAGAGGAACTCGCGCAGCTGCGCTGCCTGCGAGTCCGGCAGCGCCCAATGTCCGACCTCGACCGCGTACATCATGGGCCAGTTGTAGACGTCGCCGGTGCCGTCCAGGTCCACTACCTGCTCCACCGATCGGGCGTCGATTCGCGTCAGGCGTCGAACGCCCTGGAGCAGATGACGGTCCGAGCGCGGATAATCGATAGTCCAATTCAGGTCCTGTCCCCAGCGGGCGTAGACACTCGGGTAACGCAGTCGCGCACGTGTCCATTCGGTTTTGACATTCCAGTCGGCGGGAAGGGGGAAGTCGTAGTACTCCGCGGCCTCGTACTGCTGGAATGGCCGCTGCGCGTACAAAACTCCCCAGATGCCCAGTGCCGCGGGAAAAAGTAAGAGTGCCGCGCGGTATCGCATGTGCAGCTTCCGGCTGCAATCAGGGTATCACGAGCGGGCGACAGCATCCGGCAACGGTGTGCTTCCCCCGCGGCGATGAGCCGGGTGCTGAAGACTTCCGGCGTTATGGGCGATACGTTGCGATTTCCGGATTGCATTTGGAGGAGAGGAATGCGTACAGCCCTGATTCTTCTTGCGAGCACAGCATTGGCAGCCCCTAGTGTTAGATGGGGGAATCTCCCGTTATCCTTCGAGCCGAATACAGGGCAGGCTCCGGCAGAGGTCCGCTACCTCGCGAGGGGTAGTTCCTACAGCTTGTATCTCACCCAGGCAGAGGCTGTGCTCGCCCCTTCGAAAGGACGGCCTCTGCGCGAGAAGTTCACCCAGGCTAACCTGTCGGCTCGGATAGTGGGTGAGGCCCAACAGCCGTCCGCCAGCAACTACTTCGTCGGCAACGATCCGGCCAAGTGGCGCGCTTCCATTGCGAATTACGGCAGGGTTCGGTATAGCGGCGTTTACCCGGGAATCGATCTCGTCTACTACGGAAGAGAAGGAAACCTGGAATACGATTGGATCGTTGCTCCGGGCGCGGATCCGCGGCGGATTCGGATCGCGTTCGAGAACGCAGACCGGTTGCGCATCGATCGACAGGGCGATCTCGTAATCACGTCTGGCGATAGCGAATATCGACACAAGAAGCCCACTTTGTACCAACAGATCGCCGGCCGCCGTGTCGCCGTGAGCGGATCGTGGATCTTACACGGAAACGAGAGCAGCTTTCGTATCGGCGCCTACGATCCTGGAAAAGAGCTCGTAATCGACCCGCCCCTCATCTACTCGACCTATCACGGCGGTAACGGGTTGGACTATGCATACGCGGTCGCGGTGGATTCCGTCGGCAATACCTATGTCAACGGAGGCGCGGGGTCGGCCAATTTTCCTACTACCAATCCTCTTCAAAGCAGTCTGCAGGGAACCGAAGACGTCTTCATTACCAAGATCAATCCCAGCGGTTCCGCAAAGCTTTACTCGACGTATCTGGGCGGAGGCGCTGCGGACGAGGGGAGAGGGATCGCCGTGGACGTCCAGGGGAATGTCTATGTCACCGGGAGCACCAGTTCGCTCGACTTTCCCACCAAGGGCGCAGTGCAAGCCAAGCAGGGCGGATCGGGCGACGCGTTCCTGGCGAAACTGAACGCGACCGGTTCCGCATTGGTGTATTCGACCTACCTGGGCGGGATCGGCACGGATGCCGGTTCGGCGGTCGCAGTCGATTCTGCGGGAAATGCGTATGTCATCGGCTCAACCTTCTCGGCGGATTTTCCAACCAAGAACGCGTTTCAGGCCGCCAAAGGCGCTCAGCAGGACGCGTTTGTCGCAAAAATGAATCCCGCCGGCACGAAGTTGGTCTACTCCACTTTCCTGGGCGGCAACGCCGTCGATCAAGGTAATGGAATCGCCGTCGATGCCGCGGGAAGTGCTTACGTGACCGGTTACACAGGGTCCACCGACTTCCCCCTTCAATCTCCATTGCGCAGTTCCAATGCGAATAGCGTCGATGCGTTCGTCACGAAGATCAACCCGGCCGGCTCCGCGTTGGTCTACTCCACCTATTTGGGAGGTTCGACCACAGACTATGGCACTGCCATCGCGGTGGACTCCTCAGGAAGCGCCTATGTGACAGGTGTCACCAACTCGGATGATTTTTCACTGGCCAACGCGATCGACAGCACGCTCGGAAGCCACGCCGTGGATGACGCGTTCGTCGCCAAGTTCAACCCTGCCGGCTCCGCGCTTGTCTATTCGACATACGTGGGGGGCGGTTCGGAGGATGAAGCATATGCGATCGCGATTGACCAGGCCGGGAACGCATACATCACCGGGCGCACCAACTCCAGCGACTTTCCTCTGACCAATCCGATTCAGGCCACGCGCGTCGCATTCGATATGTTCGTCACCGAAATCAATGCGGCCGGTACGGCGCGGCTCTTTTCGACGTTCATCGGCGGTACAGGGAGCGAATCCGGGCGAGGCATCGCGGTGGACAAACTGGGGAACATTCATATCGCCGGCGAGGGCACCTCAACGGATTTCCCGGTTGTGAAACCGCTGCAAAGCACGAGCGGCGGCGGCTCCGGTCCGCAGGATGGCTTTGTGCTTTTGCTGGGCGATGCGATGCCATTCAAGGGGCCTGCTATCGCGGCCGTGAGCGACAATCTGATCGCCGGCGGCGCCGTAGTGCCCGGCGGATGGTTTTACATCGGTGGGTCCGACTTCTCGGATGTAACGAGGACGTGGGGCACAGGCGACTTCACCGATACCACCACGCTGCCGACCGATCTGAACGGTGTGGAGGTCTGGGTCAACGGCGCCCCCGTTCCGGTCTATTTCATCAGCCCGACGCAGGTGAATGCGCAAGCGCCGTCGAACATCAGCGGCACGATGACGGTGCAGGTGTTCCGCCTGGGAATCGGCAGTAACATAGTCACCGCCCAGGTCGCGCAAATCCAACCAAGCATCTACTATTACCAGGTCGGCACCAAGAACTATGCGGCCGCCCTGTTTCAAGACTATTCGCTGATGGGAGACCCAGCCGTCGTTCCGGGGACACACAAAGCTTTGCCGGGCGACATCATCCAACTCTACGCCTCGGGATTAGCATCGTCGCCCGCCGGCAACGTGATTTCCTCACCGATCCCGATTTCCGGAGTTGGTGTGAACATTGGAACGGCGTCTGCGAGCGTGTTGGCCGCGGCACTGGTCGCGCCCGGACAGTTCCAGGTCAACTTCATCGTCCCCCAGCTTGCGCCGGGAGAATATCCGATCACCGTCACGAGCGACGCCAAGACTTCGCCCGCGAACGTGCTCTTCGAAATCGGGCAGTAACGGAGTTCAAACGCCCGACTGGCGATTTGGGCGGTGTCACGCCTCCGATTCGGAATAGGTTTTCAGCCAGCCCAGGATCTGAGGCCATCCTTTATGGCTAAGCCTCGAGCTTTCGGTCGTGAGGCCGGAGTGCGTGAGCCGTACGGTAGTGACACCGTTATGCTCGGTTAGATCGAAGCGGACGACGGTTTCGATTGCATCCTCTTGCCAGTCGGGCAGCCATGTGAAGATCAGCAAAAGCGGCGGTTCGATTTGCCGATACTCTCCCGTCACGGTGAAAGGCTTCCCTCCGATGCCGACGCCACGCATGACCCACTTTCCGCCCGGGCGCAGGTCAGACTCCATTTCGGTAGCCTGAAAACGTCCTTCGGTTCCCCACCACCGGATCCGCTGCGCGGGATCGGTGAGTGCGGTGAATATACGTTCCGCCCGCGCGTTAATCGTAATTTCCTGGACGATAGTATCGTTTACGCTCGTGGGATTCATCGGTCCTTCTCCTTTGGTTGATCTCCGGTCTCCTCGACATAATGCTTGAGGCCGCGCAGGTTCTCACTCCAGAACACTTCGTAGTCCTGAAGCCAGGCGCTGATCGCCCGCAACGGCCTGGCATTCAAATGGCACATGTGTGCGGCGCCGGCCTTTCGGGTAGCGACCAGACCTGCCGAGCGTAGCAGCCGGAGGTGTTTCGAGATGGCCGGCCGGCTCGTTCGAAAATTGCTTGCAAGCTCGCCCACCGATTGCGGGCCGGCGCGCAGCAGGCGCAGGATTTCGCGGCGCGTCGGGTCGGCAATGGCCCGAAATGCCGCGTCGGAGACCGTGTGCCCATTGGTAACCATCCGGTTACTAATAACGTAACCAAATGGTTACCAGATGTCAAGCGGCAGGGCTTGGCGACGCCCGTCGGAATTTGCCCCACCAGGCACTAGTCTGCGACCGCCAGACTGCTGAATATGCCCCGATCTGCGTGTTTTTCCCCAACATGATCAGGCCAAAACACCTGAAACCGTCGAGAAATCCCGCAATAAATCGCTTATATTTCAGTATTCAGCTTAAAAGACCTTTTGGACTTAAAATTGCCAACCCCCAAGCCGTGATTCACGGATTTCTAGGAGGTTGGTAGTGCGCCGCATACTCCGCGATTGGGCCCATCTGATCCGGCCCGCATTAGTCCTAATGGCCGGTCTTGCGCTCTTTCTCGCGGTCCGCGCCGCCGTTGTGCCGAAGGGTTTCGGCAAGTACGGACATTACCGACCCGGCGCATTGGAAATGATCCGCCAGAAGCCGATCGCGTATGCCGGCCAGGATACTTGCATCATGTGCCATGACGACGAGGCGAAAACGCGCGCGGCCGGCAAGCACGCCGGTGTGCATTGCGAAGCATGCCACGGACCGCTGGCGCAGCACGCCGAGGATCCTTCGGCCCACAAGCCGCAGCTGCCCGATGTCGCGAATCTGTGCCGCCGCTGCCACGAAAAGGACGCTGCCAAGCCCGCGACCTTTCCGCAGGTGGTCACGGCCGAGCACTCCGGCGGGCAGCTTTGCAACACGTGCCATCAGCCCCACAATCCCCACCTGTAAAAAAGGAGATCGACATGGAAATCAGCCGGCGCGATTTATTCCACGTAGGAGGCAAGCTGCTGATCCTGGCTTCGGTGGGCGCAACCCTCGAGCAGATCACCGGCGCCGCTCCGCCCAGCGAGGCCTACCGCACGGCGGACCACTGGTGGGGAATGCTGCTCGATATCGATAAGTGCATTGGCTGCGGCAACTGCGTCCGCGCGTGCTCGAAGGAAAACAACGTTCCCGAGGGCTATTTCCGCACCTGGGTGGAGCGCTACCAGATCGAAGAGAACGGGCAGCCGCATGTCGATTCGCCTAATGGCGCGATCGAGGGCTTTCCGCCGGCGACGCACCCCGATCTCAAAAGCTTCTTCGTCCCCAAGCTGTGCAACCACTGCGTGGATTCGCCGTGCGTGCAAGTCTGCCCAGTGGGTGCAACGTTCATCAGCCCCGACGGCGTGGTGCTGGTGGACGAGACCTACTGCCTGGGCTGCCGTTATTGTGTACAGGCGTGCCCGTACGGCTGCCGCTATCTACATCCGGCCAAGGACACGGTGGACAAGTGCACGCTCTGCTACCACCGCATTACGCAGGGCCTGACCACCGCATGTTGCGAGAACTGCCCTACGGGCGCGCGGCAGCTTGTCGATTTCAAGAATCCCCAGGACCCCGTACACGAGTTTCTGCGCCACAACAAAGTGCAGGTCCTGAAGCCATACATGGCGACCCAGGCGAAGGTCTACTACAAAGATTTGGATGGAGCGGTCCGGTAATGCCGGCAGTCTTGCTGGCGTCGTGCCAAAGTTAAGGAGCTATTTCGATGATTCCCGGCGTTGACGGTTTCATGTATCCCAACGAGGTGGAGCTGCAATGGAGCATCCTCATTGTGCTCTACCCTTACATCACCGGACTGGTAGCGGGCGCGTTCATTCTCGCTTCGCTGGAGCGCGTGTTTAAGGTGGAGGCCGTCCGTCCCACTTACCGGCTTGCTCTGCTGACCGCACTCGCGTTTCTACTGGTGGCGCCTCTGCCGCTGCAGCTTCACCTCGGCCATCCCGAGCGGTCGTTCGAGATGTACCTGACGCCTCACCGCTCTTCGGCCATGGCGATGTTCGGTTTCGTCTATCTCTGGTATCTCACGGTGGTGCTGCTGGTCGAGATCTGGCTGGAGTACCGCGCGGAGATCGTGCATCGCGCACAAACGTCCACCGGGTGGCAACGGCTGGTGTATCGCGCGCTCACCCTCGGCTCCTACAATGTCAGCCCGGAAGCTCGCCGCATCGATGACAAAGTCGGCTACATCGTCACGGTCATCGGGATTCCCTCGGCGTTTCTGCTGCACGGATACGTCGGATTCATTTTCGGCTCCATCAAGGCGAACCCCTGGTGGTCCACACCGCTCATGCCGATCGTGTTCCTGTTCTCGGCGATGGTTTCGGGCATCGCCGCGGTGATGGTGCTGTATGTCGTCGCCATGAAGCTGCGCCGCACCCCCATCGACATGCGCTGTCTGGACACCATCGCGCGGTACCTGTTCTATACGTTCATCATCGATTTCTCACTCGAAATGCTCGACCTGATCCACCGAACCTACGAAGCGGACGAATCGTTTCGCAGCCTGGACTTCATGGTGCACACGCGGCTATGGGGATCGCAAGTGATTTTGCAGATCTGCCTCGGCACGCTGATTCCGCTGGCTCTGCTGGCCGCGACCCAGTTGTGGCCTATCAGTGCGGTGCGCCGCCGCGTGATGTATATGACGGCCGGGTGCCTGACGCTGGTCGGCATCTTCGCCATGCGCTGGAACGTGGTGATCGGCGGGCAGCTCTTCTCGAAGAGCTTTCTTGGCTACACGACATACAAGATGGGCTTCGCGACGCGTGAAGGCCTGTTGCCCGCCATCGGGCTGGCACTCCTACCGATTGTGATCTTTCTGGTACTGATCAAGCTGCTGCCGCCGTGGACGGAAGGTAAAACCACCGAAGCGTAGCAACGAAGGAGGTTGCCATGCCGCAACCTGATTGGGAAGCGCTTCATGCCGAAGTCCGCGACCTGACCCGCCGGGTCGCGGAGCTGGAACGCTACACCGGCCTCGATCGTCCCGCGCCCGCGGCGGCTGCCCCAGCGGCGAAGCGCGCCAAAACTGAAACAGCCGTGCTGGTGGCCATCGTCGGACGCGCTTTGCTTGGGCTCGCGGGGGCGTTCCTGCTGCGCGCGATCACGGAAGGGGGCGCGCTGCCCGCGGAAATCGGAATCGGCATGGGCATTGCGTACGCGCTTGCTTGGATCTACTGGGCGGCGCGCACGGATCCAGAGCGCAAGCTCGAAGCGGCCACCCACACGCTCACGGCGGCCATGGTGCTTTCGCCGCTTCTGTGGGAAGCCACGCTGCATTTCCACGCCATCGGAGCGTGGACGGCCGGCGCCATTCTGCTGCTGTTCACTATCTTCGGCATGGCGGCCGCGTGGCGCAAGAATCTCGTCGTAGTCTCGACTATCGCGACGCTTGCGAGCCTCGGCACCGCCGCTGCGCTGCTGATCGCAACACACGACGTCCTGCCGTTCACGTTTCTGTTTCTCGCCGTGGCGGAGACCGTCGAGGTCTCAGCCTGCCTGGAGCACTGGTTGAGCGAGCGCTGGATCGCCGCCGCGGCAGCCGATCTTTCCGTGCTGCTCGCCACCTGGCTCGTCACGAACGAGCGAGGCCTGCCGGAGACGTACGCGCCTATTCCACACGTGTGGCTGCTGATTGCGCAGGTGGCGCTGCTGGCGATCTATCTTTCGAGCACCATCGTGCGCACGCTGCTCTGCGGGTTCACATTCACGGGATTTGAAATGGCGCAATGCGCGGCGGCATTCGCCATCGCAGTGAGCGGCGGTCTTCGCCTCTCGGCTCTCGACCGGCACGCCGGCACCGCCATGGCTCTGCTTCTGCTGTGCTGCGCCGCGGCCTGTTACTTCGTGGCGTTCGCAAAGCTTGAGCCGCCCCACCGGAACTTCTACGCATATTCCACGTTCGGCATCCTGCTGACGCTCGCGGGCAGCCGCGTCGTGCTGCCGGGCAACGCCGCTCCGGCCGTGTGGGCGCTGCTTGCGGTCGCGTGTTTCGTGACGGCTTGGAGGACACACAGCGCGACTCTCGAGTTCCACGGCGCAGCCTATCTGCTGCTGGGATTGGTGTTCGTGGGCGCCATGGAAAGCGCGGCATCGCTTCTGTTGGGCACGGCGATTTGGCCAATCCAGCAGCCGGCCGCACTCTGGCTCGGCGCCGCGATCGCGGCGCTCGGATACATGCTCGCCGGCCGTGCCCCGATGTTTCTGCGGCTGGGGTTGGCGGCCATCGGCTTGTGGCTGCTGGCTGGAATCGGCGCCGGACTGCTGACCGGCGCTTATCACGGCTGGTTCGGCGGCGGAGCAACACATGCCTATTGCGCCACGCTGCGGACCGCGCTCCTGGCGGTATCGGCAGTAGCGCTCGCCTGGTGCGGCGCGCGCTGGCACCG